>Ga0163162_10004318_pt1 | contig 13685 bp, 15 predicted proteins | sample S55metaG_FD_115310 | JGI IMG/M metagenome (GOLD analysis project Ga0163162, IMG submission 115310) | Switchgrass rhizosphere microbial communities from Kellogg Biological Station, Michigan, USA - S5-5 metaG | ecosystem: Host-associated > Plants > Roots > Rhizosphere > Soil | place: USA...
CCAGCTTGCCGCGCTGCTGGTGCTGGTCGTGCTGCAACAAGTGTTGAGCACGGAAGAGCTCAAGGCGTGGGGATGGCGCATTCCGTTTGGCATCGGCGCGATGGCGGCGCTGGTTTCGCTTTATCTGCGCAAATCACTCGATGAAACCACGACCGCCGAAACCCGCAAGCTGAAGGAAGCCGGCACACTGCGCGGCCTCATGCAGCACAAGACCGCGTTCCTGACGGTGCTGGGTTTCACGGCCGGCGGCTCGCTGATTTTCTACACGTTCACGACCTACATGCAGAAGTATCTGGTGAACACGGCCGGCATGCACGCGAAAACGGCGAGCAACATCATGACCGCGGCGCTCTTCGTGTACATGATCATGCAACCGGCGTTCGGCGCATTGTCAGACCGGATCGGACGGCGTACGTCGATGATCTGGTTCGGCGCGCTCGCGACCATCTGCACGGTGCCTATCCTCCATGCGCTGAAGGACGTCACGAGCCCCATCGTGGCCTTTGTGCTGGTCGTGATCGCGCTGGCTATCGTGAGTCTATATACGTCGATCAGCGGGTTGATCAAGGCCGAAATGTTTCCCGCCGAAGTGCGCGCGCTGGGCGTGGGTTTGTCGTATGCGGTGGCGAACGCCGTGTTTGGCGGCTCGGCCGAGTACGTGGCGCTGTTCCTCAAATCGATTGGCAGCGAGTCGACGTTCTATTGGTACGTGACGGCGCTCTGCGCGATTGCGGGCATTGTCTCGTACCGGATGCGCGATTCGTCGAAGGAAGGTTATTTGCGCGACGTACCGTGATGAACGTGTAAAGCAAACAGGACCTTCGGGTCCTGTTTTTATTTGCCCGGCATTGCTTCGAGCGCCGCGACGGTCGTGCGAAGTCCATCGAATATGCGGTCCGAGACTTTCGCCGGAAAGCCGTCGGGCAACTGCGCCGCGACTTGCTCGATCACCCCGGGTGTCTCTTCAATTAAACGCTGGATGATCGGTTCGGCAGTGTTGCCGTACGAGCACCTCGGCGCCATGGCGTTGAAGTGGCGGCGCTGGATATCGCGAAACGCATAATGACGATGCTTGCCGCTAATGGCCATCGCCAGCTTTGCCTTGAACCACGACCACTGGCTCGCGCCTTTGCCTTCCACGGGCCATATCGACATGACGTCGTAGAGCGGCGTCATCTTGAACGCCCCGCGCGGCAGGATGCGGATGCTGAAATTTTTCGCGTGACCGTCGGGCGCGGCAAGCAGCCAGAAAAGAATCTGCGCGGTCAGCAAGGTTTCGACGTCGTCGCGTGCCTCATTGGATTGCTGCAGCACGCGGGCCAGATCGATCACGCCGGGTCCGCCTTCGTTTTCGTATTTCTTGTGCGATGGCAGCCCCATCACCTGGCAGAAATCTTCTTGAGGCAAACGCAGCAGCCACTTGCCGCTCGAGTGCAACTGGCGATCAAAGCGCTTCACACTCAGCACGCGTTGCTTGCCAAACGTCTCGATACTCGTCTCGGCAACCGGCAAACCGTAGGCCCGCAACAGATGCATGCACAGCCATTCGTTCTCCACCGATGCAGTCAGGTCAGCCCGCCGGTTGCCGACGAGGCCGAGCGGAAGCTTCAGGATGTGCGTGGTCGGCGTCGCGCCGTGAGGTTTCATCCACTGGCCGTCGTGCCAGAGCAGCGCGGTTTTTTCCTGCGCGCCGGCGAGCGAGATCCGGAAATCGTCTTCGTCGTCCTGAGCGCCGAAGGCAAAACTCCCGGCCGTCTGGGTCAGCAGCGCTTCGATGTCCCGCTCGCTCAGCGGCGTACCATCGATTTGATGCACACCCGCCGGCTCTTCGTCGATACCCAGAAGCTGGACCGCACCCACGCAGTCGCGCCCGATTGCCTGCAGCAGGTCGAAGGTGTCGAGTGTCTCCGTCCTGAACCGCCGGCCTATGCGCTGGCGAATCGCTTCGCTGTCCGGCAGGAGGTTGTCGAAATAGTTCAGCACGCGCTCGCCTTTGAGCGGGGCGTTATCGAGCGGAATGGGCAGTGAAAGCGACAACGGCCGCCCGATGTCGGAGGCTGCCCACGCCGCGTCATACTCGAATTCCATTGGCCCGCGGTTGGGAATTCGCCAGACGCCCATGCGCACGCCGTTGGCCCATACGGACAACGCACGGGAATGTGACTTGCGCCCGGTCATTACCATTCCGGTGCGGATGCAGGAGGGGTTTCAGTAGAGGCGTCCCGGTTCCCGGCTTGCAGTTGCAGACCGTACGCGCCGAAAAGCGCCAGCAACTGGTTGAGCGTCAGGGTGCCGGAGTCGGCTTCGAGCGTCGAGATGCGGCTCTGGCTTACACCAATACGGATGGCGGCTTCGGCCTGCGTGAGGCCTGCACGCCGCCGCCCGGCTGCGAGGATTTCGCCCATCTGATGGGGTGTGGCGATAGTCTGCTGCATGGCGATTTATCTGTGATGCGAATAAATGTACATTATTCGTGTAGCAGATATTTGTCAAATATGCGTGTGGCGAATAAATGAATTTATCTGCCACACAGATAATTGCCATTTATGCGTGTGGCAGATATCGGCTGAACAGGCGTGTACCGAGCGGGTTGTTGAAAGCAAAACTCGTCAGACTGACCGAATTAGGCCAAACCTGCGGGTTTTCACGCTTCTTCAGACAAAACGCACATTATCGAGATGACGGTAAGATGCGGTCAGATGCCCACAGGCGACGCCATTGATCATGTTTCGGCGCGTCGCCGCAACGACGGGCTCGCCAGGACCCGAGCGTCGAGCGCATGTGCCCCGCTGCGCAACGCTTGCGAGTCCGTCTGCTTGGAGACTAGCCCATGGAAGATTTCGATGAAACGTTGTACGTCGTGTGGCGAGCCAACTTGAATGTGCTCGCGGGATCGCCGGCGGGTGGCGCGAGGATCGCGCGCATGATGAGTTTTTCGCCGTCGCACATGAAACTGATCCTGGCGGGTCGGCGCGATTTCAGCGAGGAATTCATCCGCGGTGTGGAGACAGTGACTGGCCTGCCCCCGCGCTGGATGGACGATCGCCACGACGGGCGCGACATTCCGCCTGAAACGCAGCGCGCGCTGGATGAGGAAACGCCGGCCGCGGTCTTTCGCGGCAATGCGCATCCCACGCCCAAGCGACCCGTATTACGCGGTCCTGAACCGTTGTTGTCGCAAACCGAAGCGACGCGGCGCATTGCCGATCAGGCGCTGCAACAGGGCGAAACACTGCGTCGCGACCAAATGTTCCGGCGCAACCGCGATTTGCTGCTGACCGATCTGCGTCGCGTCGAGCGGCAGTTGTCGATGGTGCAACTCGACAGCATCAATGCGCGCGCCGAAGACCTCGCCGCGTCGGGCAAGCTGGACGCGCCCGTGCGCGCCGATCTGGCCGGTCGCATCGAACAGATCGACAAACACCGTGCCGTGCTGATGCAGCACGTCGAAAAACTGGCGATCTTGCTGACCGGCCTGGAGGATTAGCCTGGCGGCTTTTTGTGCGACCCGGATTCGGGATCGAATGAAATGGCAATCGGGTCGCTCGCCGGGAAGCTTTCGTCCAGCGCTTCGTCCAGGGCCGACTCGACGTGTTCAGCCTCTCCGGACGCGTGCTCCGGCTCCCGATGCGGTGTTGCTTTCGATTGCGGCATGGCGGCTCCTTGAGTGAACCAGCAGGTTTTCACTATAGCGGTTCTGCCGCGCCGCGCGCGCGGCGCACCACACGATAAGCCGCTGGCCGCACGCCCGTCCATTTCCTGAATGCACGATGAAACGCGCTCGGCTCCGCGAACCCCAGCGCGTGCGCGATTTCCGCGATGGTCTCGGAGGTATCGGCGAGACGGGCGATGGCGAGGTCGCGCCGCAGTGCATCGCGGATTGACTGATAGGTCGCGCCTTCCTGCCTGAGGCGCCGGCGCAGCGTGGCTTCGGCCATATTTAGCGCGGCGGCGAGCCGCTCGCTGTCAGGCCATTCGCCGGGCGGCGCCTGCCGCAGCTTGCGGCGAATCCGTGCCGCCAGCGAATCCGGATTGCGATACTTCACGATGAAATTCGCCGGCGCCTCGCGCAGGAAAACCTTGAGCGAGGCGCTCGTCTGGACCACGGGCAAACCCACGCAATCCGGCGCGAGATCCACATACGACGCAGGCTGTCCAAAGCGCATGTCGTCGCAGAACATCAGCCGGTATTCGCTGGCGGCGCGTGGTTCGGGACAGCGCAAATGTGCCGTCATTACCGGTATGCGCCTGCCCACGAGCCAGCACAGCAATCCGTAGATCATGATGAACGCGGTCGCGTAGGCGAACATTGGACGTGGGGCACCGGCATGGGTATCGACAAGGCGAATCCTCAACTGCGTGGCGCTGACTTCGAATTCGCATCGCAGGTCGTCCAGCACGAGCCGCAAGAAGCCGGATATGCGTGCCAGGGCCTGAGCGCCATCGCGGGAACCGAGCGCGGCATGGCAGAGCAACGCGAAGCTGCCCCGGCGCATCGGGTGACTGTCCTGGGCGAAGAATTCGTCGTCGAGCGCGTCGGCAATCGCGCTCCACAAGCGCCCGTATTGCGCCGCCGACACCCGCGCGAGCGGCGCCGCAAGCGATGCGGCCTGAATGCCCGCCTGCTCGAGCAACACATTGCGCCCGATGCCTCGACGCTCGGCGCAGCGCAGCGCTTCTTCGACGAAATCAACGGCGATGGTCCCGCGTTCGCCGCTTTTATCGTGGGCTGTTTTAAGCCGTGGTTTGTCCGCAGTTCGGGTAGTCACTAGGTGGCGAAATCGCTCAGGAAGCTTGATCGTTCGAGGCATCGCCGAAGCGGATTGCAGCGCCTACACTCCGGTTCGACGGCGCAGGCATTTTAAACCTGCGTCGATCGCGCCTCTTCAAGTATTCCACACGAGCCAGACCGCCATGATCGACAGTTTCCTGACCGATGACCAACGCATGATCCGCGACGCCGCGCGCGACTTCGCTACCGAAGTGCTCGCGCCCCACGCAGGTGAATGGGACCGCGCCGCCCAGCTGCCCGATGAAGTCGTGCGGCAACTCGGCGAGCTCGGCCTGCTCGGCATGATCGTGCCGGCGGAGTGGGGTGGCACGTTCAGCGACTACGTGGCGTATGCGCTGGCAATCGAGGAAATCGCGGCCGGATGTGCTTCATGTTCGACGCTGATGGCCGTTCACAACTCGGTGGGCTGCGGTCCGATACTCGCGTTTGGCACCGAGGCGCAAAAGGCCGAATATCTGCCGAAACTCGCGACGGGCGAGATCATCGGCGCGTTTTGCCTGACCGAGCCGCAAGCCGGTTCCGAGGCGAACAACCTTAAGACGCGCGCTGTGGAACGCGACGGGCAATGGGTATTGTCGGGCGCGAAGCAATTCACGACCAACGGCGCGCGCGCCGGCATGGCGATCGTCTTCGCGGCAACGGATCCGGAGCTTGGCAAGAAGGGCATATCAGCGTTTATCGTGCCGGCCAATACGCCCGGTTTCAATGTCGGCCGGCCCGAACACAAGATGGGAATCCGCGCTTCCGATACCTGCCCGATAACTCTCGACGACTGCACGATTCCCGCAGCCAATCTGCTGGGCGCACGCGGCGAGGGGCTGAAGATCGCATTGGCCAATCTGGAGGGCGGACGCATTGGCATTGCTGCGCAAGCGGTGGGCATTGCGCGCGCCGCGTTCGACGCCGCGTGCGCCTACTCGCGCGACCGTGTGCAATTCGGCAAGCCGATCAGGGAACATCAATCGGTCGCCAATCTTCTCGCCGATATGCAGACCAATCTCAACGCCGCGCGTTTGCTGGTGTTGCACGCGGCGCGCATGCGTACCGAGGGTTTGCCGTGTCTGAGCGAGGCGTCGCAGGCGAAGCTGTTTGCGTCCGAGATGGCGGAGCGCGTCTGCTCGCAAGCCATCCAGATTCATGGCGGTTATGGGTATCTGGAGGACTATCCGGTGGAACGTCATTATCGCGATGCACGTATCACACAGATCTACGAAGGCACGAGCGAAGTGCAGCGCATGGTGATTGCGCGCCAGCTATAGCCAGCCAAGTCTTTCAGGATTGCGCCTCCCGCAAGCCCTCACCTTTCGATCAAAAAAACCCCGCGCCGAGATCCGGCGCGGGGTTCCAATGCTTGACTACTAACGCTTACGGACGGTTGTAATCGGCTGAACCATCAACCGATGCAACCGGTGCGCCCGAGGCCGACGTACCGCTCACCGACGATCCATAGCTGCGCTGCGCGACGCCATCCTGTGCGGAAACACGTTGCTCCGCTGCCTGGATATTTGCCGGATATTGCGTGCGATCCGATGCCGGGTTATAGCCGGCTTTCTCGAGCTGCACCAGCTCGGCGCGAACCTGCGCGCGGGTCACGGGGCTGTTGCTCTGCGCGAACGCGAAGCTCGGCGCGGCCAATGCTGAAGCGATCACAACTGCGGGAATGATTGTCTTGAACATGATGAACCTCCAATGGTTATCGATTACGAAGCTTGCGGTGTCGGCGTTCGAGAAGGGCTGAGCGCTGATCGGCATCGCTTGTTTCGATCCGTGAAAAGATCTTATTCCTCGGTGGTCTAGGTAAAAACCCTTAAATAGTAAATACACTGTTGTGATCCGACGAATAAAGCAATCGGGCCTTCGGGTTTTGGCAAACGACGTGCGGGCGCGGCGCGCTTAAGGGGAACCCCATTCCCCTCAAGCCGCTATACGCTTCATTCCGTCGCGGGAAGCCTGGCTTCCTGCATCCAGTGTTCAAGACCCGGAGGTCGCCATGTCCAAGCTTTTTTCGCCGTTCAAACTCGGCCGCTATGAACTCAAGCATCGCGTGGTGCTTGCCCCTATGACGCGTTTGCGTTCAGACCCGGACGACAGTCCGAGCGAGATGATGGTCGAGTACTACAGTCAGCGTGCGTCGGAAGGGGCGCTGATGATTACTGAGTCGTCGCATGTGATGAAGAGTGGGCGCGGCTACGCAGGCGGTCCGGGAATCTACGATGACGACCACATTCAAGGCTGGAAAAGAATCGCCGATGCCGTACACGCAAAAGGCGCCCGCATCTTCATGCAGCTCGTCCACGACGGCCGCCAGTCGCACGTCGACCTGACCGGCGGCACGCCGCCGATCGCGCCGTCCGAAGTGCCTTTCGAAGGACTTGCCATGACGAAGGACGGTTGGGTGCCGGTATCGATGCACCGGGCAGTGGGTATCGATGAAATTCCCGGACTCGTCGAAGCTTTTCGCCAGGGCGCGCAACGTGCGCTTGCAGCCGGATTCGACGGTGTGGAGATTCACAGCGCGAACGGTTATCTCGTCGATACGTTCCTGCAGGACGGCACCAACAAACGTACCGATGCCTACGGCGGTTCAGTCGAAAATCGCGCGCGTTTCCTGCTTGAGCTGACCGAGGCAGTGAGTTCGGTATGGGGCGCGGATCGGGTGGGCGTGCGCGTTTCGCCGAGCGGCCAATGGGGCGAAATCTCCGATAGCAATCCGGAGGCAACCTTCGGCTACGTCGCCGCGCGATTGAACCGGTTCGGCCTGGCGTATCTGCATATCATCGAACCGCGCGTGAAGGGCGTCGAGACGCTGCATGAAGGTCAGGCGCCGGTGGCGTCCGTGTTCCTGCGCACGATTTTCAAAGGGCCGATCATCGCGGCGGGCGGGTTTGATCGTGCTGGCGCAGAAGCCATTCTGCAAAAGGGCGATGCCGATCTTGTCGCGTTCGGGCGCTGGTTTGCATCGAATCCTGATTTGCCGAAACGCCTCAAGGACAATTTGCCGCTGAATGATTACGACCGCTCGGCGTTCTGGGGCGGCACGGAAAAAGGCTACATCGACTATCCGTTCTATAGCGAAGAAACCATGGCTTGTGCGTGATCATCGGATCACGAGGCGAGATCGCGATCCCACGGCGCGATTTCGCCCCACGTTTGCGTCAGCAAATCGATAAAGATCCGCACCTTCGGCGAAAGATGCCGGCGTGTTGGATACATCGCGCGGATGGGTTTCGTCGCCGGCTGGAATTCGCTCAGCATGGGCACGAGCTTGCCCGCGCGCACGTTGTCTTCAAGCAGGTAAGTAGGCATGTTGATGATGCCGAAACCGTGCACGGCAGCGGCGACCAGGGCCTCGGCGCTGTCCATTTGCAGACGCGTTGCGTGACTCACCTCGCTTGTGACGGGATCGCTGAAAGTCCATGGTTGCGGTCGTCCCGCGCTCATGAAGAACAGGCACTCGTGGCTACGAAGATCGCCGGGCACTTGCGGCGTGCCGTGCGCTTCCAGATAACCGGGCGATGCACACGTCAGCAAGCGCTGCTGCGCGACGGGGCGCGCGATCAGGCGTGAGTCGGGACGCGGATCGCCAATGCGCAAGGCAATGTCGATCCCTTCATCGATCAGATCCACGAACCGGTCCGTGAAGCTCACTTCAGCGCGTACGTCAGGCCATGTCTGCAGGAACGATTCGATAACCGGCATTACGTGCCGATGCCCGAGGCCCGAAGGCACGCTGAGCTTCAGCACGCCGGTAGGCTTGGCGCTGCGCACGGCCATTGCGAGTTCGGTTTCCTCGAGGTCATCGAGTATTTGTGTGCATCGGGAAAAGAACACGTCGCCGTCATCGGTGAGGCTCAGGCTGCGCGGCGTCCGGTTGAGAAGACGCACGCCCAGGCGCTGCTCGAGACGCACGATGCTTTTGCCCACCGCGGATCGAGTAAGCCCGAGCTGCTTTGCGGCGATCGTGAAGCTTCCCGCCTTCACGACGGCGACGAACATGGCGATATCGTTGATATTTCCAAGTGCCATGGGGCGAAGTTCCTGAAGGTGATTGGCGCGAAGCTGGATGGCGTGAAAGACGCGCCATTGTATTTCCATTACCGCAGGAAGCCGCACGCCGTGCGCGGCAGGAAAATCAACTTTCCGATACGCTGAAAGACGCGGCATCACCTAACCCGCAGTCCAGGAGCAGAAGCCATGACGAAGACAGTGAAGATTCCAGGGCCCGACCATCCAATCACAATCGAGCCGAACCCCTCGCGCATCACGGTGTCCATTGGCGGCCGCGTACTCGCCGATACACGCGAAGCGCTGACCGTGCGCGAAGCATCGTATCTGCCGGTCCATTACATTCCGCGCAAGGACGTCGACATGTCGCTGCTCGAACGCACGGATCACGCGACGTATTGCCCGTACAAGGGCGAGTGTTCGTACTACAGCATTCCGCTAGGCGGCGAGCGTTCGGCGAATGCCGTCTGGACTTACGAGGACACGTATCCGGCGGTCGCTGAAATCAAGGGTCATCTCGCGTTTTATCAGGACCGTGTCGATGCATTCGAAGTGCACGCTGCCTGATCAATAAGCACGGCTTTCGCGTTGAACGCCGTTTGTGCACGTTTTCGCCAGCCGACGTATTTTACGGATGGCGATCGTCCAATAACGGCGCACACGACTCTTTGCGAAGACGGACGCAAAGGCATTCTTATCAACGCTTGAGCGGAGTTTTATGACCACGCAACGTCGCTTGCGGTTGGGCGCTTTCATGCGGCCGGCCACCATTCACACTGGGGCGTGGCGTTACCCCGGCGCATTCCCCGATGCCAACTTCAACTTCGCCCATCTCAAGCGGTTCGCGCAGACGCTCGAACGCGGCCGTTTTGATGCGTTTTTCATGGCCGATCATCTCGCCGTGCTCAACATGCCGACGCAAGCGCTGAGGCGAAGCCACACGGCGACCTCGTTCGAGCCGCTCACCTTGCTCTCGGCGCTTGCTGCGGTGACGGAGCACATCGGACTGATTGCGACGGCGTCCACCACGTTCGAAGAGCCTTATCACGTGGCGCGCCGGTTTGCGTCGCTCGATCATTTGAGCGGCGGCCGCGCGGGCTGGAACCTGGTGACCACAGCCAACCCCGATGCCGCGCTCAACTTCGGCCTGGATGAACACGTGGAACACAGCGAGCGCTACAAGCGCGGCCGCGAGTTCTTCGATGTCGTGACGGGCCTCTGGGACAGCTGGGCCGACGATGCTTTCGTTCGCGACGTGGAAACCGGCACGTTCTTCGATCCCGCGAAAATGCACGTGCTCAACCACAAGGGCGAGAGCTTGTCGGTGCGCGGCCCGTTGAATATCGCGCGGCCGGTGCAGGGCTGGCCGGTCGTCGTGCAGGCGGGATCGTCGGAGGCGGGGCGGCAGATCGCGGCCGAAACGGCCGAGGCCGTCTTCGCCGCGCCGAAAACGCTTGCTGAAGCTCAGCGCTTTTACGCCGATGTAAAAGGCCGCATGGCGAAGCTCGGGCGAAATCCTGACCACCTGAAGATCTTGCCGGCGGCGTTCGTCGTAATCGGCGATTCGCTCGATGAAGCGCAGGAAAAGCGCGCGCTCCTCGATACCCTCGTGCACTACGACAGCGGCATCGCGTCGCTTTCCATCTTGCTCGGTCATGACGTTTCCCGCTTCGATCCCTACGGTCCCCTGCCCGAAATCCCGGAGACGAACGCGAGCAAGAGCAGTCGTGAGCGCGTGATCGAGTGGGCGGCCCGCGACAAGTTGACGATCCGCCAACTCGCGCAACGTGTGGGCGGCTACTCGGGGCTAGAAATGATCGGCACCCCTTCGACGATCGCCGACCAGATGGAACAATGGCTGGTCGAAGCGGGCTCGGATGGCTTCAACGTAATGTTTCCGTACCTGCCAGGCGGCCTGGACGATTTCGTCGATAAAGTCGTGCCCGAACTGCAGGCCCGCGGCATTTTCCGGCGCGAATATGAGGGCCGTACGTTGCGGGAAAATCTCGGCCTGCCGCGGCCGGAGAATCGCTTCTTCCAGACCGGCGGGTGACGCGGCGCGAAACTCCAGACAAGACAGCATATAAAATCATCGCCTTAGGGCGTGTTTTCAGGCGCCCGCCAAAGGACAAACGCAACTCATGGGACATTCACAGGCAGAGAAGGCGGCAACGCATCAACGCATTGTCGAGGTGGCGGCGCGTCGTTTTCGCGAACTCGGACTCGACGGTATCGGCGTCGCCGATGTAATGAAAGAAGCCGGCATGACGGTCGGCGGTTTTTACAAGCACTTTGCATCGCGCGACGAACTGGTGACCGAAGCGCTCGACGTCGCGTTCGAAAGCCTCGACGCATGGGAGGCGCGCGTCAAGACCCTGGAGGCGGGCGTGCGCGACTACCTGAGCGAGGCGCACCGGGATTCACCGGGCAGAGGTTGCGCACTCGGCGCGCTTCTGGGTGATGTCGCGCGCAGCAGTGAAGCCACGCGCGACGTGTACACCGAACGGGTCAGACACAACATCGGTTTCTCGGAGAGTCTGCTCGATATCGCCGATCCCGCCGAACGCCGTGCTCGCGCCATCCTGCAGTTCACCGCGTGTCTTGGCGCGATCGGGCTGGCGCGGGCGGTATCGGACCCGGTTTTATCGAAGGAAATACTCGACAGTGTCGCCGGACAGTTGATTCCGCTGCTTCCCGGACCGCCGTCGTGATTCCTTCGAGCGAAAGAAGGGTTGTTGGTAGAAACTAGTGTTGAAGCGGTGCGGGCAATCCATTACATTCGACGCGTTGTCCAGATGTCGATCATCCGGCACTAAATCGGGTGATCCGCAAACCACTACAAAATGACGTTCCTTGGAGAATTACAATGAAAGCGATCGCACTGGTTTCCCTCTCCGCGCTCTTGCTCGCGGCTTCCGGTCTGGCCATGGCCCAGAGCGGCGGCGGTAATGGCAACGGCGGCGGCGGCGGTGGTAACGCGCACGGCGCGGCAACGGCTGCACCTACAACCGGTGGCGACAATTCTTCGACCCCGGGCAGCTCGCGCGGCAAGCCGCATCTGTTCAAGCACAAGCAAAAGAAGGCGGCTCCGGCGCCTGCCCAGTAATTCCGGGCTGGCAGCGCGGCAAGTTTGCCGCGCGCCATTCTCTGTAAGCGTCAACAAAAAAGCTGTCATGGCCGACACAACCGGTCATGACAGCTTTGTTTTTCTGAATGCACGCTGCTTCGACGATTTCTCCGAAAGGCGCTGAACAGAGAGACTTTGTCCGTTTTTATATTGCCAATGTCGAGCGGATCTGCGCGCCGCGAATTCCAGCGGGGTAGTATGGAATGGTGATTCAAGCGTAATTTGAACTCCGCGCAGCAATAACGCTCGAATGTGGGCAAACGGTGCGACGGGCAATGATCTGGCATCATTGACCCAATGTTCCGGCGGACGTCTGCCGGAATCAGCCCGAAATACTAACGTCAGGTCGAATAAGAATGGCTACAGAATCCCAGCAGCAAAGTCAGAGTGATGTCTTGAACGCTGCCCGCAAAGAGCGCAAGCGCGTCGCAATCTTCCTCGTGAACGGGGTGCGGCTGGTTGGTCACATCGAATCCTTCGATCAGTATCTGGTCATGCTGAGCTCGGCCGCCGGCATCCAGGCGGTCTACAAGCATTCCATCTCGACCATCCAGGAAGACACCGGCAAGGCGTTCAGTGCAGGCGCGCCGCGCACCAGTTCTGGCGCCTCGCGCGACGGAGATTCCAAGCGTCCGGTCGCGATCTCGCATAAACGCCGTTTGCCGACGAACGTCGGCGGCGAGTAACGAGAAAGGGCATCGCATTTGCATCGTGCAAGTGCGTGCTGAGCCAGAATACGAAAAAAGGCGAAGCCTGTCAGGGCTTCGCCTTTTTTCGCTTCTATTCACGATTTCGTCACAATCCGAAAACGTAGATCAGGAAGCTCATCGTCCAGATGACGTTTTCTTGCGCATCACCAGAACCGGATGATGATCGACTCGCACAATCTCGTTCGAGTGCTTTGTTTCAGCAACCGCTGGCGGAGCAAGGTCGAGTACATCGGCAACGGACTCCAGCCGGGTATCAGCGAGAACGCCGCTTGTATTAGCCGTTGCGCCTGTAACGTCCGCGACCGATTCATCAGATGCCGTTGCATGGCGCACATCCACGGTGCGACAGCGGACGTCGAATCCCACTGAGCGGATGATCGTCTCGCGCGTCTTCCAGAACACCTCGGCGGCGCGGGTCATGGGCCGCATGGCGACATACTCGATGATCACCGGATAACCGCGCACGCCCGGGTAAGCCGCCAGCAACTGGCCGGAGCGAACGTACTGCGTGTAACGATCTATCTTTTTTGTCAGCAGCGAAAAATGCGTGGCTTCGTCGTCCCAGTCGAGGTCGTCGAAGATGCCGACGTACACGCGCTTGAACAGGATATTGACGCCGACGTAATCGATAGTGTCCACGTCGAGAAGAGACATGGTATTTCCCCAGCGCCCGATGCCGGGCAAAGATTGCAGGCGCGTATTGTAATGGACTGCGTCATCCTAAATAAGTACGCGGGGCGTGATTGCAACAGTGTACGACGCTCAAGCTTGATGTCATCCATCGCGCTGTGAAATTGACTGTTTTAAAGCACATCCTATTCGATAACCGTGAATAGGAGGATACCTAAAAATACCTCGATTCAATTGACATCGTTCATCTCGAAAAACAAACTGGGTTCACGTTATTTGAACAGTTTGTGCGATTGAACACCGGACGGCGCACGAGCAAACCCTCAATGTCCGGCAGGAGCAGCAAAATGAAATTGAAGTCCAGCAAAACCATCAAGGCCGCCATGATCGCGGCGGCGTCCTCGATCCTGATGACCAGCGC
>Ga0163162_10004320_pt1 | contig 13684 bp, 12 predicted proteins | sample S55metaG_FD_115310 | JGI IMG/M metagenome (GOLD analysis project Ga0163162, IMG submission 115310) | Switchgrass rhizosphere microbial communities from Kellogg Biological Station, Michigan, USA - S5-5 metaG | ecosystem: Host-associated > Plants > Roots > Rhizosphere > Soil | place: USA...
ATCAGGATTTCATCCGGCGTGCCTAAATAGGCGCCCCAGTAAATCTCGGTCTCCTGATCCGCCACCTGATGGTAGGCATCCTGCGCGTCCAGCATCACCACCACGCTGTCCGCATCACTCACGTGCCCCGCCGCCAGCCGTCGCCCTGTGGTGATTTCAATCGAGCGGCCAATCTCATTGAGCGGCACTTTATGCTGCGCCGCCAAGGCCTGGACGCTGGTAATACCGGGGATGACCTCGAACTCGAACACACAGCGCCCCGAAGCCAGAATCGCCTGCAAAATCCTGATCGTGCTGTCGTACAACGCCGGATCGCCCCACACCAGGAAACCGGCGCACTGATCATCGCTCAGGTGCTCATTGATCAAGCGCTCGAAGGTCAATTGCTTGGCAAGGTTGAGGTCTTCGACACTGTTCGTGTAGTCCACATCACCGCGCTCGCGCTCGGGGCTGTGGGCTTCGACGAAGCGGTAGTCGCGATCGGTGATGCAGCGCTCGCAGATCTCGCGACGCAGGTCGATCAACGAGTCTTTGCTCTGGCCCTTGTCCATCAGGAAAAACACATCGACACGGTTCAGCGCCTTCACAGCCTGCATCGTGACGTAGTCGGGGTTGCCGGCGCCAATGCCGATGACCAGCAGTTTTTTCATCACGACACTCCTTCGGCGTCGGTGCCGAGCAAGCGCAGACGCCAGCGGCCAGTGAAGCGCAATTCGATGGCTGACAACGGCTCAACGTCGATCTGATTGAAGGCCGCGCCCTGCACCACTTCCATCAACGCCGCCCGTATGACGAAGGGGTGGGTGATGGCAACGATATGCCCCGGTGCGCTTTCAAGCGTTTGAAGCCACTGCGCCACGCGCTGGCGCAATTGCACCACCGACTCACCGCCATGCGGCGCCGATGCCGGATCATCGAGCCAGGCCTGGAGCGCCGACGCTTGTGACGTTTGCAAGGCATCGATGTGTACGCCGTGCCACTGTCCGAAGTCGCATTCGCTCAATGCCGCGACGACTTCAACATCATCGCCGAACAAGGCAGCGGTTTGCCGGGTACGCAGCTCCGGACCGCACAGTAAACGGGGCGTCCCTTTGAACTGGCTGCGGCGCGAGCCTTTCGCCAATTGCCAATCCATTTCCAGTGGCTCGTTCGTAGGAAAATACGCCAATTTCTGTGCGACGGTTCGAGCGTGACAGATCAGAGTCAAACGGGTTGCCTGCACGGATATCCACCTGTCGAAACCATCGAAAACGGCAACGCGCCGCAAAAACTTGCCCAATTGTGCCCCAAGAAGCCCGGTTCAGGGCGTTTCGTTTCACCGGTCACGCACCGCGTGCCGAACGCCAGGGTCGATGAAATTCGGCAATGTCCCACACGGTTATGGGCGATTACCTACAAGCGCTGTCGACTTCCATGTAGCCCCCTTAGCACGCGGGTTTCGCCCCATTTTGGGGCTCGAAAAAACCGCCGAAAAATTCACTAGACTTGTGGAGTCCGCTACATACATACTGTTTTAGCAATTTATGAAATGAAACCAACACCCATCCAGCAGGAGCCCGGATGCCCTCTCTCAGAGACCAGATCACCGACGCCGGCATGGAGCTGACGCCGTCGGAACGCAAGGTCATACGTGCCTTGCTGGATCAGTACCCGCGTAACGGCCTCGGCCCGATGTCACGTTTGGCCGAACACGCCGGCGTCAGCGATCCCACCATTGTGCGCCTGGTGAAAAAACTCGGGTTCAACGGTTATGCCGATTTCCAGGATGCCCTGCTCAGCGACATGGACCAGCGTTTGCGTTCCCCCAGTGCCCAGTTGCAACGGCGCTCCCATCTGCACAAAGGCGATGCATGGAGCCACTGTCTGGCGAGCAGCCATCGAGCGTTGGTGGATACCCACGCACTGACTCAGCCCGAAGACATCCGGATCCTCGTGGAATGGCTGCTCGACACTCGCCATCAGGTGCACTGCTTTGGCGGGCGCTTCAGCAATTTCCTCGCCCAGTACTTGCTCAACCACCTGCGCCTGCTACGCCCCGGCTGTTTTGCCCTGGAAGACAACGCGCAACTGCCGGACCGAGTGTTCGATGTGCAGCGCCAGGACGTGGTGCTGGTGTTCGATTACCGGCGCTACCAGTCGCGGACCTTGCGGTTGACCAACGCCGTCAAGAGCCGATACGCACGGGTGGTGTTGTTCACTGACATCTACACTTCCCCACTACGCGAGATGGCTGACCTGATCATCAGTGCGCCGGTTGAATCGGTGTCAGCCTTCGACACCATGGTTCCGGCGCTGGCCCAGGTCGAGGCGTTGATTGCCTGCCTGACGTTGCGCAGCCCGGACCTGGCCGATCGCCTGGAAGGCATCGACGCCCTGCGCGGCGAATTCGACACCCACCTGCTGGAGGATAAATAAGGATGTTTACGCTCCCCCATTGCTCACCCCGGGACCTGCCATTCATCGCCCACCACACCGCGTTGCTGTGGGCACCGGCGATCATGTACAACACGGTGCTGGCCGACCCGAGCAACGACTGACAAAAAAAAGGGCGGCGTCTGACAACAAATCAGGCGAGCGCTGCTTTCATGCGTGGAAACCGACAGTGATAGTCAGGTTCGGTGCCAATCACCGAACCCTTTGATACAGGAGTGCAGCCATGCTGGTCTTACGCCCAGTCGAGTTAACCGACCTGCCCCAATTGCAGCAACTGGCCCGTGACAGCCTGGTGGGCGTCACGTCTTTGCCCGATGACAGCGAACGCTTGCGCAGCAGAATTCTCGAGTCCTGCGCCTCACTGGACAAAGACGTTGAGAAACATGGCCCGGAGAACTACTTCTTCGTCCTTGAGGACCTGACGGCCCGGCGCCTGGTGGGTTGCTCGGAAGTCCTGGCCACCGCCGGGTTCAACGAGCCCTTCTACAGCCTGCGCAACCGCCACTTCACCAGCGCCTCGCGGGAGTTGAACATCGAGCATGGTGTGCCGGCGCTGTCGTTATGCCACGACCTTAATGGTCACACCCTGCTGCGCGGCTTTCACATCGACGACGACCTGGTGCGCACCGAGTTCTCGGAGTTGCTGTCACGGGCACGGCTGCTGTTTATCGCGGCCCATTCGCAGCGATTTGCGGACGTTGTAATCACCGAAATCGTCGGCTACAGCAGCGACGAGGGGCAATCGCCGTTCTGGGATGCCGTGGGCAAGCACTTTTTCGACCTGCCTTATACCGAGGCCGAACGCCTGTGCGGGCTGGAAAGCCGGACCTTTCTCGCCGAACTGATGCCGCAGTACCCGATATACGTTCCCATGCTGCCCCAGGCTGCGCAGGACTGCATCGGCCGGATTCACCCCGACGGCCAGGAGGCCTTCGACATTCTTGAACGCGAAGGCTTTGAAACCAACAGCTACATCGACCTGTTCGACGGTGGCCCGACCTTGTATGCACGCACCTCGAACGTACTCACCATCGCCCAAAGCCTGAAGGCAACGGCGCAGGCCGTTTCGTCCATCGATGCACGAGGCAGGTATCTGGTCAGCAATGACGCACTCAAGGGCTATCGCGCGATCGTCGCCGAACTGGATTACCAGGCCGGGCACCCGGTAGGGTTGAGCGCCGACATGTGCAGGGCCCTGAACGTGACCGATGGCAGCCCGATCCGGTTGATCGCCCTGTGAGCATCACTCGGCCCCGTGGCCAACGACAGCGCCCGAACAGGCGCGAAGAAGGAGCTGCATCATGATTGTCCGTCCGGTTCGCGTCACCGACCTGCCCGCCTTGATGGACCTGGTGCAACAGGCCGGCCCCGGGTTCACCACCCTGCCGGCCAACGAGGATCGCTTGGCGCACCGGGTGCGCTGGGCCCAGCGGACATTCGCCGAACAAGTCGAGCGTGCGGATGCCGATTACCTGTTTGTGCTTGAGGATGACGATCAGCAAGTGGTCGGCGTCAGTGCCTTGACCGGCGCCGTGGGCCTGCGTGAACCCTGGTACAACTATCGGGTCGGGTTAACTGTCAGCGCTTCGCCGGACCTGGGCATTCAACGGCAGATCCCGACCCTGTTCCTGAACAACGAAATGACTGGCCAATCGGAACTCTGCTCGCTCTTTCTGCGCCACGACCAACGCCATGGCACCCATGGCCGGCTCCTGTCGCTGGCGCGCCTGCTGTTCGTCGCAGAATTCCCCCAGCAGTTCGGCGACAAGCTCATTGCCGAACTGCGTGGCCGCGCCGACGAGCATGGCTGTTCACCATTCTGGGACAGCCTGGGCCGGCATTTCTTCAAGATGGAATTCAGCCACGCCGACCACCTGTCGGGGCTGGGCAGTAAATCGTTCATCGCCGAATTGATGCCGCGCCAACCGCTCTACACCTGCCTCCTGACGGAACAGGCCCAAGCCGTGATCGGCAAGGCACACCCGAACACCGAACCGGCCTTGAAGATCCTCAGCGCCGAGGGTTTTTCCCACAAGGGCTACATCGATATTTTCGACGCAGGTCCGGTGATTGAAGCACCGGTGTCGGAAATCCGCACCGTGCGCGACAGCCAGGCCCTGGTGCTGACCATTGGCACGCCCGACGAACAGGCCCCGGTCTGGCTGATCCACAACCGTCGCCTGGAAAACTGCCGCATCACCGCCGCCAAGGCACGCATGGTGGGCAACAGCCTGGTGGTCGACCGACTCACTGCCAAACGGCTGCAACTGCAGCCCGGCAACTCCGTGCGTGCGGTGCCATTGCTCAATCAACAGCAGCAGGCTGTAGCGGCGTAAACACTTGATGGCGAGTGCTGCGCGCACTCGGACGCAGCCTTCGGCAGCTGCTACAGGGGTTAGCGTTACTGTGAGGATTGCAGACAACAACTTTGTAAATTCGTCATCATCTTCTGTTCGTCCGCGTGATAGCCTTTTGTTCCTTCGGCGTTGACACTTTTGCTCAAGCCCTTCCATTCCAATTGCAGTGGTGGAACTCGTATGTCCAGGCTTTCCCATCAAGATTTGCGCCGTAACTTCCGCGAACTGTTCGCTTCCAACACCTGCTATCACACGGCTTCGGTCTTCGACCCGATGTCGGCCCGCATTGCGGCTGACCTGGGTTTTGAAGTGGGGATTCTGGGCGGCTCGGTCGCATCGTTGCAGGTGCTGGGCGCCCCCGACTTTGCGTTGATTACCCTCAGCGAGTTCGCCGAGCAGGCCACCCGCATTGGCCGCGTGGCGCAATTGCCGGTCATCGCCGACGCCGACCATGGCTACGGCAACGCGCTCAACGTGATGCGCACCATCGTCGAACTCGAACGCGCCGGCGTGGCCGCGCTGACCATCGAAGACACCTTGCTGCCGGCACAATTCGGCCGTAAATCCACCGACCTGATCGGCGTCGCGGAAGGCGTCGGCAAGATCCGTGCAGCGCTGGAAGCCCGCGTCGATTCAGAAATGGCGATCATCGCCCGCACCAACGCCGGCATCCTGCCCGTCCAGGAAATCATCAGCCGCACCCAGCAGTACCAAGCCGCCGGAGCGGACGGGATCTGCATGGTCGGCGTGCAGGACTTCGACCAACTGGAAAAAATCGCCGAGCACCTGAGCGTGCCGCTGATGCTGGTCACCTACGGCAACCCGGCGCTGCGCGATGACAAGCGCCTGGCCGAACTGGGCGTGCGAGTGACGATTGACGGACATGGCGCTTACTTTGCGGCGATCAAGGCGACGTACGACAGCTTGCGCGAACAGCGGCAGATCTTTACCCAAGCGTCGGATTTGAACGCTACGGAGCTGACGCACACCTACACGCAGCCTGAGGAATACATCCGCTGGGCGAAAGAATTCATGAGCGTTAAGGAATAAGGGTTTAACCGGTTTAGCTGTATTGCCTGGGCTGACGCCTTCGCGGGCAAGCCATGCTCCCACAGTTGAAACGCATTCCCCTGTGGGAGCGTGCGGTGCGGCGATCCGACTTGCCCGCGAAGGGGCCGGTGCAACACCGCTAAACAGCAGCCTTGAACCCCTCCTCCCGCTGCAACGCCCGCGCCCGGATCACGTCCAGAATTGCGCATCCTTCACGCATCGGCAGATGCACCGCCCCGGTCACCCGCGTCAGATCACAGTCTGAAATGCCTTTGAGGCCAAGGCTGGACAAGGTGTCCGCCAAATCACGAACCACGGTAAAGCGATGCGCCGCGCAGGCTGCGAGGTCGCTGAGTTCTTTGTGGGTATTGACGAAGAGCACCGGATTTTCGGCGTCGTAGGTGTCGATGGGGAGGTAACGCGGCATTACTTGGTCGTGCATTGTTGTAACTCCTGTAATTGGAGCAACCACCGTTTCGCGGCCAAACGAAGGTGGCAGCCGTACGCGGGTTGGCCGACCGGGTACAGGAACCGGCACACCCGAAGGTGTCCCACGCACAGCCGCCATAACACGATGTTTCAGGCGCTAATCGCCTGAACGGTGTCGGGTAGCTGGACGTTCCTGTATCCGACCGACCAAGGTCGTTCGCGGAGTTTTCCGCGAGCCCGAACTATAGGGGTCGATACCGAAACGCGGCAACAGGGTACGTTGTAGGAAACGTCTTGGAAAGTTGTGCGCCACTGAATGAGCCAGCTCAACCCCCACAAAAACCCTGTGGTGAGGGGGTTTAGGGGTTGCTGCTAAAGAGTCACACCGAATCAAACAACGCCCGATGCAGCTTGCCGTCGGCGCAAATCACCCGATTGCGGCCAGTGGTCTTGGCTTCGTACAGCGCCTGATCGGCGTCGTTGAGCCACAACGTGGCATCGGCGTGCGCCGGGTTGAAGGCTGCCAGGCCGATGCTCAGGCTGACTTTCAACGCAGGACTTTGCTCGTAGCCCAATGTGGCAAAGCGATCACGCAAGGCATCCATGGCCGCGGCGGCGCTGTTCAGGGGCAAATCCGGCAGTAGCACGCAGAACTCGTCACCCCCATAACGCCCGGCCACATCGGTGGCACGCAGGTTCTGCTTGAGCATTTTGCTCAGCTGACGCAACACAATGTCCCCGGCGACGTGGCCGTAGGTGTCATTGATGGTCTTGAAATGGTCGATGTCAATCAACGCAATCGCCCCGCCCTGCTGCTGGCGTTGGCAACGCTGGAATTCAATTTCCAGTTGATCCTTCCAGGCGCCATGGTTCAGCAGGCCGGTCAGGCTGTCGGTGCGGCTCAGGGCCAGCAGTTCGCGCTTTTGCCGGCCCAGGGTGGTGGCCTGGCGAAAGCAGATCCAGCCCAACGCCAAGGGGTACAGGATCAGCAGCGGCATGCAGGCAAACATCTGCAATGGACTGGTTGGCGGGATGAACGCCGGCGTAAACAGCAGCCATCCAATGCCTATCCCGAGAATCTGCGCGACGGTGCCCACCAGCAGAAAACGCAAGCCACCGATGGCGACATTGTTCATCGCCATCATCGACAGCGTTGCAACACTGGGCAGCGGATTGAATTGCATGGCCGCCACCCAGAAACCACCGAGAAAGGCGTCGACCAGGATGTTGCGGTGTTCGGCGTGAAACGGAACCTTGGCCCGCCGCGCCCACTGATAGGCAACGTGCGGCCAGAACACCCCGTTGAACACCATCAAACCCCACACCCACGGCGCCGGGTCGAGGGGATACATCGCCGCGCTCACGCACAACAATCCCAGGGCCAAACCCAGGGTACGCGATGTATAAAGCCTCCTGGCCAATGAAAGTCCTTTTCCTCCCGCTTTTTCCATAAGGGCCTCTGCACCACTGAACGGAACCTGATGACACCGGGGTGACAGGTGCGATTGGAGTCTATCAGGGCAACGTTAAATAGCCATCACCGGCGAGCGGCCTGAATACCGTGGTATTGCCGCGAGGCGAGTCTTCAATGTTTGGCTATACATGAAAGAAGGGTTCAATAAACAACGATAAAAAAGGAGGCCCATGCAGACCTTTCAAGTATTGATCATCGGCAGCGGTTTTGGCGGTCAGTGCGCGGCGATCAATTTGCTCAAGGCCGGCATTGATGATTTTCGCTTGCTGGAACGACGGGATTTTTTCGGCGGCACCTGGTGCCAGAATACCTACCCCGGCGCAGCGGTGGACGTACCTTCGCCGCTGTATTCGCTGTCTTTTGCGCCCTACCGCTGGACGCAAATGTTCGCCGAACAAGCGGAGCTTCACCGCTATACCCAGTACGTGGTGGAACGCTTCGGCCTGCGCGAGCGGGTTGAACTGCAAGCCAATGTCGAACGCATCGAATGGGATGACGCCAGCAAACGCTGGGCCGTGCACACCGCCACCAAAGGCACGTATTACGCACAGTTTCTGATTAACGCGACAGGGCCGTTGAGCCAGCCGGTCATTCCTCACTTCGTCGGTCAGGAACGCTTTCAGGGCAAGACCTTCCACACCAACAACTGGGACCATTCCTACGACTACCGGAAAAAACGCGTGGCCGTCGTCGGCAGTGGTGCCAGCGCTGCCCAGGTCATCCCGGCGATTGCCCCGGACGTCGAGCACCTGCATGTGTTCCAGCGCACACCACACTGGGTACTGCCACGGGCCGACCGTGCGTTTGGCCCTTTCCAGCGGTGGCTGCTGGGCCTGAAGCCGGCCTACAAGCTCCTGCGCTGGATGATCTATTGGCAGTTCGAAACCCGGGTGATCGCCTTCAAGTACTCGAAACCGGCGATCCACATGGTCCAGCAACACGCCCTGCGCTTTCTCAAACGCCAGGTGCCAGACCCTGCATTACGCCAAAAGCTGACACCGGACTTCACCATCGGCTGCAAGCGGGTGCTGGTCTCCAGCACCTACTACCCGGCGCTGAGCCGGCCTAATGTGACGTTGCACAGTCGCGAACAAGGCATCTCCGCCATCGACGAAACCGGCATCGTCACTCAGGACGGTCAGCACATCGACCTCGATCTGATCGTCTGGTCCACCGGTTACGACGCCACCGACGGGGTGATTTCCTACCCGGTCACCGGCAAACACGGCACGCAACTCAAGGACGTCTGGGCGCAGTACCCGCGGGCCTACCTGGGCACCAGCCTGCCGGACTTCCCGAACCTGTTTATCGTCACCGGCCCGAACACCGGCATTGGCCACACCTCGGCGCTGTTCATCATCGAATCGCAGATGAATTACATCCTCGACTGCATCCGCACGTTAAAAGCCCAAGGTTTACGCAGCATTGAAGTACGCCCCGAAGCGGAACGTACCTACACTGAAATGATCCATCGCGAAATGGAGCGCACGGTGTGGAAGTCCGGGGGGTGCCATAGCTGGTACCAAAGCAAGAGCGGTCATGTGATCGCCATGTTTCCGGGGTTTAGTTTCAGCTACCACCGATTGACCCGGGCGCTGAAACCTGCCGACCACATCCTGTCCTGATCACGTTAGAGGAAGTCATCCGATGCTTCTTTTGGTTGTCGTTATTGCAGTTATCGTGGCCTGGAGCTGGTTGAGCTACCCGGCCATCGGTTATTGGCTCTATGACTGGAACATGGCGATTGAAGCCAAGCTGTATCGGCTGCACAAGATCGTCGTACCGATCCACGAGATGACCGTCTCGACCTGGCAAGGCGGCCCGTATGAGGCGTCGAGTAGCGTGCTGATGCTGCACGGCTACAGTGCCGACAAAAACCTCTGGCTGCGCTTTGCCCGGCACTTTGTCGGCAATTATCGGGTAATCATTCCGGACATTGCCGGTCATGGCGAAACCGGGTTCAAGGCCGGTGGCGGCTACGACATCCCCTTGCAGGCCAAGCGGATCATCCAGTTGCTCGACGTCTGCGGGGTCGAGAAGGTGCATGTGATTGGCAACTCAATGGGCGGCTACATCGCAGCGTGGCTGGCAGCCACGTACCCGGAGCGGATAGCCTCCGTCGCGCTGATCGATCCGGCCGGGGTCACCGCGCCCGAAGCCAGTGATCTGGAGCGGCACCTGGCCAAGGGGCACAACCCGTTTCTGATTCACTCGCGCGAGGAGTTTCGACGCTTCTACGCCATGACCATGGCCGAACCGCCGTGGGTGCCCGGCGTAGTACTGGACGCCGTGGCCCAGCGCTACGAGCAAAGCCGCGATGAGCTGGAGGAGATTTTCAACGACTTTCGCGCCAGCCCGCCGATGGAGCCGATACTGGCGGACATCAAGTGCCCGGCGCTGTTGTTGTGGGGTCACAAGGACCGTTTGATCGACGTCAGCAGCGTGGCCGTCTGGAGCAAGGGCATCGTCGATCTGCGAGTGCATATCTGGGATCACCTCGGCCACATGCCGATGGTTGAGCAACCGGCGGATACCGCAAGGCTGTACCGGGAGTTCCTGGGATCGCTGCGCACCGAAAGCCGTTCCCACTTATAACCACCACCGAGCCCCGTAGCAGCTGTCGAGCTGCGCGAGGCTGCGTCCGGTGGCGAAGCCGCCGTGAATCAGGCTCTGCGGTTTTTCAGTTAAACCGGGTTTTCAGGGTTTACGACGGCTCCGCCGCCGGAAGCAACCTCGCAGGCTCGGCAGCGGCTACAGGTCCTGTTGTTCAAGCAGTCCTTGGCAGAATGAAGTTCGTAAGATTCTTCGTTTGTCGGCGCCGCTGAAGGCTGCGATCTTTTCGCACATCCTTTACGTCACCGCGCCAGGAATTCTTCATGAGCCAAGCACACTTCGTCAGCCCTGACCTGATCCGTCAACGCTTCTCCAAAGCGATGTCCGACATGTACCGCGAGGAAGTGCCGCTGTACGGCGCGCTGATGGAACTGGTGGAACAGACCAATCAGTACGTGCTGGACAGCGACCCGCAGATCGCCCGCCAGTTGATCAGCACCGGCGAAATCGAGCGCCTGGACCTGGAACGCCACGGTGCAATCCGCGTCGGTACCGCCACCGAACTGACCACCCTCGCCCATTTGTTTAAGGTCATGGGCATGCAACCGGTGGGCTATTACGACCTGACCCCGGCGGGCGTGCCAGTGCATTCCACCGCATTCCGCGCCGTGCACGAAGCAGCGTTGCAAGTCAGTCCGTTCCGCGTGTTCACCTCGTTGCTGCGTCTTGAACTGATCGAAGACCTGGAACTGCGCGCCTTCGCCCAGTCGGTGCTGGACAAGCGCCAGATCTTTACCCCGGCAGCGCTGACCTTGATCGAGCGCGCTGAAACCGCAGGCGGCCTCACCGAGCAAGAAGCCCAGGACTTCGTCGAGCAGGCGCTGGAAACCTTCCGCTGGCATCACAGCGCGACCGTCACCGCCGAGCAGTACCAAAAACTCAGCGCCCAGCATCGCCTGATCGCCGACGTCGTGGCCTTCAAAGGCCCGCACATCAACCACCTGACGCCACGCACGCTGGACATCGACATCGTCCAGGCGCAAATGCCGGTCCACGGCATCACCCCCAAAGCGGTGATCGAAGGCCCGCCTCGCCGCCAGTGCCCGATTCTGTTGCGCCAGACCAGTTTCAAGGCGCTGGACGAACCGGTTGCCTTTACCGATCAAACCGCCACCCAAGGCAGCCACAGCGCCCGCTTCGGTGAAATCGAACAACGGGGTGCCGCGCTGACGCCAAAAGGCCGGGCGCTGTATGACCGGTTGCTCAACGCGGCACGAGATGAATTGAAAGACTTCCCCAATGAGGCCAATGCCGCACGCTACAACGCGCTAATGACGCAGCACTTTGGCGAATTTCCTGACACGTACGAAGGCATGCGCCAACAGGAACTGGCGTACTTTCGCTACTTTGTGACGGAAAAAGGCCAAGCGGCCGAAGAACTGAAATCGTTGTCGCTGGAGGCGTTGCTCAGCGGCGGTTACCTGCGGGCTGAACCTTTGGTCTATGAGGATTTTCTGCCCGTGAGCGCAGCGGGGATTTTCCAGTCGAACCTCGGGGATGCAGCGCAAACCCACTATGGCGTGCATTCGAATCAGCAAGCATTTGAACAAGCGCTGGGGCGAGCGACGATTGATGAGTTGGGGTTGTATGCCGAAACGCAACGGCGTTCGATTGAGGAATGCTATGCGACGCTGGGCCACGCCATCTGAAACCTGTAGCAGCTGGCGAAGCCTGCGTCCGGCTGCGAAGCAGTCGTAAGTCGGCTGGTGCGGTTTTTCAGATAAACCGTGGTTACCGGATTACGACTGCTACGCAGCCGGACGCAGGCTGCGCCAGCTGCTACAGGATCGGGTTTAGCGGAGTTTGGCAAGCAACGCCTCGGCCGCAGCCTCGGACGACGCCGGGTTCTGACCGGTGATCAGCAACCCGTCAGTCAGCACATAGCTTGCCCAATCGTCGCCCTTGGAATAAATCCCGCCCTTCTCCTTGAGCATGTCTTCGACCAGAAACGGCACGACGTTTGTCAGTTGCACCGCCTCTTCCTCCGAGTTGGTGAAGCCCGTGACCCGCTTGCCCTTGACCAGCGGCTGGCCGTCCGTGCCTTTGACGTGGCGCAGCACACCCGGTGCATGGCAAACCGCTGCGACCGGTTTATTCGCCTTGTAAAACGCTTCGATCAGCGCAATGGATTGCTTGTCTTCAGCCAAATCCCACAGCGGACCATGGCCGCCCGGATAGAAAACCGCATCGTAATCCTCGGCTCTCACACTGTTGAGCAGCGCGGTAGAGGCCAATGCGGATTTAGCCGCCGCGTCTTTATTGAACCGATCGGTGGCGGCGGTTTGCGCATCCGGCTCATCGCTCTTGGGGTCCAGCGGCGGCTGACCACCCTTGGGCGACGCCAGGGTCAACTGAGCACCGGCGTCCTTGAAGGCGAAATACGGTGCGGCGAACTCTTCCAGCCAGAAGCCGGTTTTCTTCCCCGTGTTACCCAATTGATCGTGGGACGTTAAAACCATCAGGATTTTCATGTCGCTCTCACTCCGGTTCAGGGTTGTCAGGATGCTCGATGGCAGTGTTTTTATGGACCCTGCTGCCAGTCGATTCGTTGCACCGGCTATCAGGTGTCGTTGATGGATGGCGCATAGCCCTTATGCGCAAGAAGTTGCGCACTCATCGTTGGAAAAGGCCTTTTTTGGACTCTGATCACCCTGCCGGGCGGGCTCTCCAGCCGAGTGCGCAAGAAGTTGCGCAGTGCTGTGCAAGTTCTTGCGCACATTCCTCAGTGTTCTTCTGTAGAAATCTTTCCGGAACTTGAAAAACAGTCTCAACACACTGTTTTATATAGCTTTTAACGTTTATGGCACGGACCTTGATAACAGTCAGGCACCCACCGGGCGATACCGCCTCCCGGGCACCCTTAATTTTTAGCAAGGAGCACACCCATGGCTACACCAGCGTACATGTCCGTCACTGGCGAAAAACAAGGTCTGATCACCGCCGGCGCATTCACCGCCGATTCGGTTGGCAACACCTACCAGGAAGGCCACGAAGACCAGGTCATGGTTCAGGCTTTCAGCCACGACGTGATCATCCCGCGTGACCCGCAGTCCGGCCAACCTACCGGTCAGCGCGTTCACAAGCCTGTCGTGATCACCAAGGTCTACGACAAGTCTTCGCCTCTGCTGCAAGCGGCCCTGACTTCCGGCGAGCGCATGAGCGAAATCGTTATCCAGTGGTACCGCACTTCGGCTCAAGGTACCCAAGAGCACTACTACACCACCACCCTGGAAGACGCGATCATCGTCGACATCAAAGACTACATGCACAACTGCCAGGACCCATCGAACTCGCACTTCACCCACCTGGAAGACGTGCACTTCACCTA
>Ga0163162_10004325_pt1 | contig 13676 bp, 14 predicted proteins | sample S55metaG_FD_115310 | JGI IMG/M metagenome (GOLD analysis project Ga0163162, IMG submission 115310) | Switchgrass rhizosphere microbial communities from Kellogg Biological Station, Michigan, USA - S5-5 metaG | ecosystem: Host-associated > Plants > Roots > Rhizosphere > Soil | place: USA...
GCGAACAGGTTGAGACGAATGCTAACGGCCGAACAATTCGAGTACGAGCCAGTTTCGTTGGGGATCAATTGAGCATCACCCGATCAGGAGATCGGGCCGATGATTTCACAGTAACCTTTGATCCCATAGAGAATGGTCGCCGGCTGCAGGTTACACGGACTCTCTACAGTGAACGTATGTCGCAGCCGGTTATGGTGCGCAGTTATTATGACCGCGTTTCTGATGTGGCCCAATTAAATATTTACGACACCAATCGTGAGGATGTGGGCCAGGGACCGGTTGGCAGTTTTGGTATTCCTGATGGAACTCAAGTCGTTGCGGTCATGAACAACGACCTATCTACTGAAACCGCGCAGCAAAACGATCGCTTTTCGATGACAGTGAAGTCGCCGGGTCAGTACGACGGTGCTGTCATTGAAGGGTACGTTACAAACATAAACCGTGGCGGCCGCATCAGTGGACGCTCGGAGATGACACTGAGCTTTGACACTATTCGCTTTAGAGATGGACGCACCTCGCGCTTCGCAGGAATACTCGAAAGCGCAAGAATGCCAAATGGCGATGTGGTACAGGTCGATAATGAAGGGGCGGTACGTGACAGTGATCAGACCAACAAAACTGTCACGCGTACGGCCATAGGAACCGGCGTTGGCGCGATCATAGGAGCCATAGCTGGCGGCGGTAAAGGCGCAGCCATTGGTGCGATCATTGGTGCTGGGGCCGGAGCCGGGTCAGTCTACGTCCAGGGAAGAAACGATTTGGATCTTACTGCGGGGACCGAAGTAACGGTTCGAGCAACTGGACCACGCGGCTAAGAAAGAGGGTGGGTGACTCTTGCGGGTCACCTGGTTTGCACAAAAAGTGCCAAGCAGTACAGTACCGCGTCAAGCGAAGCGACCGGATGGTACACTCGACCGCCTTTGGCGTTAGGATTTAGGCATAAGGGTGAGTGTCTCATCCGGTCGCTTCGCTTGACGCGGTACTGTACGATCTTTGAAGCTTAAAGGGATGACATAATTAGTTACTCACGGTTATAGTTTCTAGCACTATGATTAAAGCAATACGTGGCAGCACCAACTGATAACTCAGCAAACGAGAATTCGAGAGAATTATCGAGCCTTACCGGCGAAGGGATAATTATCGATATAGGGACCGGAGACGGTCTCTTTGTCTATCAAGCTGCCCGCCAGAATCCGAACAAATTTTACATCGGTATCGATGCCAACCCGACTCCGCTCAGGAAAGTCTCGGAGAAGATCCATCGTAAGCCTCAAAAAGGTGGCGCTCCTAATGTCCTGTTTATTCAATCGAGTGTCGAAGATCTGCCTGGGGAACTGGACGGAGTGGCGGACGAAGTTCACATACATTTTCCCTGGGGAAGTCTATTAGCCGCAGTCGCCACCGGAGCTGCAGATGCACTAAGTAACCTTAGACGCATTTGTTCTACGGGTGCGCTTTTGGAGATCGTGCTCGGGCTGGACCCATCCCGAGACGCTGCCGAACTTGAGCGGCTGCAACTCAAGCCGGTCGACGTGGCGTTTATAGATACAGTACTTGGACCACTTTATCTTTCAGCCGGCTTTGAGATCGTAGAGCGAGGGATATTGCCTGAAGCTGAGTGGACCAAATTTCACACTACCTGGGCCAAGCGTTTAAAAAGTGGCAAGGGCAGACTACTAACTTACATCATCGCGAAGGCTGTTTAGATTCGTTGTTCTTCACACTAACGACACAATAAAGACAACTAAAGACTGTTTATATGACCCAGCCCTCCATTTGCTAGCTCCCGAAAATGAAATCGCATGAGACGTTTCTAATTTACTGCCATGAGAGTGCCTGAATTTATTCTACTCGTATTACTTGCACCGGTTGTGGTGCAAGCACAAACCGTCGGCCGCACGGATGAGCCAGATACGCGTACTGACATAACAGCATCATCCACTTTGTCGGAGCGTTTAGCTCAACTCAAACTTCAAAGCAAGGAGCAGTCAGCTCCAGGGAATAGTCAGACGCAAACATTTCCGGTGGTTGCTGCTCAGCCAAACGATTATGTATTCCCAAGCGCAAACAAACGCTTTACGCGCTTCGTCAAAGCCACAGTAGGCCCATTCAGTCTCTTGCGCACCGCAGCCTCGTCAGCTATCGACCAATGGGATGATAGTCCGGAAGAGTGGGAACAAGGAGCCAAAGGATACGGTAGACGCTTCGCCTCGAACTTTGGGAAGAACGCGATTCGTCAGACTACGCAATATGGTTTGTCTGAGGCTTTCCGCCAGGACACAGCATTCGAGAAGAGCAAGCGAAAGGGTTTCTGGCCACGGGTTGAGGATGCTTTGGTCCAAAACGTTACCTCGCGCACACGGAGTGGAAAGCACGTAATTTCGGCGCCAATAATTGCTGGTGCCTACGTTGGTTCGATCATTCCCGCAGAGACCTGGTATCCGGATCGTTATAGTTATAAGGACGGTCTACGATGGGGAACTTATTCTCTACTCAGTGGCTTCGGCATAAACTTGGTGCGTGAATTTGTTTTCAACTGGTGAGAGCTGGGATAAAGCTTGGCAGTTGCGAGTGAATGTTCTACATACTTCGCATGCGCGCTTTGTGTTCAGAATCTCCGGAATTTATGTCTGGTCAATCTTATCTCGAGCGAAATAGGCGTTTGCGCCCGGGCTAAAGAGGATCACGCAAACTGCAATTCCAAAAACGCAGTGAGCAATGAGTTCGAATCTGGTGTGGCCCACACTCAGGATGATGTGGTAAGCGAACCATGCAATGCAAAGCCAACGAGACCAGCTTCGTCCCGTTAGCATAAAAACTCCAGCAACAATCGCGACGAGTCGTACGAGTGATGCTAACGAAATTTCCAGCGCGTTGGCCCGAGGTATTTGCATCAGGCTACCGATCAACGCGATGATTCCCGTTAGGATGAGAAGGATGCTTAGAGCCGTTACCGGAATTGGGCGCTTGTGGTCCATGGCGAGTCGGAAATGTCAAAGCCAATAATGAAACAACTAGACGAGCCCGCTCGCCAACCGCCGAAGGCTTTGGGGTCGTCCCCCAGGCGAACGCTCGTCATACTTGCGTTTGCAGCTATTTATCTTATTTGGGGATCAACGTATCTCGCAATTAGATATGCAATCGAGACGTTGCCCCCGTTTCTAATGGCGGCCACACGCTTTATTACCGCGGGCACCATTTTATTTATCTGGGCCATTGTAACTCGACAGCGTCTAACGGCCTCTCGATCAGATTGGACTCGTGCCTTCATCATCGGTGCTTTGTTGTTATTGTGCGGGAACGGTGGAGTCACCTGGGCCGAAAAACATATCCCTTCAGGTTTGGCTGCATTACTGGTGGCAACTGAGCCTTTTTGGGTTGTCATTTTCAACTGGATACTGGGTCACAAGAAACCCAGTGCAAAGGTATGGCTGGGAGTCGTTGTCGGTCTGGCTGGAGTTGCACTTCTAGTAAGTGGTGAGTTTGGCGGTAATCAAAAATCTTCGAGTGCGCTGCTGGGAGCCGTGGTGGTTCTCCTTTCCGGCCTTGCCTGGGCCGGTGGCTCGGTATACGCAAACCATCATCGAATAAATGCGTCGACGTCTGTGGCTTCCGGAATGCAGATGCTTGCCGGAGGGAGTCTGCTGTTGCTCGCGGGCCTTGTGTCAGGCGATTTCAAAAAACTCAGCCTGGCCAGTGCTTCGTGGGTCTCGATTGGCGCCCTGAGTTATTTGATAATCTTCGGCTCTCTAATCGCGTTCACAGCATATAGCTGGCTGCTGCGGAATGTAGCCCCGGCCCAGGCAGCAACTTATGCATATGTGAATCCAGTTGTATCCGTTCTACTCGGATGGTTAATCGCGAGCGAACCGATTAGACCGTTGACGCTCGTGGCAGCCACAATAATTGTCGGGTCAGTTGTGCTGATAACTACTTACAGTCATGAATCCAGCGCAGAGACTCAAAAGAAGATGCGTGACGACGATTCTTGTGCTCCACACCCTTGCGCCTGACACAAAAAATCTCACCGGGTTGGGGCCCGGTGAGAATTAAATCTGAGGATTTTGTGGATGAGAGGTTACAGGCAGCGTCTCAGTCTGCCTGTCTTGCCGCGCATGAGACTAAAGGTACCCATATTCTCTTTATTTTTGGTGAGAGTGATGGTCAACGTCAGGGTGTCGCCATCGACGAGGCCGGAATAAATAGCAGGAGACGCCTCAGGTACTTCGTTTTCACGAATTGGTCCACCACGTTCTCTCGTGAATGAGCCTTGGACTTCAAATCTTCTATTGTTGTCCATTTTCAACTCTTCACTGATTGTGCCGTGGGCGCAATCGAACGTTAAAGAAGTTCCGTCCGCAGCAATCTCCATGACGATTCCCTGACCACCCCAACTCCCCGTAAGGCGTGTCTCAGGCGAGGTGGCTTTTTGGTTAGAGTCTTTTGAGTTCGCTTTCATTTTAGTTCGACCACAGGTACCACTCTGCGAAAAGATCAACAGTAAGGAAACAAAACCAATTGAATAAAATGAAGCTTTACGTCTGACCATATTAGAACATCCTCCGAACTGAAAAATCGATCGACGAATCACTCCATCTCTTCGAAGCTGTGAATAATACGGTGCTCAGGCTTGCTGGGTTGTGGAGCATTTCCCGGCCTAATACATAAAGACGTAAGCATCCCAGATTGACGGGCCGCGTCCAGTTCAACGACAACATCCGAGACGAAGTGTATCTCGTTCGCCGTTAGTCCAAGCTCTTTAGCGATCCTTTCATAACTTTCCGGCTCATTTTTCTTACCAACTGAGGTGTCAAAGTATTTGTCAATCAAGGCGCTCAGATCGCCGAGATCAGTATGTGAAAAAAGTAGTTTCTGTGCGAGCACACTGCCCGATGAGAAGATATTGATGCTTACTGAGGTAGTTTGCCAATGTGTCATCGCTGTAAGAACGTCTGGGAAGAGCGGAGCTTGCAAGCTTCCATCCTTGTAGCCGTGTTGCCAGATCTTTCCCTGAAGGGCCTTAAGGGCAGGTGATTTGCGATCTTGTTCGATGAGCCAGTGCAGATACGGTTCTTCTAGAGCCGGTGGATTCAGGCCGGCGCCTGCATCATGGTGATACTCGTCTTCAAGCCGTTTCAAATCTATGATCACGTCCGGCCGGCTGCGATGCGCTTCCAAAAAAGCATGCAGTCTTTGTCGGGCGAATGGAAACAACACATCGTGAACAAAGGAAATCGGCGTGGTGGTGCCTTCGATGTCGAGAAGAACTGCGCGCATAGATCACGTTTACATGTCAGCGAGACTCGATGTTGCCTGGCAAGTGGGACAGGTCGAAACACAGAGGCTGGTATTGCCGGTCAATCATGCTGTCAGTGTAGTGTGGGGTCCAGCCGCTCACGTCCTGAAAGAGTCGAATGGCCCTGATGCGCCGGTCTGAGCAGAGATTGAACCAGTGATGTGTACCGCGCGGAACTCGAATCAAGTCACCTGGTCCAACTTCTATTGCAACCACGCCCACTTCGCTGTGTATATGAAATACGCCGCGTCCAGCAATAACAAAGCGGACTTCGTCTTCATCGTGCCAGTGTTCGCGGTCAAACTTTGCCAGCATCTCGTCTAAGCCGGGTGTTTCTGGAGTGACATTGATCACATCCGCGGTAACGTAACCACCTTGAGCTTTTAGCTGGTCGATCTCTTTAGAGTAGGCACTGAGGACTTCTTCCACCGGGGCATCATCAGACAATGGGTGTTCAGGCGACCATCGTTCGTAATCGATGCCGAACTTCTTCAGGCATTGACGAATCGACTGTTCGTCGGTGAACTTCTCGTTATTCGAAAGTATTGTGACTACTGCCATAATTTACCATTCGGGTCCGAACAAGTGCTTCAAACAAAAACTCAAGAATCTCAACGTGACGCGTTGCCTCTTTCAGATCGCGTCCCCAAGTATAAAGGCCATGACGATGGAGTACTAACGCATGAGTCTCAGGATAGGATGTAAGCGTTTGCGTTACGGTTTGGGCCAGTTCGCTCATGTCCTGGGAATTTTCCAGAATTGGAATCCATTCCCGGTGCAGATGAGTTTTAACTCCACTGAGTCCCTTTAACATCTCAAATCCCTCGATGGCAAAGCCATGTTCGGAATAATGTAGATCCGAAAGGGTAGTGCTCCAAATGGAGTGAGTATGTAAGACTGCGCCGGCGCTACCCGTTTTTACAACTGCAACATGGAGTGAACTCTCATCCGAAGGTTTACCCGATTCGCCAGTCACCGGTCTTGAATCTTCATCGATTAAGAGTATGTCGGAGTGGGTTAACTCGCCTTTGTCGACTCCGCTTCGAGTTATGGCCAGTCGTAGAGGATCCGGCGTGATGACTGCACTGAGATTTCCGCTCGTACCCATAAGCCAGCCGCGGAAGTGCAGCTTGTTGGCCACTTGGACCAGTTCATCCGAAACCTGCCGGAAATTGTCAGTCATAATATCGGTGTCGAGATATTCGAATAAAGCAAAAGGAAAGGACCATGCTAAGCGCACCCTAAATGAAATTCACCTATGCGTAAAGTGGCGCCTAAGGCCACATGTGTCAATAAAGCCACACAGGAAATTGAAGTCGGTTACAAAAATTCGTTGACGCGCTTAATTGGGAATGGTAGCTTCCAACGTTCTTTCTACTATGTACCATCTGGAAAGGAAAACTCGTGGTCAAATTTATCCGGGTTCTCCCGGTGTTTTTATTCGTCTCTATCCTCTCTTACACGCCAACGATTAAAGCCTCGCCTGATTATCAAGAACCAAAAGCCGACAAGACAGTTGCTGAAACAACCAAGGAAGCTACTCCGAAAAAACAAAAAAAGAAAAAGAATACCGATGAAGAAAGCGTTAGGGTAATTCTCCTTCCGCAGATTATTCAGAGTACGTCAGCAGTCCCGGTTACTACTAATACACAAGGATCGGCTTCATCGACAACCACAGTAAAGCAGGGAGCGACTGCTGCAAAGACTCCCGGCATTAAGCTTTTCCCTACAGTTGCGCCATTAGTAACGGCCACCGCCGGTCAACTGGTAATCTCAGAATTCCGCCTTCGTGGACTCAGTGGTGCTAACGACGAGTTCATAGAAATCTTCAACAACAGTGGTGCCGATCACACAGTGACGGCGGCCAGCGGCACTGGTTATGGCATTGCGGCTTCCGATGGTATCACGCGATGCTCGATTCCTAACGGCACAGTGATTCCGAATAGGGGCCACTATCTGTGTGTGAACAGCGTAGCGTACAGCCTTGCGTCCTATCCCGCAGGAAATGGGACGACGGCGACCGGCGATGCTACCTACACGTTGGACATCCCCGATAATGCCGGTATTGCACTCTTCAACAACAATACTGGCGGTGGTAGCTATTCCTTGGCTAGCAGGCTTGATGCTGTCGGCTCAACGACTGAGGCCAATACCGTTTACAAAGAAGGCACAGGATATCCTGCATTAGTACCCTTTAGTATTAATTCCGCTTTCTATCGCGACAACTGTGGCAAGAATGGCTCCATTACCACAATGGGCGCTTGTCCCTCAGCTGGCAACTTGATCGACACTAACAATAACGCGACCGATTTTGTTTTTGTCGACACCAATGGTACTTCAGCGGGGGCTGGCCAGAGACTCGGCGCTCCTGGTCCAGAGAATCTCAGTAGTCCAATTGAGCGAAACGCGAGTTTTACCGCTCCGTTGTTGGATACATGTGTCGGCGGCTCTAGTCCACCAAATAGAGTGCGCGACTTCACATCTGATCCGGCGAATAACTCGACGTTTGGCACTTTGGATATTCGGCGCACAATCGTGAACAATACCGGTGGCAATGTAACGCGCCTGCGATTTCGCGTCGTGGATATCACAACGTTCCCGGCGCCTTCCGGCATTGCGGACCTGCGACCGCGAACAGCTGGTACGGTTGTAGTTACCGTTGATAGACCACCTTGCGGTTCTGGAATGAGCAATGTGTCAGTTAACGGAACAACTCTTGAACAACCGGCGTCACAACCAAATGGTGGTGGATTCAACTCGTCGATGTCCGCCGGGACCGTGACTCTGGCGACGCCAGTAGCTAATGGTGCGTCTGTCGACGTACGATTCCTGTTGGGCATTCAACAGACAGGTCTCTTTAAGTTCTACATCAACATCGAGGCTTTGCCTTAACAGAGGTCTAAAATCCAGGGTTGGCAATAGAGAGGTCCGTGAGGGCCTCTCGTTTTTTTATCGTTAAAGCTCGAATCTCGTCGCCTGTTTCGCTTATATTTAGCAGAACAATTGCTGAGGTCGGACCTGCGAACAATCAATGACTCAGAAAGCTCTAAGTGATGAAGCCCTCGTAAAGCTGCAGCGCGACACGTTTGGTTACTTCACAAATGAGACGAATCTTCGGAATGGGTTGGTTCCGGACAACACTCGCAAGGACTCACATTCGAGCATTGCCGCAATAGGCCTGGGACTCGCAGCCTATCCCGTTGCTGTCGAACAAGACTTCATTTCACGCGAAGAAGCTGTCCAGCGCGTGCTGACAACGCTCCGTTTTTTCTGGAACAGTCCTCATGGTCCAGAGCCTGATGCAACAGGCTACAAAGGCTTCTATTATCACTTCCTGCATATGGATTCAGGACGTCGTGCGTGGGAATGTGAACTCTCCACTATCGATTCGAGCATTCTCATCGGCGGCGCGCTGGCAGCAGCCACCTATTTTGATCGTGGCACCCAAGAAGAGCATGAGATTCGAAGCCTTGCTGACAATCTCTATCGGCGAATGGATTGGGTCTGGATGCTCAATGGCGATGCAAAAGTTGTGATGGGCTGGAAACCCGAGGAAGGCTTTCTGCCCTGGTGTTGGGAGGGCTACAACGAGTCTATCCTCCTTCACGTTCTCAGTCTGGCCTCACCGACTTACCCGCTGTCGCGAAAAACTTATAAAGCATTTACTAACAGTTACGACTGGAGAGAAATATACGGCCGCGAGTTCCTCTACAGTGGGCCTTTGTTCATTCATCAACTTTCACACATCTGGATCGATTTTCGTGGGATCCAGGATGAGTACATGCGAGAGAAGGGCATCGATTATTTTGAGAATAGTCGACGCGCGACTTATATACAGCAGGAATATGCGATTAGAAATCCCTATAAGTTTCGGGCTTATGGGGAGTTTATCTGGGGCGTTACGGCCTCGGACGGACCTGGACCAGCTTCACAGACAATCGATGGGATCGAGCGTCATTTTTATGACTATGAAGCGAGAGGAGTTCCTAATGGACCGGACGATGGAACTATTGCTCCGTGGGCAGTTGTGGCGTCGTTGCCATTTGCGCCGGAGATTGTTTTGCCTACCATCCAACACTTCAACGACGCATATCCGGAAATGACCAGCAAGTATGGATTCAAGTGCAGTTTCAATCCCACTTTTAATGACGGAAATCAGGATGCGCGAGGATGGATCTCTAAAGGGTACTACGGACTGGACCAGGGACCGGTTGTGCTCATGATTGAAAACTACCGCACAGGTTTCTTTTGGGAGTTAATGAAAAAGTGTCCCTACATAGTTGACGGTTTACGTCGTGCGGGTTTCACCGGCGGATGGTTATAAACCAGGCAACCCCATTACTCCTGAAAGAATAGTGATGCCTTTACTATTTTGACATCACAAAATCGTTGGATCGATTTGAAGTCGTTCCAGTTCTCAGTAACAACAGTTGTTTTCCAGCGGCGAGCGCTAACAGCTAACAGTGTGTCAAGCGCCATGCGCTGAGAACTACCCGGCAGTAATTTTCTAAGTCTCCCGCCGCTGTTTTTCCTTCGATCTCGAGTCAACCAGTACAGCACCTTGCTCGCAAGCATCCAGTCATCCTCATTTGGTACGATTAAGGCGTTATCATTACGGTATGTTTTAAAGAGTCGCTCGTATACTTTTCGATGCGAAGCGTCATTCGCATTCGCTGCTAATTCCATGAGAACCACTGATGAGAGACGGAATCTGCTACCGGTCTGTGGTAGCACGGAGAGCCGGCGTGAAATTATTACGGAAGTGTCGTAGGTGAAGTACGACATCCAACTTATGACTCAAGAGTGAACTATCTTTGGTGATAATTGTCGTAAGCCATTTGGAAAGCCAGTATCGTAAGAGCTTCACGTTCCGCCAATCGCTGTTGTCGTTGTTCCTTTGTTTCCGTAGAAACTCGCTTCTTGAGAGGCTTTGCGCTAGCACCACTTGTGGTTCGCTTAGACTTAGCTTTTTTGGTCAGCGAACCCTGGTTTCTCTTACTGCTCTTGGTGGCCTTCTTCATGACGCACAAAGCATACAACACCAAAATCCAGGACAGCAAATTTCTCATCTGATTTGAGTTGGGTGCGAAAATCTTTCGATCTGTGCAATCATCCTCAGAGTAAATGATGCGCGTGACACGAATCTTGTCTCTCATTGTTTTGCTCCAACTGTTGGCCGGAGTGCTCGTGGCTCAGTCGGTCACTAGATCGCGAACTGTCGTGGTTAACAGTGGGTCATTACAATTGCACGCACTGCTCTGGCAACCGAAGGGTCAAGGTCCTTTTCCGGCCGTTCTTTTTTGTCCCGGGAGTGGTTTGACTCCACAACCGGAGACTATTGGCCCAGTCTTTGCCCGGCACGGTTACGTTTTTCTTGCACTGTTTCGGAGTGGGCAGGGCCTTTCGGCGAAGGAGGGCTCAGAAACAAGCGTTCTTGTAGAACGTGAACGTGACGCAAAGGGTGACGACGCCGCTAATCGCTTGCAATTACGATTACTTGAAAAGGACCAACTCGACCAACAATTGAGTGCGCTCGAATTGTTACGCGCGCTGAAAATCGTTGATTCTCGGCGGATTGCTCTCGTTGGTCATTCGTTCGGAGGAATGCTGGCGATGATGAATGGTGAACGTGACCATTCCATTCGAGCGATTGTAAACTTTGGTGGTGGCGCGCGCAGTTGGCCCCGTTCATCGTATTTGCGCGACAGAGTGACCCAGGCAGCGGCGCAGATTACTTCGCCGGTGTTTTTTATCCAGGCTGCGAACGATTATTCAATTGCTCCGAGTCAGATACTCGATGGCGAACTAGCCAAACGAGGAGTACCGCATCAAATCAAAATATTTCCGGCCTTTGGCAAGAACGCGAGCGAAGGTCACAACATAATCTATCTCTCCGTCTCGACGTGGGAAAAAGAAGTCTTTGAATTCGTTGACCGCTACACACAATGAGGTGAAGGTATTTCTATCTAGTCAAGATGCGCGATTGTGATCCCTATGATTGCGAGCAATGCACCCACTCCGATGCCTACGCCAATCGCAATGTTCCTGGCAGTTGAGTGACCGCGATTGCTCTCGACCTTCGAAACGTCGGCATAGCGAATAGTCGTTGGTGAGTCATTCTTTCGATCGCGCAAGACAAAGTCATCATTGCCTGCCTGACCGATGTAGCCTTTTATTTTTGATCCATTCTTTAAGATCACAGTGGCTTTTGCCTTCTCACCAACTCCTATTTTGGCCACCTTGCTCTTGACGTTTTCCAGCGTCGTCAATTCGAGGCTGGATTCTTGCGCTGAAATCGGAAGTGCGCCAACAGCTAAGACAAGCGAAATTGTCAATAAACTGGTCAAGTAGTGTCTCATGGAGTACCCATTCTGTATTTGCGCCATAGTGGGCAAATAACACGCAGTCTTGTGATTAGATCGAAATCAGAACCGCAAGGCGGATGCCAGTCAATTACTCGTGATTTTGGAAACAAGTGGCCCTCGGAGGGAGAGAGCGATTGATATGGAAATCGTTCTCATGAAGCATCCATCCGACAGTTGGATGGCCCGCCAGTTTAAATGGCAACAAAATGAAAAAGGGTTCGAATGAGTGGATTTAACCGCTTAACTGTTAGTTCAGCGATCTCTATCTTACTGGCGAGTCGAAGAGCTTGCTGTCAATCGCAATACCATGCTTGATTTCAGTCGCTTTGAAAACGAGGGTGAGCCTGGGAAAACTCTCGGTGATCGTAAACGGTAGGTTGAGGCCATCCACTTTCTGCCACTCATCAAAGTAGATTTCCACTGGCAGGGACTGCGCCCCATTAGTACGGGTCGCATTTAACCGCACTGGAAGATACGATTCTCCATCCAGATAAAGCTTTTCTGCCGTTCCGGTGGCAGGTCGTAACTCAAGAACATAAACATCGCGAAATCCGATCTGGCTTTTTCCGAGCAGCGTTACCTTCGCATAGTTATTCTTGAGTCGGATGGGCGAGTACAAGTCGGAGACACGTTGCAACGTAGCGAGTTCCATACCTCTGAGCGGCCTTATTCCAGCGGTTGTCTTACTCCAGCCAGTTTGACCGTTGAAACCTAACTTACTTATTCCAGTGGTGAAGGTTTCCGTGATCGTGAGCGTTTTGTTTGGCGCGAGGTTGTAGATCTCAAAACTACCATTTCGACTGGTTCCAACTATATCCAGAGTCCCTTTGGTCACCCGAGAGGTCACGGCCTTGATAGCATCTGAACCACCCAACGCTTTAACGTAGAGGTCGATTAAGTCATCAACGGTAGGCATTATGCCTGATTGTTCGATTGTTTGACCGTCGCGATCTGCTCCTGTGGAGACGGTTCCCGAAACCATGCCTCTCGAAACAGTCTGAACGGGCTCTGCGAGCACGGATTGACTGAGCTTTACGCGACCTCCTGAAGTTTCTTTTAAATGCGCAATTAGACTTTCTGCCTGTGTTCTCACCTCTTGATTCGAATCACGTGCAAGACTCTCCAATATTTGTCTGGCGGCGTCTATCCTGGATTGTCTCAGGTAGATCTGGGCCAACAACATCGAGTAGTTCGTCGATGCTGGTTCTAATTGATGAGCTTTCTCTGCCATCAAGACGGCCTGGTCCAATCGTTCGTCGAGTGCAAAAACCAGTGCCAGGAGGTGATAAGCAGGGGCGAATTGAGAATTTAGTTTGATCGCTTTCTGTAACTGGTCGCTGATAGTGTCAGTATTCTCTCGCGAGTATCGCGTGATTTCACCGTTTGGTCCAACACCTTCACGTGTCAAAACGTAAGCGTAAAGATAGTGGATCAGGTAAGTTTGTGGAGTTGAAGCGGCTTTCTTTAGGTACTTCTTAGCTTCGTCGTAGCGTCTCTGCTGAACGCGCATGAGGCCGAGCGCCGCATATGGCGGAACAAAATCCGGTTGTTGAGAAATCGCCTGAAGAAAATTTCGTTCAGCCTCCTCGACCCGGCCCATGTGGTACAACAAATCACCCAGGTAATAGCTTACCTCGCCATCAAGCAGTGACGACCGCTGCTTGGCCATGAAAGAGGTATAGCTCTGTTGACTATCGCCAATTGCTATTCGTTGAGCTTTGAGGTTGCCGCCGCGAACGTAATCTCGGAGTTGTTGTTCAGCCGTGCTCAGCGTCAGACCGAAGGAATCTTCGAATGCTTTTTCGGCTTCGTCCCCTCGCGATAGCGCTTGAAGGAACCGGCTGAATTGATCCTGATGCCGACCCTCGTCTCGCAACATCAGAAAATGGACCAGGGCCCACGACTCGCCGTAAAAGATACCGGCCTTGTCGCTTTCGTTGTAATGCGGCGAGTTGGTCCCAATCGCGAAGAGTTGAGCGAGCGGTAACATTTGTTGGCCGCGCAGGAGCTGAAGA
>Ga0163162_10004326_pt1 | contig 13669 bp, 7 predicted proteins | sample S55metaG_FD_115310 | JGI IMG/M metagenome (GOLD analysis project Ga0163162, IMG submission 115310) | Switchgrass rhizosphere microbial communities from Kellogg Biological Station, Michigan, USA - S5-5 metaG | ecosystem: Host-associated > Plants > Roots > Rhizosphere > Soil | place: USA: Michigan...
CCCTGGCTGGTGTAATAGCGGATGCGTTTGATCTTGTCGGCGGCAAGACCTAGCGCATCGGCCGATGGCGGCAGCCACAGCGCTGCGCCAGCGGCCCCGCCCATTTGCATCAGCGTGCGCCGGCGATTCCACAATGTCATGAGTGCTCCTTGAATGGCGGGCAAAGCCGCCGCGCGGAACTACGAAAGCAGTATGCTCCGCACATTCGCGTCTGGATCGTTGACCATGCGGCAGTGGTTATCGAAAATCATGGTCTGCATGGTGCCGCGATCCGCCGGGGGCCATGCAAGCCCGCTTTGGCTGGGATTGCCGATGGCGGCGAAGTTGGCCCAGGCCGTGGCCATGATTTTTGCCAGCTTCTGGGCTTCAGGCGTGTTGCCGGTCCCTTGTTCGCAGCGTTTGGTATTGTCAAAGCAGAAAGCAAGTTCCGACGTATGCCAAGCCCCCGCTACACCATCTAACTGCGGTGATTGCCAGGTAAACCAGTATTGATAGACCGGCGCGCCGCCGATCGCCTGTTTCAGCCGGACCATGCGATCAACATTGTTGCGCACGGCCAGACCCCGGACGCCATAAGACAGGGTCCGAACGCTTTTGCTTGGGTTGGCGGTTTTCATGGCATCGACCAGCCGGTTCGCTTTGTCGGCTCCATAGGTCTTGGTCAGCGTGGTGCGCCATTCGGTTTCGTTCGGATTGGAACGGTAGCTATAGCCCTCCTCACTGACCGATCCGATGATGAGTGGGATGTCCTTCGAGATTTCCGGGGCGGCATCAAAGAAGGGCCTCATCGGCACGACATGGCCGTCCATCGTGGGCGCCCAGCCGGCGCGCCGCACCGCACCCGGCGGGAAAGCGTCAAGCGGAAGACTGGCGTTCACCTTGGCGATCGCAGCCTGGCCGGCCGCATAGAGTTTTGACCATTCCAGCTGTTGCAATGCCGCGATGTCGTTGGGCTTTAGTCCCAGCTCGACCATCAGCTGGCGCGCCAGGGCTCGGGACTGTTCGGCGTCGGCGAAATTGCCGCCCCCGCCCGATTGCACCGCGGCGCAGTGAAACAATCCCTTGGCCGACGGCATGCCCATCAGGCAGGTGACCTTTGAGCCGCCGCCGGATTGGCCATAGATCATCACCCGGTTTGGGTCGCCGCCGAAGTTGGCGACATTGTCGCGAACCCAGCGCAACGCCGCTACCAGATCGGTCATGCCGACATTGGCCGATTCCGCATAGTCGGGCCCGCCGATTTCCGATACGTCCAGAAAGCCCAATGCATTGAGCCGGTGATTGACCGAGATTTGAACCACATCATGGTGCCGTGCCATCTGCGCGCCATCATGCGAGGCCAGCTCATAGGCCGAACCGAAGGAAAAACCACCACCATGGAAATAGACCATCACCGGGCGCTTGCCGGTCAGGCTGGGCGTCCAGATGTTAAGCTTCAGCATATCCTCGCCGAGAAAACCGTCATCCCAATCGAACAGGAATGACGTCTCTATCGCTTTGAAATCGTGGAGCGTCTGCGGGCAATTCGCGCCATAGATCAGGGTATGGCGTTCGTCGGTCCAGGGTGTGGGAGGCTTGGCCGGCAGCCAACGATTGGCGCCGCCGGTGTCCTGGCCATACGGCACACCTTTAAAAGTGAAAACCCCGCCATCCAGAAACCCGCGCACTTTGCCATATTGGGTATTGGCGATCGCCGAACGCGGTGTGCTGCAATTGCCGGGATCCTGATGCGCACCGATCTTGGTGCCGTCGGCCGCGTGAGCCGGATTGACCAGCGCCGCGCTCGCGGCGGCGGAAAGGGCAAGGGCGCTACGGCGACTTAAGGAGGCACCATCCCGGTCCATAATCCTTCTCCCCAACTTTTTTCTTAGGCTAACAACAGCTGCCTGGGAGTGCCAGTGAATTGTCTGAGAAATGGAATTTTATCTGAGGCCAGATCTTCCAAAAAAGAACCGGCGCCGCGAAAACGGCGCCGGTCCAAAGCAAATCAATATCGGCGATTCTAGAAGTTGCCCTTGAGGCCGATGGTGAAGTAGCGGCCCACATCGCTGTAAACCCCTGGGCCAGTCGTGTTGCCTGAAGGATAGAACAACCCCGGAACCGACGGGTTCTGGCCCCGCAGCGGCGCGCGGGTGTTGCCGATATTTTGGACATTGAAATAGAAGGTGGAAGAACCGCCCCACAGGTCAAACCTGCGGTCTATCGTGACGTCCATCACGTTGTAGCTGCTAAGACGCGGGATAACATAGTTCTGGCTGCTGAAACCGGTGGCCTTTTTCGCGCCTGACAGCCACTGGTTCTGGATATTAAAGCCCCAATCGCCGACCTGGTAGTTGATGAAGGTGGTCATGCGGGTCTTGGGCTGGTTGGTCCAGCCATAGGGCGTGTTAGGCAGGTTCTGCGTCTCCAGCACGGGCTGGTAGGTCACCAGGTGCCGCAAGGTCATCGAACCAGGTATGACGTCCCACACATCGGCCCAGTCGAAATTGTAATCCGCTTCGAAGTTCCAGCCTTCCATCAGGATCTTGGCGCTGTTCAGAGGTGAGCTGAGAATCTGGGTCGGATAGTTCGCGGGTGTGGTAGAGCCGGGCTGGCCAAGGGGAATCGGCCTGATCGCCAGCTTGCAGAAGGGCGAAGAGTAACTCGGCGCGCTGTCGATGCAGAGCTGCTGCACCGTCCCATTCTGATAGCTGATGTTGGTAATCGCGTTCGACATATGGGTGGTGTAATAGTCCAGCGAGGTGGTCAAACCGGGCAGGAAATCCGGCGTAAACACCACGCCCAGCGTATAGGTATGGGCGAGCTCCGGCGTCAACGTGGGGGTGCCTTTGGTCACCAGCTGGACGCTGTTGTTGCCGGTGGTCAAATTGTCTCTGAACCCGGTCGAGGAAATGCCCAGCGGTTGGAAAAGATCGTTTAGGTTTGGCGCGCGAATATCGAATGACATGGTGCCGCGAACACGGATGGCGTCGCTGACCCTGTCGTTGACACCGATCTTCCAGGTCTCCGCGGTGCCGGAGATGGAATAGTCGGTATAACGGGCGGCAAAGTCGGCGCTCAATTCCTGGGCAAGCGGGACGTCCTTGAGGAGGGGGACATTGAGCTCAAGTGCCGTCTCCCAGACATTGTCGCTGGCGCTGACAGGCGCGTTGACATTCTGGGTCCATAGCGCGGGCGCGGCCCCGCCATTGACCGTGCACATGCGCAAGCCGGTACAATTGACAAAGTCCGTCGGCAGGGCATTGGTGATCAGGTCATAGGTGCGCCAGCGCATTTCCGCCGAAACCGCGCCGGTGATCTCGCCAGCCGGCAGGCCCAGGCCGAACAGACCGCCCGAAATGCTGCCGCCGAGATTGTCCATCTTCTGTGTCAGGGTCCAGAAGGTATTTTTCTTCAAGTAATTGAAAGCGGTCTGGGAAATGCCGTTGGTGTCGAACACATTGATCGGCACGCATCCCGGATAGAGAGAGGCGAACTGCGCCTGGGTGGTGACCCAGCATTGGACCGTACCGCCGACATCCACGCCATTCACCTTAAGGCCCGCCGGCGCGATAACCGCGTCCTGCGCCGCCATAAATTTGGCATTGTTGGTGTTCTGGGGATCGCTGACCGTCAGCCGGTTTTCCTGGTGACTGTAATAGGTCTCCCAGTTGAAACCGGACAAGGTGCCGCTCAGACCCGCCGTCAGGCTCAGCAGCCGGTTGACGGTCTTGGTGGCATAGACATTGTCTCCGAAGCTGGCATGCACGCCATCGACCTTGTTGATGTAATGGGCGTCAGAGAAGAAGGGCGTGTTCGGGGCAACCGCCGGGGCGATGCTGGTGATGTTGCCCACGACTTGGGTGAAAGAAACCGGCGCGGGCATAAAATTTCCCGCGGCCGTGGCCGCCGCCGTCAACTGTGCTTGTTGCTGAGCCGACAGATAGGCGTTTGTGGTGAAGAAGGTGTTGGGCCGGGAGCCGGCCTGGCTGACCGCCAGGGGAGTCCATTTGGAATAATCCCCCGATTCCGCCGCGCTGGCTTCCAGATAGAAATTGACGTCCGGGGTGATGTCATAGCTGAAGCGGTTGAAGAATTCGAGATTGCGCTGCCGGGCTTGCATGGTCGTGTCGGCAGGATCCGCATAACCGCCGTCGCCACCATTCTCCGTATTCGCGGTCGTGGTGGGGATGCCGCGGGTCATGGGAACGAGGTTGCCGTCCTTGAAGGTGTAATTGGTCAGCGAGCAGCTGTTTCCGCACTTGATGGTGCCGGTCAGGGACTGATTGAAAAGCCGGCCATACTGTATGTCGACAAACGGATCCGCCACAGTTCCGGAACCAACTTCAATCCAGGCCTGATTCTGGTAGCCGTAAGGACGCGCGCCGATCGGAATCATGTCCTGCTGGAAGGCGCGCACGGACATTTCGTAATGAGCGCGGCCGCCAAACAGGTCGGTACCCCAGGCAAAACCGATTTTCTCTTCCGCGGCATCGCCATATTTCGAGATACCGGCATTCATGTCGTATTTGAAGCCGGTGAATTTCTTGTCGAGGATGAAATTGACCACGCCGGCCACGGCATCGGAACCGTAAACCGCGCTGGCGCCGCCGGTCACCACGTCGACCCGGCTCATCAGCATCTGGGGCAGCGTGTCCACATCCACGGTGCCGGTCTGGTTCGTCGCCGCCAGGCGACGGCCATCCAGCAGCACCAGGGTGCGGGAAGCGCCAAGGTTGCGCAGGTTCAAGGTATTGCCGCTGTTGTTGGTGGAGCCATTGCCCTGAGAACGGGGATTGGCGCCGCCGATGAAGTCGGGGAGCTTGTTCAAAGCATCAGGGATGGTGGTGGGCGTCGTGGCCTGCAGCTGTTCGGCGCTGACCGCGGTGATCGGCGTCGGCGACAGCGTGATGTCGGAAATGACGCGCGAGCCGGTGACGGTGACCGCTTCCACATTGGAGTTTTCCTGCTGGGCGCGTGCGCCGGCGGTCAGGGCAACAACACTTGCCGCGCACATAAGCGCGAACTTGCTCGTCGAATTCATGGTAACCCCCTGGAAATAAAGTCTTTTTGTCTGAGTAAACGCTAACTGTCTGAGTTAACGCTACCAAAGCGGACGCTAGAGCAGTTTTGGCACCGCTGCCAAGAAAAACTGGAAGCGCTACCATTGTCCCAAAACGTCGCAAAAAGGTCGCCAAATATGGGCTTTCAAGCAACCTGCTGTTTTTCCCGGCACTTTACTGGATAACGCTACCATCAGAATCCGCGATATCGGTAACACGGGTCGGCGGATAGTTTAGGACCGAGGGAATTTTGCCACACTCCGTATTTGGGAGGGCCTGAACGCAGAAGGTCGACAGCCGCCTGCCCCGTTGCAGTTCGGGCCGCCCGATCGTCAGGCGATTCAGTGAGTTGATTTTCAGCTCGCTATGGATGGGCGATGCGCGCCGTTACATGCGGCGAACATGATAGGCGACGCCAGGCTCATCCTTGATCTTGAGGACGAATTCGTCGGCGGCGGCGACAACAGTCACGAGATAAGTGCCCGCAGCCCTATTCCATTTGGCGAAGGCAAGATCGGATTCCTTCTGCTGATAGGTCTGGCCGTTCTTCAAGACCACGGTGAAAGTCCCATTCCGAGCGAATTTGTAAGATTCCATCGGCACATTGCTGGCAATAGGCTTGGATGAGCCAAGAAAATCAGCGAAAAATCCGCGAGATTTCTGCGGCTGCGCGTATCGGTTGACCTCGGTAGTGGCATAGGAAGCGCCGGCCGGAGGAACCAACTTGGTCTGTGCATAAGGGGCCGGTGAAAGCCCCAACGAACCGCGCATGGGCTGAGCCGCGCCATAGTAGCAGTCAAGCCATGTGCGATCGTCAGTGATTCCGGCGCAGCGGGCAGAACCCGCCATGACCTCATCCCGCGCGGGCCCGGCAAGCGCGCCTTGTGTGGCAAGCACAAGTATTACCGGAAGAATTCCCCATCGCATGGCCAAGCTCCGCAAGGTTGCGGCGCTTTTGGTAGGCCATCATGCGCGGCCAGGCAACCACCGCCAAATTCGTGCGTGGCTATCAAGCCGAGAGCCGTGGATCGACGTGTTGAGCTTTGGCTCCCGGATTTGCCAGCGGACCGGCAAATCGGACCGGTCCAGCCGTTTTGCCCATGATGTCGCTGTGAATTTGATTCACCGCGCCGGCGCGGGGTAGCGGCTTGTTGCTGGTGATGGCGAGTTCGAGCGTGTCCGGATTAAAGGCGATCTGGGCATCGGTAATCACCGAGTTCTTGTCCCAGCCTTTGAGCGCGCGCCAAGCCGCAAGGTCATAGAATTTGAAGTGGGTCCAGGCGTTCGGGTCATAGTCCGGCGGCGGAGCGCCTTCGAACAGGGCCTGAAACTGTTGCGGCATGTCGACATAGACATTCCCATCCGCCTGGTTGTCGGTATTGAGGAAATTGATGGCGGATTTGCATCTGGCGAAGATGTTGTTCGCGACATTGTTCCCGGACGCATGAATCTTAATATTGCGATCCTGCCGGATGATGGCGAAAATCCCTGCATTGTCGCAGCGGCCGATCAGATTCTGCGCGATAATGAGGTTGTCCGTGGCATTGTCGAAGATGCCGGAACCTGCGCAGCCACGCTGACCCGGCGTGCCTGGCTCGGCATTGCGGACATCCCAGATAATATTATTGTCGATGGAATTCTGCCCCGGATTCATCTCCATATGAACGGCGGCGCCGACCGTCAGGACATCAGCGAAGACATTCTTGGTGATGCGGCAGTTGACATTATCGACGTCCCACCAGGCGGCGTTGGCATGGCGCATGTGCCGTATCACGTTGCGGCGGAACAACATGTTTTTCGCGCGGTGAAACTTGGCTCCGGCGGCCTCCCAGCCCCGTTCGGCATCTGCCCAGCCGCACCACTCGATCAAATTGTCTTCCACCAGAGTGTCGCTGGTTCCCATGCCGCCGATACCCTCGATGCCGCAGTAGCGAAACGTGTTGCGGCGGACGATCTGCGACGCCCCGGGATGCGGAGCACCGGCACTATTGCCGTCGCTGCCGATATCCAGCCCTACGCCATTCGCCCATTCGATGGTGTTGTCTTCGAGGATCCAGTGATCGCCGCCGGCCAGCGAGATCATGCCATATTGCGGAAAAGGATAAGCATTTCCCGCGTGTTGGAAGGTGATGCCCTTTACCCGAATAAAGCCCACCCCGCTTTTCGCCGGAATGAAGGCGTACTGACGCGTGGTGACCTCGATCTGGTGATCAGCCGGCGTTCCCGAAGCAAGCCGCACATGGATGGCGGTTCCCGAATAATCGACGGAAAACCGCGCGTCCGGCGACCCGCCGACTTCCTGCATGATCGGTCCACCGCGCCGGCGCGGGGGCATTCCCAACTGTGGCGCAGGTGGAACGGTGAAATCCGGGAAGGGCGGCAGCTTTGCCATTGCCAATTCGCGAAGCTGTTCCATCGGCTCCAGCGGCTTGCCATCGACAAATACCAGCCCGCGCCGGCGCAGATACGGCCCAATGTCGTTCACCTTGGTGTCCAGCCATCCCCAACTCCCCATGATGCTGGGCAACGCAAACGGATTGTAGGTATCGGGGAACAGCGCATTCGTAAGTTCATGGCGCCACACCGTAATTCCGGTTCCGGGCGGGGCGTTGAAGCTTTCCGAAACAGTCTCCCGCGTCCAGCCATCCTTCAGCACTTCAGAGCCTTTGACGGTGACTTTGGCTCCAGGCGCCGCTTCATAACTGATCATCTGGCTGGGCCCGGCGCCGCCTCGCGCCGGGCGGACGCATTCGCGATAAATGCCGGCGGCGATGACAACCCGTTCGCCCGGTTGGAGGACTTGCGCGGCTTTGTTGATGGTTTTGAAGGGCTTCGCCTTGTCGCCGGGACCATTGTCGTCGGCATTGGGCGAAGTATTGTCAACATAATAGGTTTTCGAGAATTTAAGCTCTTGCTCCCAGCTGACAAACTCCGTGCCGTCCGGCAACCGAGAGTCGGCCGACGTCCGGCCGCTTGATGGAGCACCGATCGCTTGACCCCAAAGGCTGCTGTCCAGGGTCAACATTCCTCCAACCGCCGCGGCACTTTCCATAAATCGCCGGCGGTCGACGGACCGGCCGACAGCCTTTCTCACTGCAGGTTGCTCGGACGCGGGAAATTGCTCATGTTCTGATTTCATGATCCACCCGTCTTCTTGAATTGGCGCAAATGAACTTGAGATCGGCTTCTTACACCAATCGTTGCGATGAGTCGGAAAATATTTTCGCCAATGCTAGAGACTGTATCGATGTCGTTTGATCTAGAGGTGGCGGGGATAGGCTGGATTGTTCGCCAGATCGGGGGACGGTGGGCATGAAAAATTTATCGGCGCCAAAAGTTCGCATACCTGGGGCAATAGCGAGCGATCTTGGAATCAAGATCGTGTCCGGCATGTTGCGGCCAGGCAGCATTTTGGAACGAGAGGCTGATGCCAGCGAACAGCGGAAAGTCTCTCGCTCGGCATATCGGGAGGCCGTTCGAATCCTGGTAGCCAAAGGATTGGTCCAGTCAAAGCCGAAAGTCGGCACGCGCGTGAATGAACGCTCTGCTTGGCACCTGTTGGACCCGGATCTCTTGGGATGGCTTTTCCAAACTGAACCCGATTATGCGTTGGTTTATAATCTCTTCGAACTCCGCACGATGGTGGAACCGCAGGCAGCGGCAATGGCGGCTGAACGGCGAACCCAGAGGCATTTGAGTGACATGTCGGAAGCCCTCAAGGTCATGGGCAAAAGAAAAACCGTTGAAAAAGAGTGGCGAGACGCCGATGAGCGTTTTCACACAGCTCTTTTGGATGCCTCCGGAAATGCTTTCCTGACCTCCCTGACATCCAGCATCAATGCAGCCATCAGTTGGTCAACCGTTTTCAAGCAACGTCACGCACCGCTCAAAAGAGATCCTGTTCCGGATCACCGAAAAGTCTATCAGGCAATTGCGAATTCGAACTCCCAGGCCGCCTACACGGCGATGGAGCAACTGGTCAATTTGGCGCTGACGGATATAGCCGCCGCGCCGACATGGCCCAGAATCGTCGGCAGAACGGCACCCCTGCTCCGCGCTCATAATCGAACTCCGGCCGCGAAGGGGAAAATGCCGCGTGTATCCCGCTAGGCGCAGGGAACAGGTCGTTTCCAAAGCCAAAGCCTAGCCCATAGGCACGACGTCAAACGCAATGGTGGTTCTTGCCGCCTTGTCATGAAAGGGCACGGTGCCGTGCCACATATAGGAGGGAAACAGCACCAGCCTGCCAGGCACCGGTTGAATGGCGCGGCGGATGGGTTGCTTGAGTGCGGCATCGAAAGCCGGTTCACCGAACTTGAGCCAGCCTTGCTTGGCGGTTTCATCCTTTACGACTTCCGGTACCGATACATAATAACAGGAGCTGATCCAGCCATCGGGATGGAAATGATTGACGTGAAAACCGCGATCCTGAAGTCGCGACGACCAGGATCCCGAATAGCGGAAATCTTTTCTGCGCTGCGAGAGCAAAGGGTGCGCCATATCCTCGTCCATTTCGGCGATATAACGTGCCACTGCCTCGTCGATCCGGTTTTTTAACAGCGACACCAATGGCAGACCGGCGGGGAACAAGTGGTGAGGTGTCTGAGTGCCGCCGCGCAGGCTCTGATCGATAAACTCACGCGTCTTGGGATGCAGGCGGTCCAGCGATGCATTCAGTTCCGCATTGAAACTCGCCATATCTGAATAACCTGGCGGCGGCTCAAGATCGAAAATTCGCACCAGACTGTCGTAGCGGTTGATTGCTTCGTCCCGCCCGTCCTCCATCATGCGTGACGCGATGCTCAACATCGCCAGGCAGGACGAAGCATTTGGATTGTTTGCCAGCCCGCGCTCGCAAAGGGACGCCGCTTTCTGCGGATCGCCATTCAGGAGAGCAGGCTCGGCGGCGATACTGAGCAGCTTTGTTTCATCACCATGACGCGCCAGGACTGCATCGAACGTTCCGATCGCTTCGGTGTAGCGGCCCATCATTGTCAGCACCTGGGCGACGCCGATGGCAGCGAGCCGATCGTTGGGCTCACGCGCCTGCAGCCCGGCATATATGGCATGCGCCTCGGCATGGTGCTTTTCTCTGGCAAGGAGATAGGCCTTTCCCAGCAGAAGTTCGCGGCTCTGCGGAACACGGTCATAGGATTTCAGGAATTTCTCATTGCGTCCCAGCTGATACAGCAGCGCGTTGTAGTCGAGATGCAGCCCAGGATCGGCGGGCGTGCGCACTATTTCTTTTTCCAAGATCGCAAGGGTTTCGTCAAACCGTTCCAGATTCTGCAGCGTTTCGGCACGATGACGCGCCAAGCCGGGCAGACTTGCATCCGCCGCTTCGGCGCTTTCAATTGCCGCCAGCGCCTCATTGTCTTTGCGCTGGCGGCGCAACGCTTGCGCCAATTGTAAATACAGTTGCGCTTTGAGTCGTGGCTGTGCCGCTATCGCCAATCCCTTGCGCGACGCAACTTCAGCCTCTGCGGGACGCCCGGCGTCCACCAGGACCGCGGCCAGCGCCAGCAAGGTATGGGCCTGTTCGGCATGGGCATGGACAGGCGTCAGTCGCAGTACCTGGCGAATGTTTTTTTCCGCCTCGTCCAACCTTCCCGTACGATGCAGCAACGCGCCCAATTCGAAAAGGGCCGGTAGGAAATCCCGCTTGTGCTGCAAAGTCATGCGCAGGGCCGTTTCAGCCTCTTCCTTCTGGCCGAGCCGAGACAGTGTCATCCCGAGGTTGAAGGTGAATATCGGTTCGCGCGGCGCGGCTTTTGTCGCCTGGCGGAACAGGCCGGCTGCTTCATCATGACGGCCCTGGTTCATCCGCAGGGTGCCCGCGATATTCAGCAGATCGGGGGTGGTGGCCATCTGGCCCCGGAAAAAGGGCGCCAGCGCGGCCTCTGCACCCCTCAAATCACCCCTCTGCAAGGCATTTGTGGCCGTCGCCAGAACCTGCTGAACGGCCGCGGAAGAAGTGGGCATGGTCATTTTTTTATTCTACAGCAGCAGCCACCCCTTTCCAGTGGTACCTTCCGCCACAGAATCCGGAGTTTGGCCTGCAGATAGAGAGGGGCGACGAATGAAACGCCGAAAGTTTCTCGGGGGCGCCGCCGCGACCGTCGCCGCACTTACCGTCAACGGCGAAGTCTGCGGGCAAGCCCGGCGCAAGCCCAATTTCATCATTGTCCTCTGTGATGATTTGGGCTGGGGGGATATCGAGCCGGAAGGCGGCACGGCCATTCATACGCCGAATCTCAACCGAATGGCGGCAGAGGGAAATGTTCTGACGGACTATTACGCACCGCAGAATATCTGTACGCCATCGCGCGCCGGCTTGCTGACCGGGCGTTACGCAATCCGCACCGGCCTGGGCTATAGCGTGATTTTGCCGAATGACGAGCGCCGGCTACCCCTTTCAGAGGTCACAATTCCGGCGGCGCTCAAACCGTCGGGCTATGCCAGTGCGCTGTTTGGGAAATGGCACCTGGGTCATACAGGCCCCATATGGGAACCAACCCGCCACGGATTCGATCAATTCTTTGGTCTGCAATACAGCCACGACATGAAGCCTTTGTGGCTATACACCGACAACGGACCGGATCAGGAGCCGACGCGCGAAGAAGTAATTGAAGATCAACTGCAGCAACGGTTCTATGCTGCGGCAGAAAAGTTCATCACCGATCATGCGAACCGGCCGTTCTTCCTCGAATTGGCGCTGAGCGCCCCGCATTTGCCGAACTACCCGGATGCGAAGTTTCGCGACAAGACCATGCAAGGCGCGTATGCCGACACGGTCGTGGAAATCGACACGATTGTCGGGCGCCTGATGGAGCATTTGAAGGCGCTGGGAATCGAGCGCGACACGTTGATGATTTTTACCTCTGACAATGGCCCTTGGTATGAGGGCTCGACGGGAGGTCTGCGCGATCGAAAGGGCGGCGCGGCCTATGACGGCGGGTACCGCGTGCCCTGCATCGCCCGCCAGCCCGGTGTCGTCAAAGCCGGGCAACGCACCCATTCCATCGCAATGGGAATTGATTTCCTGCCGACGTTCTGCGCCATGGCGGGCATTCCGAATCCGCAAGGCGTAGAATTGGATGGCCGGGATATTTCGGCGGTCCTGACCCGAGGCGCCGCTTCGCCGCATGACCAGCTGCTGCTGTTCAATGATGAGGACGTCGTGGCGGTCCGAACCCAACGTTGGAAATATTCCACGCGCTCCCACTACCGCGGCTCGCTGGCTTCGACGGAGAATGTGGGTTACCCGCAGTTGTACGACGTCAGCAAGGACATTTCCGAGAACTATAGCGTTGCCAAAGTCTATCCGGACGTGCTCGCGGATATGCAGGAGCGGATGAAGGCCGCACGCGCCCAATTCGGGCCGATGAAAGCCAAGCAACCACCCAAAGTGTTTCGCGACCGCTTGCAACAATTGCTCAAGGAACAGCTGTCTCAGGATTGAGAGATCTATTGCTATCCGCGCATCGGCGCGCTGCGGAAGGCGTCGGCAATAGCTTGGCGTAAAGGTTTGGGCTGGTAGTTGGGATCATAAGGACAGCCCCGCTTCAGCATGCCATCGGCGCGGCGGGTGCGGGATTGCAGCCAGGAATGATGGTCCAACATGCCCCAACACATCACATGGTCGAGGCCAGGGTAACGCAACATCATGTCGAGGTAACGCCGGGCGAGGTCGGCTATAATCTTGTCACGCGCCGGAATGTCCCCGGGAGTACCCACTTCGCTGACATCGAATTCGGTAATTTGCAGGCGGGGATAAAGCGCGGTGGCGGCATCCATAAAGCTTTTCCAATCGGCCTCCTCACGCGCATCGAAAGTCATAGTCCCTTTGACACCGCCGATCTCGCCAGCGCCGATATGGCTCTGAACCCCCAGCACATCGACGGGCACCTTGCGGCTCTTCATACGATCCAGCAATTTCAGCACCCCCTCACGATGCTTGGCACTGTTGCCGCCCCAGGTCATGAAATCATTGTAGACCAGCTGGGCGTGCGGCGCTGCCTGGCGCGCTGCATCAAAGACAATATCCATGCAGTCGTCGCCCAAATGCCTGCTGAACACGAAGTCGCGCATTTTGCCGCTGGCAGGATCGATCGCCTCATTGACCACATCCCAGGTGAAGATGCGATCGCCATACCGTTTGCAAACAGTGCTGACATGCTCGCGCAGCAGCCGTTCGGCCTCGGCGCCCGGACGAGACCCAAAGTCGTAATTATTCAGCCAGTCGGAATTGCGGTCGGGGCGCAGCCACAGAAGATTGTGGCCGCGAATTTTCAGACCGTTTTGCTCCGCCCAGTCGACCAGCACATCGGCGCCATGGAAATCGAAGTCTCGCGGATTGGGATGGACCGCGGTCCATTTGAGTTCGTTCTCCGGCACGAGAATGTTGCATTCGTACAACTGGATTTGCCGCGCGCCAGAATCCTCACATGCGGAGCCGGGCTGACCCACGCCGCCAATGGCATTGCCGAAGCCGGTGAGGCCTTTCGCGCGAGCAAGACCGGCCAAAGACTGGGGATCGGAACCACCCGCCGCGGCCCGAGCCTGGCCAGCAACCATAACCGCAGCGCCGCTCAGGGCCGCCATCGCCATACAACTGCGCCGGGTAA
>Ga0163162_10004327_pt1 | contig 13669 bp, 10 predicted proteins | sample S55metaG_FD_115310 | JGI IMG/M metagenome (GOLD analysis project Ga0163162, IMG submission 115310) | Switchgrass rhizosphere microbial communities from Kellogg Biological Station, Michigan, USA - S5-5 metaG | ecosystem: Host-associated > Plants > Roots > Rhizosphere > Soil | place: USA...
AGCATGGTGATGTACATAAAATACAATTGCGTACCAACTGCCATCCCAGCGGTAAACATATGATGGCCCCACACGACGTAGGAAAGAATAGCAATTGCAGCTACAGCGCCTACCATAAATTCATAACCAAATAATCGTTTGCGTGCAAACGTTGGAATGACTTCAGAGATAATACCGAAAGCTGGCAAAATCATGATGTAAACTTCTGGATGACCAAAAAACCAGAATAAATGTTGATACATGACAGGATCGCCGCCACCAGCCGCATTAAAGAAAGTGGTGCCAAAATGACGGTCAAATAACACCATAGTAACCACACCAGCTAACACTGGCATTGCACCAATTAATAAAAATGCCGTAATAAACCACGCCCAAACAAATAAAGGCATTTTCATCCAATTCATGCCTGGTGCGCGCAAGTTAGTAATAGTTGCAATAATATTGATTGCGCCTAACACAGAAGAAATACCCATCAAGTGAATGGCAACAATTAGATAATCGGTACTAGGTGGACCGTACAAAGTCGATAAGGGGGCATACATAGTCCAGCCAAAATTTGGGCCGCCGCCTGGAATGAATAAGGAAATCGTTAGCAAAGTAAATGCAAACGGTAAAATCCAAAAACTCCAATTGTTAAGCCGTGGCAATGCCATATCAGGCGCACCAATCATCATTGGTACCATCCAGTTAGCAAGACCAACAAACGCCGGCATAATCACACCAAACACCATCACCAATCCATGCACAGTCACTAACACATTATAAAAATTCGGATCAAAGAAATGTGCGCCGGGCTGAAATAATTGCAAACGAATCAACAATGCCATACCGCCACCGTAAAAAAGCATGAGCAAACTCAGCATTAAATACAGCGTACCTATGTCTTTATGGTTAGTTGTGAACAACCAACCTTTCACCCATGGTAAGAAACCATTTTTGATAGAGTGGTGTTGCGGCGATTCATGATGATGCGAATCGCCGTGTGCGAGATGTTCGTGAGTCATGGAATGATTTCCTATTTTGTTTTGCTTTGTCCGTTTTGACGAGCCGCTTTAATGTCATCAGGTTTGACTAAAGTACCTGTATTATTTTCCCAAGCATTGCGTTCATAAGTGACCACATCAGCAATATCTTGATCGCTTAATTGATCTTTAAATGCTTGCATCGCAGTACCTGGCTTACCATTCATCACTTGATTAATGTGTGCATCTACCGGACCCGTCACAATTTTGCTGCCTTTTAAAGCTGGGAAAGTTGGCGGCAATCCTGCGCCACTTGGTTGATGACAAACAGCACATGTACTTTGATAAACTTTTTCACCGCGTTGCATAGCCGCTTTCATGGCTTCTGCTGGGGATAAAGCTTCTGCTGCTTTTTCTGGCGTTGCGGTAGCAACCGTCGCCGTCGCTGATGCTGCTGGCGCTGTTGTCACCTTTTCACCCGCTGTTGGTGCTGGCGCACTGCCGGCTGTTGGCTTTGCCGCTAAGGCTTCACTCATGGACTTGCCATCGCGCAGCGTTTTAATTTGAATAGGTTGCACCATGGTTCCAGTGTTATTACCCCACGCATTACGTTCAAACGTAATAACAGAGGCAATTTCTGCATCAGATAACTGGCCTTTAAACGCTTGCATAGCCGTACCTGGTTTACCATTCATGACTTGTTCGATGTGAGCTTCAACAGGACCTGTTGCAATCTTACTGCCTTTCAAAGCAGGGAAAGTAGGTGGCGAACCCAAACCAGTTGGTTGGTGGCAAGCAGCGCAAATGCGCCCATAAACTTTTTCGCCGTTAGCCATTAATTCTTGCATAGTCCACGTGCGGGTCGATTCCATTGCACCTTGGCTAACTTCACCTTTTTGTTTTGCTACCCATTCTTTATAGCCTTCTTCAGTCGTCGCAATCACAACAATAGGCATAAACGCATGGTTGACGCCGCAAAGTTCAGCGCACTGACCATAATACGTGCCGGGTTTATCAATCTTAGTCCATGCTTCGTTGATAAAACCGCCTATCGCATCACGCTTTACTGCAAACGCTGGCACCCACCACGCATGGTTCACGTCATTTGACGTAATGAGAAAACGAATTTTTTTATGAATAGGCAGAACTAATGGATGATCTACATCGCGCAAATAGCTGGCGGTTTTAGGAGCAAGATTATGCATTTGATCCGACGGCGTCGATAAATTGCTAAAGAATTTTACGCCATCTTCCATATATTCGTAATGCCACTTCCATTGATAACCCGTTACTTTAACCGTCATCGCTGGCGCTTCTTCGTCATTCATATTGAATAACACTTTGGTGGCAGGAATAGCCATGATGACAAGAATGATGACAGGGATGATGGTCCAGGTGACTTCAAGCACAGGATGGCTGTGAAAGTGCGCCGCTTTCGCACCGCGCGATTTGCGGTGATAAAACATCGAATAAAACATTGCACCAAAAACCACGACACCAATTACGACGCAAATCCAAAAGATGGTCATGTGTAATTCGTAAACATCACGGCTAATCGGAGAAACGCCCGGAGTTAAATTCAGAGTAGTATCAGCAAATGCTGAGCCACTTGCGGCTAATAAAGCAAACAAGGTAGATTGTACGCTTCGCACGAGGTGTCCTTATTTTTATAAGTTACAAAATTTTGCATGGCGGATTATAACGACACTTTTACTTGAAAAACACCATGGGAATAAAAAATTATGCAGGAAATGAATAATAATGATGTTGCTACCACCTTAGTTCGCGATTTGTTGAAAGAAAAACGCCGTGAACGTTTCTGGAAAAATACTCGTTTTATCGCTTGGTTTGCACTGTTTGCTTACTCGATCATCCATATTGTTGGTTATTTAAACGAAAGTGAAACAAAGAGTATCGCGATTGGTCATAAAAAATATGCAGCGCTAGTTCGTCTGGATGGCATGATCGCACCGGGCAGAGATTTTTCCGCTGAGGTACTTGTGCCCACTTTGCGTGAAGCTTTTTCAGATAAAAATGCTGAAGGCGTCATCATAGAGATCAATTCACCAGGTGGCACCCCCGTACAATCTGCGATTATTCACGATGCGATTATTCGTTTTAAGAAGCAATATCACAAAAAAGTGATAGTCGTCGGCGAAGATATGCTGACTTCCGGCGCTTACTATATTGCAGTTGCAGCCGATAAAATCTACGTCAACCCTAACACGTTAACTGGTTCGATTGGTGTAGTAATGAAAGGTTTTGGTTTTGTCGAACTCATGAAAAAAGTGGGTGTTGAACGCCGCGTGTACATTGCTGGCGATAACAAAGATCGTCTCGATCCTTTTTTACCGCAAACCCCGCAAGATTTAGCCAAAGTGCACGAAGTCATGGCTGAAGTGCATCAGAATTTTGCCAACGCAGTATTAGAAGGCCGCAAAGGTAAATTACAAGGCGACCCTAAAGATCTTTTCACCGGTGATTTCTGGTCTGGTCAAACCGCGGTAAAACTCGGCTTAGTTGATGGATTAGGAAATTTATTAGATGTGTTGGAATTAGAATTCAAGACTTCGCACTTCAAAGAATATGGCAACACGTCGAATTTATTTAAGATGCTAGGCAATCAATTGAGTAACGCTGTTGAAGGGATTGCGTACTCGTAATTCATTGTGTCATCCCCGCCTTCGCGGGGATGACACGTTGTCTAAAATTTCCTTGGCTTAGATGAGCTCGGTGATGACGACGATGTCAACACAGGCGCAGCGCTACTTTGAGATTGATTATATTCCTTGAATGGCGACCCACCAGGATAGTTTGCATCTTTAAGTTTATTGAAAACTTTTGCAGCTCTCGAACTCGCACCCTTAGGATGACCTTTTATATACGCAGCTACATCTTCAATAGAGGTTAAGAGATTATCCTCAATCATTTCTTTCATGCCATGACTTTGCTTTTGAACGTATTGAGCATTAAAGTCTTCTAAATAGGCGACTTCAAACATAACCAGCGGAAGTTTCGCCTTGGCTTGATCTAATTGGTTTTGGTAATATTCGGTTTCATCACCCAAATCTATATTCGCAACAGCATAAGAATGCTCACTTATAATCATTTCTAAACTATCTTTTTCTAGTTTCAGTGTATCGATTAATGGCACTTCTTTCTTAGCTTCTATAGTCGCACTAGCACCAAACATGCTTTTAAATTTTTGAAAAATACTGGTGGATGATGAAGATGAGCTTACAGCAGATGAACTTGAAACAGGCTCAACACCAGAAGGTGGTAACTCTATATTGGCACTCGAAACGCTACTCACAGCGCTTGGGCTTGGAGTATAAGCATCCCAAAAAGAGCGCAAATAAGATTGAGGAAAATTCAAGTTCATCACGACATCAGTCGTGTAACAACCAGGCGCTCCAAAGATAGCTGCCCCAGGAATCAGGCTTAAATCAAGACGCTCGAGATTTGAATCCCCCATAATATAGAAAGGCTGATTCGGAAAACTAAGCAAGACTGCATTTAAGAATTGCGCTCGATTCTTACGATTAGGCGAATTTGGCGCCGACCAATCCAAGTGCACATCCAAAATATAATCACCTTGCTGGTTTTTAATCAGCACTAATTCGTGTGGTACAACGCCACTTTGTTGCATCAATTGTTGCACCCTTGCGTGAACAGGGTCAGGCGACTTAACGAGTGCCGCACCCACCGCTGCGAGGCGTATATTACCTTTTCTATCACCTGACACCGCCGCCGCTTTTTGGTAAAAGGCATCGTTTGTATCGGAAGGCGCTTCTTGTACAGCAACGGTTTGTATTTTATGCGCTTTTAAGGCGTTTAATACCGCCACACAACAATTCATACGCTCAGCGTGTCCTTCTCCTGTCTGTTTATTCACAGCATCCCAGGTAGGATTAGCACCGCCCGCAGCAGCCGTACCAACGGCCGATTTTGGATTAACCCATTTTGAGCCACAACCCATATTCCAACTTGCGAGATGTGGCGCTTTTGCCGTAAAACTAATAGCCTTATCCGAAATTTCTTCATTAATAATAAGTTCATTTAATCGATAAATGAGCTCATCCATAGAGACTGACGTGGTCTCAATAGCTTTAATTTTGGGTAGTAAATTTTTATAGTGCGCGGCTCGTGAGTACATAAATCCTCGTTTTATCAATTAGTTATTCTTGTGTTTGCTAGCAACTGAACTTACATTATAGCAAAATAGCAAACTCAAATCTCCCCCTTCGCCCCTCGCAAGTGCTTATTCTTCCATTGATAGCGTTGATGCTGATAACTGCGCGGAACATCTTTATAAACGGGGATTAGCTCTGCCATGCAAGCGCGTTTGTTGTCAAACCAGATGGGAATGACCGTGCCATTACCGCTGACAAACTGTGACATTAAATCAGGTGTACCAAAGAAATAAACGCTGCCATTATCGACCGCTGACGCAAATATTTTGTTGCTAGCCATCACATTAATATGCGCTTTATCTTGCGCACGCACATAGGCATTCATGACACATAAGCTGCGACCCCAGAAACGCGACGCGCCATTACCATTGACATATAAATCATTAGCACGACCAGATAAACCGACGCGTGCTTGATTAAACAGATAAACATAGAGTGATGCGCTATTGGTTCCGCACAGATAAACACAGGTATTATCACGCGCCTTTATTTCGCGCGCATTCACAATTCCGCGTATGCCTATTTTGCCGGTGCCTGAGGTATCAATATATAAAGAATCACTATTGGCACCTATGATACTCACATCGCTTTTCCCATAATGCTTGATTGAGCGAATACCGACATTGCCACAGACATTCACGCAACCGCTACCGGTAGTTTCAATATCTAATATAGGTGTAATCGCGCCCCAAACGAAAACCGAGCCACGACCCGATTGCTTAATGCATTTCAAATTCACATTGCCAGCTAAATAAATATTGCCGCTGCCAGAGGAAGTAATACTAAGGCCCGTACTTCTTACTTGCCTTGCTTCAATGCGGCCAGCACCCAATTGCGTGAGCGCTTGCAAATTCACAATACCAATACGCACTATCACCTGGCGCATTTTAGGTGTGCCAGCCGGATCGCCAGCAACCGTAACATGCAAAGTATTGCCGCGCACGGCAATAGAAACGTTTCTAACTTCTTCATTTGGCCCATAAACATAGACGCTATTTTGTTCAAGACTGCCAAAAACCTGGACTTGGAACGGACCGTTTACTTTAATATTGTTAAATTGCGACACACGCACCGACATGGTGCTAATTGCAGCAGAATCTGGTGCCACTCTATTTGACTCTTCGGCAAGATTTGCATCTCCCGTCATAAACCAATTATCTGCACCGCGTGACCATTGATTAGTATTCGCATCCACATATTGCTGCCAGGTTTCTTCGGTTAAATCAGAACGAGGAAAAGGACTGCCACGGTTAGCGCAGCTTGCGAGACTAAGAATACTTAGAATCAGCACTCCTATGAATATGTAATATTTCATGGCCATCCTCTTGTCAGCGGGCAATTTAAAAAATCTACCATAATGCCCCTAAGCACGCTAGGCGTGCGGGGTTTTTTCCAGTGCTTCTAGCAAATATAAATGCCCAGGCACGGCTTTTTGATCCTGCTGACGTAAGCTTACCGCTTGGTAGGCTAGCACTTTGAAATGATGCGCCAACGCAAGCTCATCGATATATTGTTTGCTATGACTAAACCGACCGGATACTTGCATATGAAAAGCAGCTTCATCACTTACCTCTAAATTGAATAGCAACAAACCCTTAGGTTTTAACGCTTGGTGTAATTGCGAAAGTATCTCGGCAAGATCACCCACATAAACCAAGGTATCTCCCGCCATGATTAAATCAAAACACCGCGGGTGATTTTGCAGATAAGTCAGCATATCGGCGGCAAGCAACTCATCATAAACTTGCTTAGCAGCCGCAACCGCCAGCATTTTCTCCGACAAATCCACACCAATCAGCGAGCGCGCATATGGCTTGATAACTTCACCACACAATCCAGTCCCGCAGCCTAAATCTAATATATCGAGTTTTTTGTCTACGTGTTGAAAGTGTGCGGTAAGCGTTTTCAAAAACAGCGCTGGCACTTGATAGTGCAAAACATGCTGCAAGTGTTGGTCGTAATGGTCAGCATATGAATCAAAAAGGGATTGAATATAAGCAGGAGGAGAAAATTGCACTTTTTCAGTTGCCGATAACACATTAATACTGTGCTGAACTGCGGTATTGGTTGGTTGTAAACGCAAAGCCTCGTGGAAATGTTTTAACGCCGCCGTTTTATTATTGCTGGATAAATACAAAGCTGCCAAATTAAGATGAGCCGCATAAAAATCAGGATGGACTTTGACCGCATCCATATAAAAAACGATTGCTTCATTCGTCTGACCAGCTTTAGCGGCAATCACACCTAAATTAAATAACACTTGTTTATCCGTAGGAGTAAGTGCCAGTGCTTTTAAGTAATAAATTTTTGCTTTCTCTGGCGCTTGTAATTCCAAATAACAAGCAGCGAGATTAATTAATGTTTCCACATGAAAAGGATGAGCCTCGGTAAGACGTAAAAAATAAACTAGCGCTTTTTCGTGTTGCTCTTTTCTCATCAACAAACAAGCCATTTGAAAAAGCGCACCGGCATGTTGCGGCAAAAGTGTTAATAATGCTTCGTAAGTGCGCATAGCCGCATCGTGGTTATTAAGCTTAATAAACGTTAAACCTAGATTGTAATAAGCATCCGCATAATTTGCCTGCAAACGAACCGCGGCTTGATACGCATCAACCGCCGCTTGCCATTTCTCTTCTGCATAATAAACAGTGCCTAAATTATTAAAGCCTGCTGCAAACTCTGGATGCGCTTTTAAAACACCTTGCAAGACTTGCTCTGCTTCCTGATACAAATTTTTTGCGCGCAAACTATTAGCAAGATGCAATGCGATTGTTGGATCTTGCGGCGCGCAACCAAATGCTTTTTTAAAATTTGAAATCGCAAGATCAAGCTCACCTTCTTGCACATAGAGCACGCCAAGAAAATGTAATGCATCGACATCAATCGGGTTCTTTGCTAGCAAAGCTAAATAAGCCGCCTTAGCTTCTTCCAAGCGGCCTTCTTGATGTATTTGCTTTATCGCATCCATTGATAATAATGACTCTTTCACGGATAGCTAGGTCCTGATTAGGATAATTTAGAGGGTTAAGTATAACTGGAAATTACGCGCACCCGTAAGCGTGTCCTCGCATGTGCCAGGCTTGTCATGCCAGTAGCTAGCATCCATAACAACCTGCAAGGCTGCTTGGATGCCAGCTTTCGCTGGCATGACAGCAGTAGAGATTCATTGCATAAGAATTGTCATGCCAGCAAGTTTTTAGCTGGCATCCATAACACTCTCAGTGTTTAGCCAGAAAATTATTAATAACTTGCGCTAAAGATTCAGGAAACTGAAAAACCATCGCATGACCGCCTTCTTGCCAGCGCACCAATTTAGCGTGCGGTATGGCGCAAGCCAAAAGACAACTATTTACCGGCGGGATAACCACATCCGCTTGGCCATTCAAAATTAAAGTAGGCACGTTTAGCTGCGCTAACTTCTCAGCGCTTTTATCATCTGCAACCCAATTTAATATTAACTGCCGCTGTTGCGCCAAGACTGCTTGGCGGTTAATGGCAGTGAAATTGCGTGGCTCGAATCTATCAAATACCAAAGTAAACGCCATATCCAACTTCCAATTGGCAGGAAAAAACGTATTCACCGCCACCCAATAAAAACCCAAATCATCTTCTGGCAGATTGCGTAGTGTTTTTTCCATGGCCGGACTAGGTTTCACTGACTCGTGACCTGCCATAATGGTATTAATTAAAATTAATGCACCAACATTTTCCGGATAAGAAATTGCAACTTGCTGCGCAATCATGCCACCCATAGAAATACCTAACACAGCTGGTTTTTGCAGATGCAAATCTTGTATTAACTGGGAAACATCGTGGGCTAAATCTTTACTTGTATATTGCGATGAATGAATAAGTGAACCAGCTACGTTGCGATTGTTCAATACGATAAGACGATGTTGCGCTGCAAGATGCGCTAAAAAGCGGCGACTCCAACTTGACACATCGGTTGCGAAACCTGGGATTAATACAATCGGGCTACCATAACCAATTTGATAATATTCAATGCGACCATTTTTAACTGCGGTATATTGAGCGCGCTCGGCGCCTAGGGAAGGTTGATAGGAGCTGCAACTTATCAGTAGCAGCCCGCTATACAATATGGTTGAGACAGAGGCAGTTATTTTTTTATAAATCATTACTACTCCTGCATTCCACACCTGGTTTTGCGTCATCTGTTTTACTTATTATTTACAGAAAGATTATCAGATCAATCTTAGGGGAAACTTAATGGGAACTTAACGGAAGCTTAAGAATGAAAATATTTTTTCTTAGGCCAATCCCACTACTAACTGCAATAACAAGCCACGCATATCACGTACATCGCGCACAATAGCGGTAATCACAACATATTCCTCGGCAAGATCTATCGCTTCAATATGCTGAGGCACCACTTGTTGTAACACAGACTCCAATGTATCCAGGTCATGGGTGTAATTTTCATCGGTTGGTTTAAGAAGTTTATTCTCAAAATAACAAATAAGAATATCCATTAATTCCGCATTTTTCTGCAATGCAGTCGCAAGCGGCAAATATAAAGCGGAAAAGTTTATTTCTAGTGACGCTAAATAATTTAACGAAAAACAAATTTCACTAACACGCTCAAGCTTAATTAAAAAATACCGCCAACTAGAGCGCAGACCAGGGTTGAAGCCAGATTCAAAAACCCATTCTGGGTAGCCGCTTTGCTGAGATAATAAGGTTTTTTCGATTTGCGTACGCACTATTGCTAAATTTATTTTTTTCTCGCCTTGCTCAAGCTTTTTCTGAAAATCGATTGCGAATAATTGCAAAGCTTTTAATACGGGTACAACGCCTTCGCCAAATGCTTTTGATAATGAAATTGGAAAAAAGAAATGGTTGAAGAAAATACCAATCAGCACTCCCCACGCCACCCCTATAATTTGCTCAGAAATGATAATAAAATTATTTTCGGTTAAGCCCGCAATCAACAAGACAATGGCAAACAACATAAGGTGATAAAGCGTTTTATTGGCTAAGGGTCGATTAATAAAAGCAATATAGGCGCTTATGATAACAAGAGTGCAAATGATGCCAACAATCAACAAAGGGTGGCCAAACCAATCGAGCAGCGCCGCCAAAACCAGCGCAAATGCAATCACTAGAAAGTAACTGATTGCTTGCCTAAGCGGTGTTCCTGGCGTCGTTTGGCTGATTAGAAATACCGTTAACACTAGCCAAACGCATTGTGAGCTTGGCACTAAAAGACTAAGAAGCACAGCCGAAAATACCGCCGTTGCCACTCTAAGTGCATATCGTAATGCGCGGCCTTGTTGTTTCATATTTTCAACCCCCCTATGGCCTGGGAAAAAGCGCGCAAACTTGCAATAAATAAAATAAAAGGCAGTGGCTCTTTAGCGGTTACCAACAACACTTGCTGATAGTTTTCTTCTAATCTATTTATCGCCTCTAACAAAGGCTCAACATCGTTTACTAACGGTATAGATAGCAATCTATTAATTGCCGCATTAATCATTTGCAACTCATGTTCGCACACTTGAAATATAGAAAAATCACTCACCCTGCCACGCAGTTGCGCGCAATCTAATAATATTTCAAACAGCCGATTCAATTTAGTCACTTGATGCACATCGATTTTTTTGAGCCGCACGACTGTCTGCATGAATTTGATTTTTTGCTCATGCAAACGTCTTTCATACATATATTGATTATCCGAGTAATCTCTTTGCAGGAAACAATCGAATATGTCGCGACTAAGATACTGTAAATTCAGTAGCGCAAGCTTGGTTAATGCGATGTTTTCACTTTTTTTAAATCCAGGCCAAAAAATAAATTGTAAAAGCAAAGCAACGCATGCGCCTTCGCTCATTAATATTAATCGCATGGCTAAGCCATTGGTACTTGCTGAAAACGAACCGCCCAGTATGGCGAATAAATTAATTATTAATAAACCGAAACTGTACTCTGGGTAACGTTGCGCCAGATAAGCGCAAGCTAAAGTTGTAAAGAATAATAAGGGCGCCAATACAAACGGAAAGTTGCTAGCTGAAGTGGCAAGCAACACACAAACCAGGCTAGCAAGAAAAGTAACAACAAGAGTAAGCAAGCGCTCTGAAAAAGTATTGTCTTGAATAATGAGTGACAACAACAAGCCTGACCATAATAACCAACAAGCTTCTGCGGAACGCAATCGAGAATAAATGGTAAGCAAAACGAGGGCGACTAAAATGAGATAAAGTAAATAACGGGCGGAGAGCGATATCCTTATCATTCCTTATTCCTAATCCTTGAAACATCCTCCATCCGGGCCACATAGTGGCCTATTTTACTTTGATTTGCACTAACTATGTTTGTATATTTGCAATTTGTACTTTGTGCTTGCACTTGCGTTTACAACTGTCATTCACGCCTTATTAAAATTGTCATGCCAGCGCGCTTCTAGCTGGCATCCATAAAACCCGACAGCAAACCGTGCAAAAGCCACAAAATCATTTTTTATATTTCTTAATATCTTTCCAATATTCTTTTTTCATCAAATAAGCCAGCACGAATAACACAACCAAGAAACCCAGCACCCAATAACCAATACGCTGTTGCTCTTGATGGAAAGGTTCGGCCGCATAAGCTAAGAAGTTAACAAGATCTGCAATCGTTGCATCATATTCTTCTGGTGTCATGTTGCCTTGCTTTTCAAGCTTCAATAAATCAAACCATTCCACGTCATGCCAAATAATACCGGCATCGGGTGCTTGCGTTACTAAGACTTGATCACCTTGATAAGGCGCTAAAATACCAGGCATTGATGTGTTGTGAACTAATAAGTTATTTCTTCCCGTTGGCCTTGTTGTATCAACATAAAAACTGTGGAGATACGTGTAAACCCAGTCAACGCCACGAATATCCGCTTCCAATGACATATCCGGCAGAACCACACCATACGGCCAATTTTTGACATTAATTGGCATTTTTTCATACGTAATACCAGCTTCTTGTGCCACTTTGTCGTAGCGCAAATAAATTATGGTGTGGCAACTCATACAGGTTGCCGCAAAAAATTTGGCGCCACGCTTAATGGATGCCATATCGGATTGATCAATAGGTGCTTTCGCTAATACTAATCCATTAGCTTCCTCACCTTCCGCCCATAACTGGGTGGAAAATAAAATTAATAAGAAGGCAACTATATAACGCATCATCATCCCGTAACCCGTTCTGGTAAATGTTTGGTTTTTTCTTTTGCTGTATAAAACGGCATAAGCAAGAAGAATGCAAAATAAGTGAAAGTAAAAATTCGCGCTAAAAACGTACGCAAAGGTGACACAGCTTCATGGCCTAAATAGCCAAGACCAACAAAACTAATGACAAAGACTACCACCGCAATTTTTGAATAAGTGCCTTTATAGCGAATTGAACGCACCGGGCTTCTATCTAACCAAGGCAAAACAAACATAATCGCAACGCCGCCTGCCATGGCAACTAAACCAAGCAACTTGTTGGGAATAGCGCGCAACATGGCGTAGAAAGGTGTCATGTACCACACTGGTGAAATTTCAGGTGGTGTCACCATAGGGTTAGCTGGAACAAAATTATCTGGCTCAAGAAAAATCCCACCCATTTTTGGGGTAAAGAAAAGAATAAGGCAGAAAACAAATAAGAAAACGATAACGCCAGCAATATCTTTAACCGTGTAATAAGGGTGGAAGGGAATACCATCTAGCGGTATACCTTTGCTGTCTTTTTTATCTTTTATTTCGATGCCATCTGGATTATTAGAGCCGACATGATGCAAAGCCACTAAATGCACGAAAATGAAGACCGCCAATAACAAAGGAATGGCAATAACGTGTAAAGAGAAAAAGCGATGTAGCGAAACAGCTGTCACGTTAAAATCACCGCGCAGCCAAACTAGAATCAAATCGCCCACATAAGGAACGGCACTTGCAAACGAGGTGATAACAGCCGCACCCCAAAAAGACATTTGCCCCCAAGGCAACACATAGCCGGTGAACGCTTCAACCAAGAGCATAAAGTAAATAATCATGCCAATTAGCCAAACTAATTCACGCGGTTTTTGATAAGAACCATAAATTAAACCACGGTACATATGCAAATAAACCACGACAAAAAAAGCCGATGCGCCCGTCGTGTGCATAAAACGCAACAACCAGCCGTAGCGCACTTCGCGCATGATGTGTTGTACGGAGGAGAATGAATCCGTGCCATTTGGGGTGTATTCCATCACCAACCAAATACCAGAAACAATTTGCATCACAAAAACGAGTAGTGAAAATGCACCGAAATAATACCAAAAGTTAAAATTACGTGGCGCGTAGTATTCGCTTAAATGTTTTTTCCAGAAGTCGGTCCATGGATAGCGTTTATCTATCCATTCCATAACACTGCTTTTTTTAATGGAAGTTTTGTCAGTCATTCGCTTTTTTCAACTCCTTGGCTTACGTGCTGTTAGCTAATGGAAATAGCGCCTTCAACCCCGTCTTGATCTTGACCGATCAAAATTTCCGTATCCGTCGTAAA
>Ga0163162_10004330_pt1 | contig 13665 bp, 11 predicted proteins | sample S55metaG_FD_115310 | JGI IMG/M metagenome (GOLD analysis project Ga0163162, IMG submission 115310) | Switchgrass rhizosphere microbial communities from Kellogg Biological Station, Michigan, USA - S5-5 metaG | ecosystem: Host-associated > Plants > Roots > Rhizosphere > Soil | place: USA...
TTATAATAAAAGCAACTACTTTTTATGTAGTTGCTTTTCACTTTATATCTGCAGCACGGATCAACAAAACCCCAGGTGGTCATATTTTCTTCCGAGAATAGCTGTGTCATCGGCATCCAGCCAATTCTTCAGAACCGTTGCGTATACGGTTTTAAAATCAATATTGTATTTCAGGTCGCCCTCATCAAGATCATTTAGATCAGGCATTGGATTGATGATACCTTTCTGTTTTAATCCTCCACCCATTAAAAACATATTGTTCGCTGTACCGTGATCAGTGCCACCACTGGCATTTTGTGAAACCCTTCTTCCAAATTCAGAGAAGGTGAACATCAGTACGTCATTAAATCGGTCATTCTTTTTCAAATCGGCCGTAAATGCCCTGAGGGCATCGCTCAATTCCGTAAACAAACGTTGCTGTTGCATTTGCTGGTTTACATGTGTGTCAAAACTGCCAAGAGAAATGTAATACACCTTTGTGTTGATGTCAGAAAATATCAACGAAGCGATCGTCTTCAATCCATTTCCCAACTCCGTTTTCGGATATTCCGCTGATGACGGATGTAATTTACTTTGCTGGAAAATATAATTAGCCGACGATAAGGTTTCTGACATTGTCTTATAGAGATAATCTACTGTTCCTTCGCCGTTATTTTTATGGTCTTTCAAAACGTCTCTAAAAAATTTTTCGTTGCTGGTACCGAATAACCTTTTCGGATCCTTCATGGCAATGGCCTTTGAATTTTCTCCCTTGAGTGCAAGGCTCAGCACATCGTCAATTTCAAGAGCATAGGTAGGTTTATCACAACCATGACATTGCGCATCAAGATAACGGCCTACCCATCCTGTTGTGATGTACTCCGTGCTTGCGCTCCCTGTTTGCCAGATATCCATACTGCGGAAGTGTGACCGGTCAGGATTTGGGTAACCCACATTATTCAGAATTCCCAGGCTTCCATCGTCATATAATTCTCTCAATGCTGTTAACGCCGGATGTAACCCTACTTCATCTGTTAATGCGAGAGCATTTGTTTTTTCAATACCTAATCGGGGACGTTCACGATAATAAATATCATTCCGTATCGGTATCACTGTGTTCAATCCATCATTTCCGCCGCTTAATTGCAGTACGACCATCACTTTATTTCCGGGAGGCACCGTGTCCACCCTTTCAAATGCCTTTAAAAATTTTGGCACCATGAAAGAAGCGGTTGCAAGTGAACCAAGTTGTAAAAATTCTTTCCTTTTCAGTAGTGGCCCCCTCCCACCTCCGCCGCCGGCGGAGGATATTAAAGCACTCTTATTTATTTTCTTTTCTGGTTTCATTCCAAACATTTTAACACTTGTTCAAGCCGCTCCACCGCAGGGTTGGCGAGGGCCTCAACACAATTGATACTCCGGCGTACTCATAATTTGTATTGTCGCTGTTTTAATAAAACTTTCCTTATCAGCCGCATCGGAATACTGATCGATGACATCCGCGCTAACCGCCTGTTTAGTTTGCAATAGATTTCCTGCAATATCATTTACCAGGTCTCCACGTGGTACACTACTATAATATCCTACATATTTGCTCCAGTCAATTTCCGCGTTAATGGGCCTTGCCGCCTTTCCCATTCTTATCTTAGCATCGTCATCATTACGCCCCATCATCTGGTCGTCATCCGCTTTTGGTTTTATATTGAATTCATCTCTGTCATTGATCAGTTGAGGAATGCGCATACGCATCATCAGTGTAGAACTGTCGATCCAGGTTTTACCGCCGGGCCAGCCAGCAACATTGGGTGGATAAAACAATATTTGCCCCAACACTCTTTGTAACAACAACAGCGCCTCTTCATTTTCTAATTTCATGGGAAGCATTCTCTGTATTCCTACCAATAATTCAACCGGTGATTTTATTTTAGAACCAATGTTCTTTTCGTCATAGAACCAATCGCTGGTGAAAATATCTTCCATCAGCTTACCAATATCGTAGTCACTTTTATAAAAACGATTGGCCAGCCAATCTGCTTTTTGTTGATCAACGGTATCATTCACAAAAAACCGATATATCTTTTGCGAAATGAACTTTGCAGTTTGCTTTTGATCCAATAAAATTTCCAGCACTTCATCACCATCGAAATTTCCCGTGTTACCTAAAACCGTTTTACTTCCCTCATCGTGTTGAAATCTCCGGAATACGAACTCGCCTTTTGCATTAGCACCCCAGCCCGTAAAAGCTTTTGCTGCTTCCTTCACATCATGCTCAGTATAATTTCCCCTGCCCATTGTAAACAGTTCCATTACTTCACGTGCAAAATTCTCATTGGGGTGATCTTTCCGGTTTTGATTGTTATTCAGGAAATTCAACATGGCCCCTGTTTTGGAAACTTCATGAAGCAGGTCACGAAAATTTCCAAGAGCATTCCGCCGGATAACATGCAATAATTCCTGTTGAAAAAACACATTCAAATTGCGACAGGCAAAATGGCCGTGCCAAAAGAGGGACATTTTTTCCCGGAGCTGCGCATCGCTATTGACCATCTCATTTATCCAGTAAAGATTCAGATTCCTGATCCCTTCCCTGCTTCTTTTTTGTATTTCTTTTTTTTGTTCGGCTGGTATTTCCTTTTGCTGTCTTCCCGCTTCTCTGATCCCCAGCATCAAACCCTGGAGGTAGTTATCAGCAGCCTGCAGGTACTCAGGTTTTTTTGAAGAAGCTTTTTGAAGGGCCTTGTATAACTTTTGAGGAGAACTGCTGGTTAGATCATCCAACTGGTAAACAGCCGGGCCAAAACCAGCCCGCCACAATAAATGCTGATTTTCCAGTTGCTTGCTTACCGGCATTAAAGAAGATTTAGATCGTCAGACCCTTAATAAAATATAAGGTTTAACTCGTTCCAGTCAAATAATTTAACGATTGACACGTGTCGATTATTTTGGCAAAAAAATCCTAAATCCTAAAACAAAACTGGAAAACGAACTTGCTGAAGCATTAAAATTTACTCCATCGGTTTTTTGAGTCGCTATATCATTCTCGAGCGTCCTGCTTTTTGAATATCCAAGAGTCACCAGCTGAGGTAATCCAACTTCTAATTGCAGTTTTTTCGATACGGCATAGGAAATGCCGGGATAAAGATTGATATTAATGTTCTGAGCTTTTAATTCAGTCTTTTGTGAACTATATGTGTAAGTATAAGAAAAACTAAAATAATTAAGGCCAGTTTCGCCAAAAAGGTAAAAGCCTTTGCCGAGGGTTATATATTTTCTCGCAAAAATGCCAACTCCAAAGGATTCACCCTCCACCTGCGCGCCGGGGGCATTAAGGTTGTTTTTATTATGGCCGTAACTAAAGCTAATTCCAACTACAAGATTTTGTTTGACCGCAATTCCAGCAACCGGCGATATAGACACAGAATTATTTTTGAGGCTGGTGTCTTTCGCCTCATTTGTACTGAAGCCTACGTTGCCACCCAGTAAGACCGATCCTTCATTTATTTGGGAATGTAAGGCGGATGCAAAAAGAGCGAAAAGGAAACTAAAGGCTAAAATTTTTTTCATAACATTAGTTTAGGTTAAGTACGCAAATATGATAGTAGGAAAGGATCAGGCCAATAATAACTATTTCTTTAACGAAAGATTTTGTTTAGAAAATCCGAAAAATAAAATTGCAAGCAGCTAATCGAAAGATGTTAAACATACAATCCGATGTATAAACCTTCATTTAAAAGATTATGAGCCATACAAGACACAAGCCATATAAGAGTCATGAATATTTCTCTCGTCTGTCTTACATGCTTTGCCTTCCTGCCGCAGGTATGAAGAAATAAGCGGGAGGTTGGGAATGCGGATAATCATTAAGTCTTAATTGATCTTGTCGCTTCCAAAATAACCTGATAAGACATCCGGCAACTTAATGCCATCAGGAGTTTGATTATTTTCCAATATGCAGGCAAGTATTCGGGGCAACGCCAGTGAACTGCCATTCAAAGAATGCAATAATTGTGATTTACCAGCTTTATCCTTAAAGCGGATCTTCATTCGATTTGTTTGAAAAGTTTCGAAGTTAGAAACAGAACTTACTTCAAGCCATTTCGCTTGTGCGGCGCTGTACACTTCAAAATCATAAGTAAGTGCCGAAGCAAAACTCATATCTCCGCCACATAATTTCAGGAGACGGTATGGAAGTTTTAACGACTGGATAAGTTTCTCTACATGAGCAACCATTTCTTCCAATACATCATAACTTTTATCGGGATGCACGATCTGAACAATTTCCACTTTGTCAAACTGGTGAACACGATTTAATCCACGAACGTCTTTCCCGTAGCTACCGGCTTCTCTCCTGAAACACGGAGTATAGGCGGTCATTTTTACCGGCAGGTCTGTTTCCTTTAAAATTTCATCACGGTAAATATTTGTAACAGGAACTTCGGCTGTTGGTATCAAATAAAATTTATCCTCTGTTACAAAATACATCTGGCCCTCTTTGTCAGGCAGCTGACCCGTACCAAATGCGGTCGTCTCATTTACCATATGCGGAGGCAGGTATTCTGTGTAACCTGCTGCAATATTATATTCCAGGAAATATTGGATCAATGCCCGTTGAAGTTTTGCTCCCTTGTTTTTGTAAACAGGGAAACCACTGCCGGTGATCTTATTCCCCAGTTCAAAATCGATGAGGTCATATTTTTTTGCAAGCTCCCAGTGAGGCAATGCATCTTTGGGAAGTGAGGGTTTATCTCCTCCTTCTTTTACGGTCACATTATCCTCCGGTGTTCTACCTGCAGGAACCTTTTCCGAAGGAAGGTTAGGAAGTTTCACCAATTCATTCTGCAATCGCTTCTCAGTCTCAGCTAACTGGTCACTGATAGGCTGAAGAGAAGTTTTTAATGAAGGCACACCTTGCTTAAGAGCTTCCGCTTTTTCTTTCTCCCCTTTTGCCATTAACAGACCTATCTCTTTTGACGAACTATTTATTTTCGCTTGTGTGTTGTCAAACTCAAGTTGTAATTTCTTTCGTTGCTCGTCCAATTTAAGGATCTCATCAACAATATTTTCTTGGCTAAAATATTTTACAGCTAATCTTTCTTTCACCCATTTTGGATCTTGTCGTATCGCCTGCAATTGTAACATGCCCGTTAAATTTGTCCCAAGGACTCCCTTGGAGCGGCAAAGTTAACCTTAGAAAGCTAACAATTCAACTGTTGGCTAGTGTATCGATTCGAATCGGTGGTATGATACAAGTGCACAAAGCTTACACAAAGAACACGAGGTTAATTAACCATAAATTATCGACCAGGGGCTTTCGGTGCTGCGCTCATTAGCATTGCCACCTTTGTGAACTTTGTGTGTCCTTCGTGTTCTTCATGGCCTCTTCCCGCGACAATTCTTAATTTCATCAAAACAAAATTTATGATCGATCAAACCATGGTAACGACCAATATCGAATTAAGCGGTTATCGCGTCACAAAAAATTTAGGCGTCGTTCGCGGTATCACTGTCCGCTCAAGAAGTATTTTGGGAAATATCGCCGGCGGGCTTCAGACTTTATTTGGCGGAACAATTTCCATTTATGTTGAACTCTGCGAGAAAACCAGGGAAGAAGCTTTTCAACATATGCTGCGTCATGCTGACGAAAGAGGGGCTAATGCCATTGTCAGCGTCAGGTATGATGCGAACGAGGTGATTAGCGGCGTGAACGAGGTGCTGGCCTATGGGACAGCTGTGGTGGTAGAAAAAATCTGATAACTATTTATTATTGGTTATTAATTATTGAAGGCAACAAGAATTACAAATAACAATCAATGATAAATAATTTCAAATCCACCTCGTTTATCTTTGCCAACTATGTATGTTAATGATGATCTCCAGCAGCGCTGGTGGGACCTTGAAGCGAAACTTGTTGAACGATTTGGGAAAAAGCCTGATCTCGAAGCCATCCTCTTCCTGATCGGGATACAGGAATTTGGCCAGGTACGTGAAAAATTTACCAAGGAGCAAAAGCAAGACCTGATGCATGTGGCGATTTGTAGTCTGCTATCTAAAAGTGGCTACTATGAGTTGGAAAAAATTGACGAAGATGGCTGGCCCCATTTCAAACAATTAAAGGCAATGCCGGATATGAGTACGATCGAGCAGGAGAACTTTCTGAAAGATCATGTGCTTCTCTATTTTCAAAACCACGACTTCTGATATCGGATTTCACTGCTTAAATGACCCTGAATGAAAAGGATAATTTTTCTCCTCTGTAATTTTTTTGTCGGGTTGATAGTTTTTGCTCAAAAAGATGCTGTGGTTACAAAAAAAGACCGCAAGAGGGATGTATTACTTCAAACGAATTACGGTGATATCGTTGTGAGGCTTTCTGATTCTACTCCTTTGCATCGCGATAATTTTCTGAAATTGGTCAAGACCCATTATTATGACAGTGTATTGTTCCACCGGGTGATCGAAAATTTTATGATCCAGGCCGGAGACCCGGACAGTAAACATGCCAAGCCAGGCGAACCCCTTGGAAATGGAGGACCTGATTACACGATACCTGCTGAATTCAAAGCAACTTTATTCCATAAGAAAGGAGTGATCGCGGCAGCAAGAGATAGCAATCCTGAAAAAGCCAGCAGCGGCAGCCAGTTTTATATTGTCCAGGGAAAAGTTTTCACCGATGCAGGTTTGGATTCTGTTGAAACGTATCGTTTGCACGGAAGAAAAATCCCAGCTGAGCAACGTGAAGTTTACAAAACTGTTGGCGGTGCTCCTCATCTTGATCAAAGCTACACCGTGTTTGGTGAAGTGGTAAGAGGATTGGATGTGGTGGACAAGATCGCATCGGCACCAACGAGTAATGGGCAAGACAGGGACCGGCCTTTAGAAGATGTGAGGATCATAAAGGCGAAATTGATCAAAAGAAAAAAGAATGTTCATTCAGGCGAGAACAAACTGAGTATTCGCTGAGGATTGGACATTGAAACGTTCTTTATCGCGAAAAGCATCCCACTTACGCAGGATGCTTTGACATTTCACTATTCCTAAAACTACTTTTGCTGTTGTCCTCCAAGTCCGCCACCACCTTGTGTACGTTGATTTTCTTCTTCAATACTTGATTTGTGCTGACGTCCCTGTTTGATCTTGCTATTTCCAAATCGATAACTAAAATTTACTTTGAACTGACGACTTTCCCAGCCACCATTGGCGAGAAGAGTTTGACCTGTTGTATTACTAGTTGCCGACCAATGGAAGGTGTTGAAAAGATCCGAGAAAGTTGCTTTTGCTGATACTTTGCCTTTGAATAAGGTTTGCTGAATTCCTGCATCAAGACTACCAAGAGCTTTTGTTTTGAAAGCACCCTGCCAGATAGAAGGGGCCGTATAGAATCCACTTAACTCGGCAGTTGTTGTCTTCGACAGTTTGAACGTCTGTTGGGCATAAACATTAAATGAGAATACATCCGCATCGACACTATAATCGGTCGCCTGTCCTTTAAACTTTGAATAATAAGTATTGAGGTTAAAGAACAAACCGTACCATTTATACTGGACCGGCATACTTACATTCAAACTAACTATATCCTGGTTGGCCACGTTTTCATTTGTAATGAACGCTTTTGTTCCTTCACTCTTCGGGATCATCGCGAACACGTCGTTCACGTGACTATAGTTTAATGTTGTTGTTAGTTTATACTTGTAGATATTGGTAATACTGAAGCTATTAGTGTACTGTGGCTGAAGGTTTGGATTACCTCTCTGGAAAGTATATTTATCCAGGTTGAATTCAAACGGATTCAGATTTTGATAAGAAGGGCGATCTATTCTGCGGCTATAACTAAAACTCCACATCTTCATCGGATTCTTGTTAAGTGTTACAGATGCACTTGGAAAAAGGTTTGTGTAGTTCCGGTCTAATGAAGAGTCGAGGGCTACATTTTCGTTCAGATCATAATCGTAGCGGAACCCGACAGAGTGCCCTTTTGAGTGGGTGTTTTCCGCTCTCAAACCTGCCTGCACCATTATACCCTTGAACTGCCTGTTATAATTTACATAGCCGGCATTGATATTTTCCCTGTAGTCGAAATTATTGTGATTATCTTCCAGTGAACCGGAACCGGTCTCGAAAAACCGTTGAAATGTGTTGTCGGTTGTCACATACGATATCTTTCCGCCATATCCTAACTTTCCTTTCTTAAAATTCTGTTCGTAATCCGCTTTCACAGAGTAAATATCAATTTGTGAAGGTGTGTGTATGTTATAAACTTCCTGTTGCTTAAGATCAGTTCCGCTCGGATCATAAATATTATTGGGCTGATACTGATTATTATTTGAATTATAAAAACCATAATCAGCGTCCACATTCAGCTCATGGCCTGTAGAATCAGCATAACGATAGTTCAGATTAAAATTCATGTTATTTCTTGTACCGTTGCTTGAATTATCGGCGATCAACAACCTGTCTATTACTTTGGAAGGCATGTAGGCAATATCTGTTTTGCTGGTATTGCTGAATGCATTATTTGAAAAAGTACCGTTGGCCATCACACCTATTGTGCTTCTTTGGGTGGCATAATAATCAACACCGGCTTTAAAACCATGGCTCTCACTTTCATTGAGCATTATTGAGTGTTGATCAAAAGAACTGTCGGCGGCAGTTGTACGATATAAATTGAGCCGGTTCTCATTTTTACCTTTATTATAGTTGTAGTTACCAAATATGTTGAATTTATTATTTCGGTAATTCATTGCGAAACCAGAATTGTATTTGGCGTAAGTGCCGATATTCCATCCCGCGTTTACAGATCCATTAGCGCCAAACGTTTTATTTTTCTTCAAACGAATGTTGATGATCCCTGCGTTACCTGCAGCCTCATATTTGGCCGAGGGATTTGTAATTAATTCAATGGATTCAATTTGAGACGACTGCAATGATTTAAGATAGTTAGCCAGGTCTGTGCCGTTTAAAGGGGTCGGTTTACCATCAATGTAGACCTGCACTCCGTTCTTCCCGCTTAAACTAATGTTGTCATCCTTGTCAATAGTAACACCTGGCGACTTTCTCAAAAGTTCCAGCGCATCATTTCCAGTAGCGTTTATCGTTCCTTCCACATTAAGGATAGTTCTGTCGGCTTTGACCTCTACCATCGGTTTTTTTGAGGTCACGGTTACGCCCTTCAGTTCTGCTGCGAGTTTATTAAGACCCGCGGTTGGTACACTCATTTCGCCGGATCCCGAAAACTCAAAAGGGGAAGAATAGCTGTTTGCATAACCTACATGGGTGATACTTACAAGATATTTTCCCGCTTTAATGGAGTTAAAAGAATATTGACCCTCATTATTGGTAGCTGACAGTTTAACAACTGAAGAATCTTTCGCATTTAACAAAGAAACCGTTGATCCTGAAACTAATTTTCCCTGTTGATCTTTAACTGTTCCTGAGATTTGTTGAGTAAATCCTGTTACTGCTATTAGAAAACTCACGATTAATAGTCCAAACTTTCTCATAAAATTGATTTTTGTGGAAACAAAACTATTACTCAGCTTCCCGATTAAAAATGGTTTTCCGGCTAACCGTCATTTTTGGGGCACGAATGGTGGAATGAACAGTACCAACAGAAAAACGTTATTTACCGGCGATTTATCCGTTGTTTTAGTCATATTTGCAGCTCAAAAGAAATGTTATGACTTTCCCGGCTGATTTGCATTACACTAAAGACCATGAATGGATGCGTGTTGAAGGCGATACCGCTATTGTAGGCATAACGGATTTTGCACAAGGCGAACTGGGAGATATTGTTTATGTAGAGGTAGAAACAATAGGCAAGGAGTTGGATGCGGGCGCTGTGTTCGGAACGGTGGAAGCTGTAAAAACGGTTTCAGACCTGTTTCTTCCGATAAATGGAACAATAATAGAGCTAAACCCGGCTTTATCCAATTCACCTGAGCTGGTTAATAATGACCCCTATGGCGCAGGATGGATGGTCAAAATGAAAATTGCCAATAAAGAGGATATTAAGACATTAATGGATGCAAAGGCTTATGAACAAATGGTTAGCTGAGCAGTAAACTCTCATTGAGCGCATTCTGACGAGAGGCAATTTTGTATCTTTCACTTACTATTTGAGTACTAACACCAAATACTCGGAGCAGGAACTGGTCTCACAACTCCTTCAACAAGATGGCCAGGCATTTAGTTACCTCTACGATAACTATTCGCCAGCTTTATTTGGAGTGATCAACCAGATCATTTCAAATAGAGAGGTGGCCGAGGATGTTTTACAGGATGTTTTTGTCAATATCTGGAAAAAAATAAGCTTGTATGATGACGCAAAGGGCCGTTTATTCACCTGGATGCTGAATATTGCCCGAAATGCTGCCATCGATAAATTAAGGTCGAGGTCATACCAGGATAGCCTGAAAAACCAGCCGCTAACGGAAAACGTAAATACCATAACGGCAAATTCTGTGGTTAATCCGCAGCAAAACGATATTGGCCTCAAAAAACAGGTAGGCAAGCTGAAGGAGGAGTACAGGGTATTGATCGACCTGTCGTATTTCCAGGGGTTTACCCATGAGGAGATCTCAAAGCTCTTAAATCTTCCATTGGGGACTGTTAAGACAAGGATAAGAAGCGCATTAACTCAATTAAGAACAATGATATAATAGTGAATATACAGGAATACATATCAAGTGGAATAATTGAAAGCTATGTACTGGGACTTGCGTCACCTGAAGAAAGAGTTGAGTTCGAGAAGATGTGTGCTTTACATCCCGAGTTGGTAGAAGCCCGCACCAATTTTGAGCTTTCTATCGAAAGGCAAGCTTTCAAAAATTCTGTGCAACCCCCTGGAGGAAGTAAGGAAAAAATATGGTCAGCTATTCAACAGTCAACCACAACCAATGCCTCAAAAATAATCAGTATGGAACCCCGCAAAAGAAGGTCTACAGGCTTGCGATGGTTTGCTGCTGCTTCAGTCGCTCTCCTTTTGCTTGCCAGCTATTTCGCTTATACGCTTTATAACAAGAACCGGCAGTTACAAGCGAGGATGGAAAGGAATGACAGCCTTATAAACACTTTGACGCATGTGGACAAAATGGTGCATGATCCAAATGTTATGGTTGTAAACATGGTTGGATTGAAAGGTTCACCTTCTTCCGCAAACGTTTATTGGGACTCTACCTCCACCGACGTCTATATGGTTGTAAAGAACATGCCCAAACTTCCGTCCGACAAACAATACCAGCTCTGGGCTTTGGTTGGAAGCAAACAGGTTGATCTCGGCTTGTTCGATTTACCCGAGTCGAATGTTATTTTGAAAATGAAAAACACTCAAAAGGCAGATGCATTTGCGATTACAATTGAGAACAGGGGCAACACAGGAGGACCTACTCTTCCTCAACTCCAGTCCATGGGGAAAGCCAAGCTTTAACAAATCGAACACAATATCTTCGCTCAGAATCATAATAAGCATTCACATTGGAAAGAAATGAATTAAGAATCTTGCCTGCACTTACCTGGGTGATCATTGTCACCGTTTTGTTATGTCTTCCGGGCTCAGCTTTACCAAAGGAGAATTGGTTTGACAAGATCTGGCTGGATAAATGGATCCATGTACTACTTTTCTTAATTATGGTTCTACTTTGGTGCAAATATTTGTCTGGGTCGGAGGGGAAAAAAATCCGCTATTTCAGACAAGTAGCTATTTATTTTTTTCTATATGGAATAGTTATGGAGTTTGTTCAAAAGTACTTTATACCGAACCGGTCTTTTGATCTGAAAGATATATTAGCTGATGGTTTGGGATGCGGTATCGGGCTATTGATCTCGGCCAGGTATATAAAAAAATAGACCCCTGTGGAAACAGGGGTCGCAACCAAAACTAACTGCTTATGAGAAAATTGACTGCTTTATTGAGAAGAACTTTGTTGTATAACGCAAAATTACTGCCAATAGTATGAAGTCTGGTGTTAAGGAATTTCTAAAGAAAACCCTTAGAAAATTCACTTCGTAAAACCTATTTTAGAAAGAACTTCAAACTTTTCGGACCCTATAGAGAAATAAAACATCGTGCCAGTTTGGCCCCGCCTTAGTTCTGTCTTGCCAATTTCTCCGCATTTTCAGCAAACTGAAGAGCATCAATAAAATCCTGGATATTACCGTTCATAACTGCATCAAGATTATATGAAGTAAAATTGATCCGGTGATCCGTTACCCTTCCCTGCGGAAAATTATAGGTTCGGATCTTTGCGCTTCGATCCCCGGTACTGACCAGGCTTTTACGGTGGCGCGCGATCTCTTCCTCCTGCTTGCGAACCTGCTCTTCATATAATCTTGTTCGCATCATTTGCATGGCCTTTTCCCGGTTACCTAACTGTGTTCTTTCGGTCTGACACATCACCACAGTCCCGGTCGGTATATGCGTAAGAATAACTTTTGTTTCTACTTTATTTACATTCTGACCACCGGCGCCCCCACTTCTTGCCGTTTCCATTTTTACATCGCTTTCCCTTAAATCAAAATCCACTTCTTCCGCTTCTGGCATTACCGCCACAGTTGCCGCTGATGTATGCACCCGACCGCTCGCCTCCGTATCCGGCACGCGTTGTACCCGGTGTACTCCACTTTCAAATTTCAACGTACCATACACATCATCTCCGGTCACCTCCACCTGCACTTCTTTATAGCCTCCTACTGTTCCTTCATTTTCACTCAGTATTGCAGTTTTCCAGCCTTTGCCTTCACAATACTTTAAGTACATACGCAAAAGATCGCCAGCAAACAAGCTGGCTTCATCTCCACCAGTTCCCGCCCGGATCTCAAGGATAGCATTCTTTTCATCCTGGGGATCCTTCGGTATCAACAATTGGCGTATATAGGATTCCAGTTTTCCCTTTCTTTCCTCCAACTGCGGCGCTTCTTCCTTTGCCAACTCACGCAATTCTTCGTCATCACCGCTCAAAGCTTCTTTATAAAATTCGATATCACCCAACACTTTTTTATACTCATCGTGAGCATTTACGATCTTCTCAAGACCCCGGTACTCCTTACTGGTAGCCGCGAATCTTTTATTATCGTTTACAATTTCGGGATTGGTCAGAGCCACTCCCAATTGTTCAAACCTGGCTTTTATCGCTTCTAATTTGTCTAACATAAATTTGTCCTAAAGACTCTGCAAAGGTCCGAAGAACTCCTTTGGAGACTCATTTGACCTTTTGGAGGGCAGCAAAGTTAAACCAGCAATGGCGTACAAAAAATTTCAGTCGGAACAATTATTCACCGGTTACGAGCTATTGGACAGAGATCAGATTTTGATCACTGACCAGGAAGGGAAAATTGAAGGTATCGTACCAGCTGCAGATGCCGGTGATGGCATTCAACATGTCGACGGCATTCTTTCTCCCGGCTTTATTAATTGCCACTGCCACCTGGAATTAAGTCATTTGAAAAATGTGATACCGCCAGGTACTGGTCTCATTGAATTTCTCTGCTCGGTGGTTACAAAAAGAAATTTCGATCCGCAGCTGATTCAGGAAGAAATTGTAAAGGCAGAGAAAGAAATGTACGACAATGGAATAGTTGCCGTCGGCGATATCGGAAATACGGCCGATACTGCAGAAGTAAAATCAAAAAGCAATATATTCTGGCAAAATTTTGTCGAAGTCCTAAGCTTTACAGATGAAAAGGCGGAGGAAA
>Ga0163162_10004331_pt1 | contig 13665 bp, 12 predicted proteins | sample S55metaG_FD_115310 | JGI IMG/M metagenome (GOLD analysis project Ga0163162, IMG submission 115310) | Switchgrass rhizosphere microbial communities from Kellogg Biological Station, Michigan, USA - S5-5 metaG | ecosystem: Host-associated > Plants > Roots > Rhizosphere > Soil | place: USA...
ATGCTTTTTCGATTTCAGGTTGTGCTTGGTAAGCCTGGTAAAATGCTTACATCATGAGCCACGAATAATAAATGCTTTACCGTAAACTTTTTTGAAATGAAAAAATTCGTCAATAACATACTGGCTGCAAGTATGATTGCAACCAGTATTGCATCGGCTGGCCCGGCATCTGCGCAAACAGATATGGATGCCATCATGATGAACAAAAAACAATTCTGCCAGGGACTTGTCTATGACTATTCTTCCTGGGATCATTACTGGGAAGGCACATTTAAAAGGGATAATGAAAACCTTGGTACCGTTTCTTCTCAGATGCTGATGTATATGCCGAATTACGGAATTACCAATAACCTGAATGTAATGGCTTCTGTGCCTTATGCCTGGACAAAAGCCAGTCAGGGAGTATTACATGGAATGAAAGGTTTTCAGGATCTTTCCGTGTTTGTAAAATGGAGACCTCTTGTCAAATCATTTGGAAAAAATCAATTTTCTCTTTTTACCATTGGTGGTTTCACAACTCCTTTATCAGATTATGTAATCGAGTTTTTACCCATGTCGATCGGGTTAGGTTCAACCAATCTCATAGGGAGGGGAATGATAGACTATCGTCGTGGAAATTTCACTGCGACTGGCTCTGCTGCATATATTTGGCGCAGCAATGTAACCCTCGATAAAGATGCTTACTACGACACTGAATTACATCTGACTGATGAGGTACAGATGCCGAATCAAACACTATATCAGCTACGCACGGGCTATCGCGGCAAATATCTTATCGCTGAGGCTTTATTGACCAACATGACGACACACGGTGGTTATGATATCACAAAGAACAATGGCCAGTTATATCCTAACCTGCGCATGAATTCAACCATGGTAGGTGCCAATATTAAGTACACCCTAAAAAGTTATACCAACCTGTCAGTCGTAGCTGGAGCCAATTATACAATAGCCGGGCGGAATGTCGGGCAGTCGAGAGCATTCAATGTAGGGGCTTTCTATGTCTTTTATGTTGGTAAAAAGGCAAAATCATAATTCTTCTAAAAAAAATGTCATGAAAAAAAATATTTTCATTTACTTATTGACGGTGGTTACAGGATCATGGTTGATGATTGCATGCAATAAAAGTATTGAGGGTCGTACTGATAACCTGTCTTTTCTCTCGCCTTCCAATGTTGATGCCAACGCCGGTTCATGGAAATTGATCCTGCTTTCACGTCCAGATTCAATTCTCGTAGCTCCACCAGTTGCAACGAATACCCCTGGTTATATTGGCGAACTGAATGAAGTAAAAGGGCTTCAACAAAACTTAACCAGTGATCAAATCAACAACATAAAATATTGGGCCGCTGGTGCCGTACTAAGATGGAATGAAACTATGAGGGAGTTAGTCGCAAAGCACAATCTTGCTCCCTATCAAAATGAAGACGGGACTTACCCCGCTCCAAATTCTGCAAATCCTTTCAACTATCCGCAATTTCCATTTTCCAATCCTTGTTACGCTGCAAGAGCATATGCTTATGTTGCCGCTGCGCAGTACGACGCGTTGGTCGCATGCTGGTACTACAAAGCTTTATACAACCGCCCCGCCCCGTACAAAACAGATTCAATGATCAATGCAAACTCAAAATACATAGCCAAGACCGACCTGCCTTCTTATCCTTCTGAAGATGCCGTTCTTGCTGGTGTAACTGCTGAAATGATGAAACTATTTTTCCCAACTGAAATTGCCTTTGTAGAACAAAAAGCCGTTGATGAAAAATCAGGCAGCCTCGCCTCAGGAAAAAATACGAGAAGTGATTGGACAGCAGGTGAATCATTGGGACGCCAAATCGCAACAGTATTTGCTGCGCGGGGCCGAACAGATAAGGCAGGAGCTGCTGGCGGAAATCCAACCATTTGGGCACAAATGGAACAGGATTGTGTTGCAAAAGGGGAAGTTCCCTGGATTAGCCAGGAAGTACCCAAACGACCTCCCCAGCTTCCATTATTTGGAAAGGTCAAGGCATTCTTATTTGATTCAGCCACTTTAGCAAATGAGATCCGCCCAGGTCCCCCACCTTCTACGTCATCGCAGCAGTTTAAAGATGAAACGGCCGAGGTGCGATATTATACAGAAAATGTCACCAGGGAGCGGATGAAAATAATTGACTTCTGGGCGGATGGAGTAGCGACAGCGACACCGCCCGGGCATTGGAACGATATTGCAGCGCAGGATTTTCTGGGGCAAAACTTTAGCGAAGTGCGATGGGCCAGGAATATGGCCTTGCTGAATATGGCTATGATGGACGCAGCTATTTCCTGCTGGGATGCTAAATACACCTATTTTAATCCAAGGCCTTCACAGGTAGATCCGGAAATAAAAACTTTAACCGGTTTACCCAATTTCCCATCCTATATATCTGGCCATTCTACTTTTAGCGCTGCTGCTGCAACGATCCTTGGACATCTTATACCATCGAGGGCGACGGCTTACAGTAGTATGGCGCAGGAAGCAGAAATGTCACGGTTATATGCTGGCATCCATTACAGGAGTGATATTGAAGTTGGTTATACAGTTGGTCAGAAAGTTGGCAATTATGCTGTTCAAAGAGCAACGAGTGATGGAGCAGAATAAATTTTTAATGATACTTACAAGCATAGCGTGCTAAAATCACCCCTCCGTTTTTACGGAGGGGGCATTTAGTTGTTTGAAAATTTTTGAATGATACTCATACAAGCAAATCATACTAAAAACTCCTTCCCGTTTCTACGGGAGGGAAATTTTGGTTCTTGTTTAATCCTAATCCCTGGCTATACGTTTTAAAGAAAAATTATTTTGATGGCCCTGTTAATTGGATATATCACTGATAACCTTATCTCAAAATATAAATGGGCCCGGGGTTTTACCAGCAGATGGAAGAACATTTATAATTTCCCTAGGCGTGGATATTTAATAAAATTTTTTTATAGTGATACTCATACAAGCATAGCGGGCTAAAATCCTCTCCCGTTTCAACGGGGGAGGAGCTTTTAGCTTTTATTAAAGCATCAATCGCAAAAAACATGAAAGCACTTTTTTGGTTAGGGTTATTAGGTTTACTTCTTTTTGAAATAGCAAATGTCTATTTTATTATGCCTATGCCGGGCAGCCAGCAAGCAAATAGCATCGATCTTGCTTATTTTCTATACCGTTGGCGTTGGGCCTTCAGGATTTTATTCTTATTGATGTTGGTGGTTGGCCTTTTGAGATCTCACTGGAAACGAAAATGGTTATTGGCACTGCCGATTATTATATTGTTGGTCGTGGTATACATGGCCAATTTTCAGATGGCGGCTGATCATATGTTTTATCAGACAAAGAAAGTTCAGATGGTTAATGCAGCGGAAAACAAAGTGGATTCCGGCAGATTAGTGATCGGCGTTAAGGTCAACGACGAAGCAAAGGCATACCCGATCCGCTTTTTGGGTTATCATCACCAGGTGCAGGACACAATTGGTGGCAAACCAGTTATGATCACCTATTGCACAGTTTGCAGAACGGGTCGCGTGTTCGAGCCGATGGTGAACGGCAGGTATGAGAGATTCAGACTGGTAGGTATGGATCATTTCAATGCCATGTTCGAAGATGTCACGACAAAAAGCTGGTGGCGCCAGGTCACCGGTGAAGCCATTACAGGAAAATTAAAAGGACAACAGTTGCCCGAAGTATTCAGTACGCAAACATCTCTCGCCAAATGGTTGCAGCTAAATCCCAACTCACTCATTATGCAGGTTGATTCTTCATTTATAAAATCATACGACACTACCGGCAATTATGAAGCCGGTAAAAGCAGGAGTGCTTTAACAGGCACAGATAGCCTTTCCTGGAAGGATAAATCATGGGTGATAGGAGTCAAAACCGCCCATGCGCGAAAGGCTTATGACTGGAATAAATTAAGATCAGAGCGACTCATTCAGGACAAAATTGAAAATACCCCTGTTCTTATTGTCCTGTCAGGCGACAATAAAAGTTTTTTTGCATTTGAAAGGCCGAATGAAAATTCAACATTTAGTTTGAACAATGATGTGCTGGACTGCGACAATCATCATTTCAGGATTGATGGAAAAGGAATGGATACATCTTTTTCCCTGAAGCCTTTGCAGGCTTCACAGGAATTCTGGCATAGCTGGCGAACCTTTTATCCCGATACAAAAAAAGATAATTAAAACAATGCCGTTTATACCACTGGAAGAACATCTGCCCGGAATTACCGGTTTACTGGAATACAGAAAAGATACTGCAGCGCCGATCCGTGAGTTAACACAATTTCTTTTGCGCGGTCCTTCCACTTTAACAGAAGGCGAAAGGGAGTTGATCGCTACGATCGTTTCACATCGCAATGAATGCAGGTTTTGCACGGCAGCTCACACTGCTGCTGCCGACATTCTTTTGGAAGAGACAGAAACATCGGCAAAGGTTAAGCAGGATATAAACACTGCACCTGTAAGCGAGAAGATGAGGGCCTTACTTATCATTGCAGTCCAGGTACAACAAGGCGGAAAATATGTGACACCCGAATCGATACAAAGAGCGAAGGACATAGGTGCAACAGATATCGAGATACACGACACGGTCCTAATTGCAGCTTTGTTTTGTTTGTACAATCGTTATGTGGATGGACTCTCTACGGTTACTCCCACTGATCCGGGATTTTATAAAGGACTTGGTGAAAGATTAAAGAATCACGGATACAATCGCTTACCCCAGGGTTATGATCATTTAAAAAAGGAAGCATGACAGGAAGTGAAAAAATAAAAACCTATCACTGGGTATTATTTGCCATCTGTTTTCTAGGGACTGCTTTTGCCGGCGTAATATCAACTCTCATGTCTGTGTACTTACCTGTTGCAGTCAAAGATCTTTTAGGTGATAAAGATCCTGATGAATTGAATAATATCAGTGCGTATATTAATGCGGTTTTCATTTTCGGCGGAGCATTTGGTGGATTCATATCCGGGATTATCAGTGATAAGGCAGGCAGAAAAACCGCAGTTATTTTTTCAATAGCATGTTATGGTGTGTTTACCGTTCTCACCGGGTTCATGCCAACATGGTGGGGTGTTGTAATCTGCCGCTTTTTCAGCGGCTTTGGATTGGGCGCTATACTGGTTACAGGTCCTACCATCATGTTAGAGGAATGGCCACAAAAAACACGAGCTATTTTTATTGGCATTTTATCTATCGGTATACCTGTTGGTATTTTTTCTGCGGGTGCCATCAATTATTTCGTTTCATCCTGGAGGCAGGGCTTCCTGGTTGGCATCATACCTGTTACTATTGCGATCCTTGCTGCTTTTTTAGTGAAAGAATCAGAAAAATGGAAGTATGATCGTGGCCAGGTTATTCGGCATAAAAAGAACGATGAAAACATTTTTAGAGCGGATCATCGAAACGACCTGGTAACAGGGTCCATCATTTTTGGTACGATGCTTATTGGATTGTGGGCCATCTTTTCATGGATACCAACATGGATACAAAGCCTGATCGTATCGGGCGATGCTCAAAAAGAACGTGGTTTGAGTATGATGATGCTGGGTATGGGCGGACTGACAGGTGGATTTTTATCAGGATGGATAGTCAATGCGATCGGCTCGCGCCGTTCAATGCTTTTATGTTTTTCCGTATGTACTGTGTTATCGTTTATATTATTTAGGACCAACGCATCCTTTTCACCAGTTATTTATATTGAAATTGCTGTCCTGGCTTTATTTTTCGGCATCAGCCAGGGAGTACTGTCAATTTATATACCCGGTTTATTTCCTGTTGCGATACGAGGTACGGCGACCGGATTTTGTTTCAATACCGGCAGGTTGTTGACGGCAACCGCGGTATTATTTGTAGGAATACTTGTCACCGCATTGGGTGGATACGGCCATTCACTTTTTATTTTCTCACTCGTATTTGTAGTTGGATTAGTGGCAACATTTTTCTCAAAACATAACACTAAAGAAGAGAACGCACCAGGAAAAAAATTACAATCCGTAGATGCGACGATCATTCAATCATAAAGAAAATACTAATGGCATATATAAACGTTGAAGAAGGAGTTCCGGGAATAAGAAGCCTGGCGTTATTCAGACCAGAAACGGGAAAACCATTGTACGAGCTTGCGCAGATCTTGTTGAGAGGTCCTTCACCTCTTACGGAAGCAGAGAGAGAGCTGATAGCAGCTTATGTATCCTACCGGAATGATTGCATGTTTTGCTGGAGCAGTCATGCTGCTGCTGCGCGTTGCTTATATGGTGATGAAAAAAATATCGTTGATGAAGTGTTGAAGGACATGAAGCAGTCAAATGTGAGTGATAAGATGAAGGCCCTGCTGAACATTGCCGGCAAAGTGCAGGTACTGGGTAAAGAAGTGAAAGAGGAAGATATTAACGAAGCAAGGAAGTATGGAGCAGATGACAGGACCCTTCACGATACAGTATTGATCGCTGCAAGTTTCAGCATGTTCAATCGGTATGTGGACGGGCTGGCATCGCTCACACCAACTGACCCTGCGGTGTATGAAGAGATGGGCAAGCGAATGGCGAAGGGGTATGTAGTGCCGCAACAACATTAAAGGATAAACCAGGTATGATTTAATAACCATAAAATATTTTTTATGAAAATCAAAACTGAACCAATCGGAAGTATTCCGCGCCCACTTGAACTCATTGAAGGAATGAAAGCGCATGCCGACGGTCAGCTTAATGAGCATGAACTTGATAGATTATTTGAAAAAGCATTGATTGATACTATTCAACGCTTCGAGGCTACCGGCTCCCCGGTGATCACCGATGGTGAGCAAACAAAGCCGAGCTTCGCGACGTATCCCATCGCAGGCATGGCTCAACTCGATCCTAATGGAGTAGTCATCCCCTTTGCTGATGGTCATACACGTCAGTTACCTGTTATTACGGGCGGCCCTTTCCACTATCAAACGTATGCGCATACCTATCTTGAGAAGGCAAAACAGTTAACCAACCTGCCGGTTAAGCAAGCAGTTATTTCTGTATCTGTCCTGAGTTTATTGTATCCGCAAACGGGTATTGATGGATATAGCCGCGAAGAATTCATTCATGATCTGTTGAATGAAGCAGAAGCTGATGTCAGGAGAAGCCTGATCAAGGGTGCATACAATGTACAAATTGATTTTACGGAGGCAAGGTTGTCGCTGAAATTAGATCCCAGCGGCGGGTTATTGAAATCGTTTATTGATCTGAACAACCAGGTACTTAACCGTTTTACAGAAGAAGAACGCAAACGGATCGGCGTTCATTCATGTCCCGGAGGTGATCATGATTCAACGCACAGCGCTGACATTCCTTATGCTGATCTCTTACCTCTTTTGTTTCAGTTGAAGGCCGGTAATTTTTATCTTGAATATGCAGGCGAAAAAGATAAACAAACTGTATTAGCATCTATAAAAGAAAACCTGCATCCTGGCCAAACTGTTTTCCTGGGAGTTACTAATGTACTTGATCCGCGGATAGAAACACCGGAAGAAATAAGAGATACAATCCTGGAAGCAGCAGAAATGATCCCTTCTGAACAACTTGGCAGCACTGATGATTGTGGTTTCTCTCCTTTTGCCGATGATACTTCAACGGCAAGGGACGTTGCGTTTGAAAAAATAACCGCACGAATAAAAGGTACTCAAATGGCCGAAACAGCGATGGATAAAAAAACAATAACGCTAAGCATTTAAACCATGCCTCATATAGATTTTAAAAACGACCTGCCGGGCATAAGAAGCGCCTTAGCTTATAGTCCGCAAACAGCAGAACCCCTGGGAGCACTTGCCGAAATATTATTGAGAAGTGATGAAGGATTAACCCGCGCCGAAAGAGAATTGATCGCTACTTATGTTTCTTATCTGAACGATTGTTTTTATTGTCACCATTCACATGGAGAAATAGCTTGTATTTATTTGGATGGCGACAGGGAACTTGTTGACCAGGTAAGAAAAGATTTTGACAAAGCAGCGATTTCCGACAAACTAAAGTCTTTACTGGCTATTGCTGCCAAAGTTCAGCAAGGAGGAAAATTCGTTACCGGAGAAGATATTGAAAAAGCAAAGCAAAATGGAGCCACCGATATCGATATACACGATACGGTTTTGATCGCGGCGGCATTCTGCATGTTCAACAGGTATGTAGATGGCCTAAATACTACTGCACCAACAGATATGGCGTCTTACCCGCTGCGCGCAAAGCAAGTAGCGGAAAAAGGATATGGCAATCATATCTACACACAAAAACAACCAGCCTAAAAAGTCTGAATGAAAGAGATCGTGAAAAGGAATTCAACGATTATGTAAACAACAATAATAATTATAACCAAAACAGAAGTTCCATGAGAAAATCAAAGAAACCCATAGTGGGGCTATTGTGTATTTTTCTTTTGCCTTGCTATTTACTTGCGCAGCAAAAAGCCATCAGTGGTAGGGTAACCGATGCAAAGGGTATTCCGATGCCGGGTGCAAGCGTGGTGATCAAGCAAACGAATACGGGAACTGTTACAGACGCAGAAGGGAAATTTAAATTATCTGCTCCCGCCAGTTCAACCATCATTATCACCGCCTCAGGTTTTAAATCTCAGTCTTTTCCGGCCCAATCATTCCAGAATGATGCAGAAATAAAACTGGAAGAAGATTTCGCAAAGCTCGATGAAGTGGTCGTGACAGGTCTTGCCACTACCGTTAAGAGAAGAAATCTTGCCAATGCGGTGGCGACTGTTTCCAATAAGGAATTAAATGGGGTCGCTCCGGCTCAAACTTTTGATGCAGCATTGAGCGGCAAGGTACCCGGTGCTTACATCAATGCGAATAGCGGCGCACCTGGTGGAGGAATATCGGTAAAACTACGCGGTGTCACTTCTGTTTTTGGAAATACGCAACCATTGTTCGTTGTGGATGGAGTATACATGGATAATTCAGCGGTTTCCGGAGGATTGAATGCAGTTACTGCTGCAGCAGCGGGAGGCAATGCCTCTAACCAGGACAATCCATCAAGTCGTATCGCCGATCTGCGAGCAGAAGATATTGAGAACATTGAAATTTTAAAAGGCGCATCGGCAGCTGCCATTTATGGGTCGAGAGCTGCAGCGGGTGTGGTCATTATTACTACAAAAAGAGGAAGAGCAGGAAAGACAAAGGTCAGTTTCACACAGGATCTCGGCTTCGTTAAGGTGAGGAAGCTGCTGGGCGTGCGTCAATTCACTCCTGAAACAGCCGCCGGCCTATCAAGTAACCCCGCTACAAGCGCAGCCCTGAAACAACAGTTTCTCGATGCCCAGGCTGCCGGAAAACTTTACGATTATGAAAAAGAGGTGTATGACAATACCGGTTTTATGCGTAATAGTGTGCTGAGTATGACAGGAGGAAATGAACGCACGAGTTTCTATTTTTCTGCGGCACAAAAACAAGAAGATGGTATTGTACAGGGCACAGGTTATCGTAATACAAGTATGCGATTGAATGTCGATAACCGTATAACTGATAATATAAAGATCGGTATAAGCACTTCATATGTAAATTCTTCTTCAGACAGGGGACTGACAGGAAACGACAACGCGGGTGTTACTTACAGTATCTCGCTTTCTTCAACTCCCAACTTTGCTGAGCTGCATCCAAATGATCTTGGGATCTATCCGGCTAATCCTTTTTCAGCCTCGAATGTGCTGCAAACAATTGCCTTGATGAGGAACAATGAAAATGTGAACCGTTTTGCCACCGGTTTTAATTTAGACGTTCTTTTAACGAAAAGTGCGAGGTCTTCAACAAAGCTAATTGGAAGGGGCGGTTTTGATTTCTATAATCTCGTGACCACTGCACTGTTCCCAAGAGAGTTGCAATTCCAAAATGTAAATAACGGTACCTCGATCCAGGGGTCTACCAAAAATTTAAATACTAACTATATCCTGTCATTAGTAAACGTATTTGATGTCTCAGAAAAGGTTGGCTTGACCACATCTGCGGGAATAACCCAGGAAACTGGCGATTTCAATAACATCCTGGATGTCGCTACCCAAATGGCGCCGGGTCAGTCAAACGTTGACCAGGGTGGCTCTTTAACCGCACAACAATTCAGAAATAAATTTCAGAACCAGGGAATATTTATACAGGAAGAGGCAAGTATCAATGACGCCATTAATCTGAATGCAGGTGTCCGGTTTGACCGGTCAACCAATAATGGTGATCCCGATAAATTTTATACTTATCCGAAAGGAGGCGTATCGATTAACCTTACAAAATTGGGATTGCTTCAAAATACTTTTGATAATTTGAAATTTCGCGCGGCTTATGGTCAATCAGCCAACTTCCCCGCATTCGGAAGTAAATTCACAACACTCGTTGCTTCAAACATAAGCGGTTTGCAAGGCTCAATAGTCAATACACAGGGCGGTGACCCCAATATAAAACCCGAAAGACAAACAGAATTTGAAACGGGCCTTGACTTTAGTATTCTCAACAGCAGGTTGAATTTTGAATTTACTTTCTACAATAAGAAAATTTTCGACTTTCTATTATTGGCTACTGTTCCGCCTTCATCAGGGTTTTCAACAAAGTTTATCAATGCGGGTGACCTGCGTAACCAGGGAATTGAAGCAGGTTTAAATGCCCAGGTCATTTCTTCCAGGGATATCAAATGGAACTCAACCCTTAATTTCTGGATGAACCGTTCGAATGTTACAAGACTTATCATTCCCCCGGTCATTCTCGGCTCATTCGGAACAAGCCTGGGAACATTCTACATAGAGCAAGGTAAATCCGCTACACAAATTGTAGGCACCGATGCACCAACACATCCCAGCGGCCTTGTGGTACTCGGCAACCAGGAACCTAAATTTCAAATGAGTAGTTTTAATGAACTTATATTGTTTAATAAGGTCAGTCTTCGTTTCCTGATTCATTGGAAATATAAAGGTGATAACATCAATCTCACTAATCTTCTCAATGATTTTGGAAGCACCAGTGCTGATTATGATGCGGATGCCGATGGGAACGGAGTGCCTGATGGACCACAAAGGATCGGTCAGTTTCTTGGCGGCAGCGCGAGAGGATTTGTTGAGAATGCAGGCTACCTGCGCTTCAGGGAGATCGGGTTATATTATACGTTCAACAAAATTCCAGGGAATGTAGTAAGAGAAATCCGTGCAGGCATTTCCTTCAATAACTACATCACTATTACAAAGTACAGCGGTTATGATCCGGAAGTTTCCAATTTCGGAACGGGGTTTTCCACCGGTGTTGATGTAGATCCATTTCCTGCATCGAAACGTGCTATGTTCAGCCTGACAATTAATTTCTAAAAAAACAAATTAATCTGATTATGAAACGATCAATAAACATATACATACCGCTACTCTTATTGGTAGCAGCAGCATTACCTTCCTGCAAAAAGGAATACCCCAATTTAAACGGGCCAACCGTGGAAGAATATGCAAAGAACGCTTCAAAGGACCAATTGAATGGACTTGTCGCCGGCTCACTATCAGGTATGAGAATAAATGATGGAATATACCTGGATGCGGTGGGCATTATAGGCCGGGAAATGTATCGCTTCTCCAATGCAGACCCCAGGTATGTAAGTGAACTGCTCGGTTCGGGAAGCACCACATTGAACAACACTGGATTCTATATCACGAATCCATGGGCATCCCGTTACCGTGTGGTGAAAAATTGCAATGGTCTTATTGAAGCCGCCACCAATTCGACATCGATCACTGATGAAGAAAGAAAGGGATATACAGGATTTGCAAAGACATTAAAAGCCTATGAACTTTTATTAAATCTTAATTTAACCTATACCAATGGTATCCGGGTAGATGTTGCGGATCCAAACAATCTTGGACCGATCTTAACTTATGACGAATCGATTTCTGGTATAGCGTCTTTACTGGATGAGGCAAAAACAGATCTGGGTGGAGCAACGGTTGCTTTTCCCCTCACAGATGGTTTTGCTGGCTTTGATGATGCCGCTGGACTCACAAAGTTCAACCGGGCATTGGCTGCAAGAGTTGATGTTTATCGCAAACAATGGGCAACTGCATTGACCGATTTGAATGAATCCTTTTTTGATCTGAATGGTGATTTTTATTTAGGTGTGAACGAAGTATTCAGTACGGGCAGTGGCGATCAGCTGAATCCCGCCTATTTTGATCAGAACAGCAGCGGTGAAGTGCGGCTTGCACACCCTTCGTATGCCAGTGATATAGCAGCGGGTGACGACAGAATTGATAAAGCTACATTACGAAATACACCGGCGTCCGACCCCTCAGGACTTAGCAGTGACAGGGATGTGTGGGTATACACATCCAGCACCGCCCCCATTCCAATCGTTCGCAATGAAGAATTGATCCTTATTTATGCTGAAGCAAAAATTCAAACAAACTCATTGTCTGAAGCCGTTACGGCATTGAATGTGATCAGGGCAGGGCATAATCTTTCTCCTTACAGTGGTGCTGTAACCCAGGATGCATTGATCGATGAAATGCTTACGCAAAGAAGATATTCTTTGTTTTATGAAGGTCATCGCTGGATAGATGTTCGCAGGTATGACAAACTGAACACGCTGCCTATTGACAGGCCCGGTGATGATGTATGGTCTGCGATGCCTATACCGCAGACTGAGCAATAATATTTCGGAGAGTGAGTGGCCACGGCGGCTCACTCTCTCATCTCTAACTTTGAAGTTTGACAATGGCACATATCGATCTGAAAAATGAATTACCCGGCATCAGGGGCCCGATGGCCTTTCGCCCACAAACTGCTAAGCCGTTAAATGCTTTGGCAGAAATATTACTTCGTGATGATAATAATACGCTGACTCGTGGAGAGAGAGAATTGATCGGCGCATATGTTTCTTCGCTTAACGATTGTTTTTTCTGTCAGAATGTTCATGGAGCCATGGCGCAATACTATATGAATTGCGACATGCAGTTTATTGATGAAATAAAACGAGATTATCAATCAACAAACATTTCAGAAAAATTAAAGGCACTATTGTCCATTGCCGCCAGCGTACAGAAAAGTGGAAAGAATGTTACGCCAGATCAAATAGAAAACGCGAAGGAACTTGGTGCTACCGATAAAGAGATCCATGATACAGTTTTGATCGCCGCGGCCTTTTGCATGTTCAATCGTTATGTAGATGGCCTTGCTACCTGGGCTCCGCAGGACAGGCAAGTCTATGTAAGCCGCGCGCCAATGCGGGCTGAAGAGGGTTATGCGGATCTTGACTTCTATAAATAGGTGATTGAACGTGAAACGTCAAAACGTGAGACGATAAACGAATCTTGCGTTTGACGTTTGACGTTTTCATTTACCTTAGAAGCATGAAAAAATATATAACGCTGCTTCTTGCGCTCGTTGCTGTTGTTACTATCTCCGCCCAGCAACAGGTACAAACTCCAGCTGAGATCTACGGCGAATTATTTACGGATGTCCAGATGCGACACGTTTTCCCCGACAGTAAAACCTTTGCTGATTGTACGCCGAAAAGGGATCCCAAACAAATTGTGAAAGATTACCTCGCCATGAAAAACGATTCTAATATTCGTTTTAAGTTGGATGAGTTCGTCACGGGAAATTTCGATCTCCCCAAAGCGCCACAACTTAATTATATCACCCAGGAAAAAGATGTGGTGATGCACATCAA
>Ga0163162_10004336_pt1 | contig 13656 bp, 8 predicted proteins | sample S55metaG_FD_115310 | JGI IMG/M metagenome (GOLD analysis project Ga0163162, IMG submission 115310) | Switchgrass rhizosphere microbial communities from Kellogg Biological Station, Michigan, USA - S5-5 metaG | ecosystem: Host-associated > Plants > Roots > Rhizosphere > Soil | place: USA: Michigan...
CCAGACAGATAGCTGAATTGGGATACTTTGCCATTGCTGCTGACTTATTCGGGGATGGCAAAACAGCCGAGAATCCGCAGGAAGCTACGGCCTTTACGAGACCCTATAATCTGAATCCGGCACTCACGCTGCCAGCAGTAAATGACGCCATTTCCAAAGCGGCCTCCTTTTCACAAGCAGATACGAGCCGCGTAGCTGCCATTGGGTATTGCTTTGGAGGCTACGTTGTATTGAACGCAGCCAGACAGGGAGCACCTCTAAAGGCCGTAGTTAGTTTCCATGGAGGCCTGGTTGGCGTTCCGACTAAAAAAGGACTAATCAGAGGAGACATACTGGTTTGTCAGGGAGGAGCCGATCAGTTTGTTTCGGAATCTGAACAGGAAACTTTTAAAAAGAGTATGGATTCCGTAGGCGCTCATTATACATTTATTGTTTATCCGGGAGCCATGCATGCATTCAGCAATCCGAATGCGACGGCTCTGGGAGAAAAATTCAACCTTCCTATCGCTTATAATGCCGCTGCTGATACAGCATCCTGGAAGGCAATGCAGAAATTGTTTTCAACCGCATTGAAATAATGTACAAAAAACGTCGCACGTAATCTTAAACGGTTACAGCAATTTTTTCTCCCGGCAAATGGTCTGTCTCCCCAAACCTGCCGTTCGGAAATCGAAAATCACCGGATGGTAAGAACCAATATGTTCAGCAAATTGTGGCTCTATCTTCGCGGCCGATTATACCGGTGAAAGTTGGTAAGTATAATGGAATTTGTAAACATCCGGAAATGTTAAAAGCTGAAAACCAGTAAGATAATATTTTTGGATATTGATTATACTCTATTACTTTTGTAGGATATGAAATATTCAACCAGGCTTGCTACCCTTCTATCCTGCAAATCGCAGCGATGTTGTTGAATATTTATTTATCCTTTCTGACTATCCCATCATATTCCGTTCCAATCCAGATTTTTTCAAACTACTAAAAGAAATTTTATGAGTGCACCTCTTCGTTTCGAAACTCTGCAACTGCATGCGGGCCAGCAGGCAGACCCAACTACCAAAGCCCGTGCAGTACCTATTTATCAGACTACGAGTTATGTGTTTGACAACTCAGAACACGCCGCGAATCTGTTCGGCCTGAAACAATTCGGAAATATCTATACCCGTATCATGAATCCGACCACCGATGTTTTTGAACAACGGATGGCAGCTCTTGAAGGTGGAGTAGCAGCTGTAGCAACGAGTTCCGGACAGGCAGCCCAGTTCCTTGCGCTCGCAAACATCCTTGAATCAGGAGACAATTTCGTGTCAACTTCCTTTCTTTATGGAGGTACCTATAATCAATTTAAAGTAACGCTTAAAAAACTGGGAATCGAAGCACGTTTTGCAGATGGTGATGATCCCGAAAGTTTTGCGGCACAGATTGATAAAAATACCAAGGCCATTTATCTGGAAACGATAGGCAATCCCCGGCTCAACATTCCGGATTTTGGTAAAATTGCAGCGGTCGCCAGGAAATTCGACCTGCCGCTCATCGTCGATAATACTTTTGGAACCGCAGGATACCTGTTCCGTCCCTTGGAACATGGGGCAAATGTAGTTGTGGAATCTGCGACCAAATGGATTGGAGGACATGGAACCAGTATTGGCGGAGTAATTGTGGATGGTGGAAATTATAACTGGGGGAATGGAAAATTCCCCGGATTTACTGAACCTTCAGAAGGGTACCATGGATTGAAATTCTGGGATATTTTTGGAGAAGGAAACCCATTAGGACTTCCTAACGTTGCTTTTGCTATTCGCGCAAGGGTGGAAGGGCTGCGGGATTTTGGATCTTCGCTGAGTCCTTTTAATTCCTTCCTTCTGTTACAAGGTCTTGAAACCATTTCACTGCGTGTGCAAAGACATGTTGACAATGCACTAGCACTGGCACAGTGGCTGGAAAAACATCCACAAGTTGAATTTGTCGAATATCCCGGTCTGGCTTCCAGCCCTTACCATGATCTGGCTAAAAAATATCTCAAGAATGGATTCGGCGGCATTCTGAATTTCGGAGTCGCTGGTGAAAAAGAAAATGCCAGCCAGTTCGTTGACAATCTGAAACTCGTGAGTCATCTGGCCAATGTGGGAGATGCTAAAACGCTGGTGATTCATCCTGCGTCTACCACCCACGAACAGTTGAGTATCGATGAACAACTGGCCGCAGGTGTACGACCTAACCAGGTTCGCATAAGTGTGGGCATTGAGCATATTGAAGATATTAAAGCAGACTTCCAGCAGGCATTTGATAAAGTGTCATCAAAAAAAGCGGTGGCTGTTTCATAATTAAAAACAGCTGATTGTCACTCAAAACATTTATCTCTAAAGCTCCCTTTGAACTGGAGTCCGGTTTCGTAATTCCCGGCTACCACCTCGGCTATCACACCATTGGTAAAATGAATGGCGATAAATCGAATGTGGTCTGGGTATTTCACGCACTAACGGCCAACAGCAACCCCGTTGACTGGTGGCCGGGCCTGGTTGGGAACGGTCATTTGATAGATCCAGAAAAGTATTTTATTGTATGCGTGAATATGCCAGGCAGCTGTTATGGGAGCCTGGGACCACTTTCCAATAATCCGGTAACCGGCGAACCATACTTGCACAGTTTCCCATTTTTTACACCCCGTGATATGATCAGGGCCTACCGGTTACTGAAGGAATACCTGGGAATACATAAGATAAAAATCGGTATAGGTGGATCGATGGGTGGTCAGCAATTGTTGGAATGGGCCATTGAAGAATCAGATCTTTTTGAATATATCGTTCCTATTGCAACAAATGCTTTTCATTCACCATGGGCCCGGGCGTTTAATGCTTCGCAAAGACATTGTATTGAACTGGATCCCACCTGGAAACAAAATGTTCCAGAAGCCGGAATAGACGGCATGAAAGTGGCTCGTGGTCTTGCGCTGCTTTCCTATCGCAACCAGGATACCTATAATTTTTACCAGGCCGATACCGATTTACATTCACTCGGACCATATAAAAGTGAATCTTATCAAAGTTATCAGGGTGAGAAGCTGGCTGCCCGTTTCAATGCGTTCAGTTATTACTTTTTGTCGCAGAGTATGGACTCTCACCAGGTGGGTCGCAGTCGGTCGGGTATAGTGTCCGCTCTGAAAAGAATAAAAGCCAAAACTCATGTTATCGGCATCCGGTCTGATTTACTTTTTACGGAAAAAGAACAGGTTTTCCTGGCGGAAAATATTCCTGGCGCCTCCTTCAACATGATTCCTTCAACCTACGGTCATGACGGATTTCTCCTCGAATATGATGCGATTTCCAGCATAGTGCTTGATTTTCTAAAAAAGGAAAATACTGGCCCGCGTTCTACGGTATATTCTATTTAAGTAAAGAATGTGTATCTTAAAGTCACCCGTTCACTGTTGAGGAACGGATGACTTTTTTTATGGCGGGAAAAGGAAGGCTCCGGGAATATCTGAAAGTATTAGGCCCTGGTTTGATCACCGGTGCAAGTGATGACGATCCTTCAGGAATTGCCACCTATTCCCAGGCCGGCGCGGGCTTCGGACTCCACCTACTTTGGATGGCACCGGTTACATTTCCGCTTATGGCAGCTATACAGGGAATGTGCGCTCGGATCGGTCTGGTTACCTGCCAGGGGTTGACCCATACTCTGAAAAAACACTATCCCCCGGTGATCCTTTACCTGATGTTGATTTTCAGTGTGCCCGCAATTATTTTAAATATTGGAGCCGATATTGCCGGAATGGGTGCAGTAACCAACCTGCTGTTTCCTTCTATTCCTTCCTTTGTTTTCAGTCTTCTGTTTACCGTCATCCTGATGGCTATTATTATACTCTTTCCCTACCAGAAAATTGCCAGCATACTCAAATGGCTTTGCCTGTCTATCCTTCTTTATCTCATCGTACCCTTTTTGGTTAAGGTTGACTGGAAACAGGTCTTTATTTCAACTTTTATTCCTCATTTAGAATTAAACAAGGAATTTATTGAAATGATTGTAGCGATTTTAGGGACTACCATCTCTCCTTATCTATTCTTTTGGCAAGCCACTATGGAGGCAGAAGATCAGGAACATAATAAGTCCATTGTCGTTGACAAACAAATTCTCCGTAATATGACGGCCGATGTAAACATCGGCATGTTTGCTTCCAATCTGGTAATGTTGTTCATCATACTTACAACCGGTGTAGTTCTTTTCAATGCGGGCACCCGCGACATTGAAACAGTAGACCAGGCTGCTAAGGCCCTGGCTCCGCTGGCAGGCAAGTTTAGTTATGTCTGTTTTGCCCTGGGTGTGGTTGGCACCGGATTCCTGGCCATTCCGGTATTAACCGGTTCGCTTTCTTATATTCTTGCAGAATCATTTGGATGGGTGGAGGGACTGGATAAAAAATTTAATGAGGCCCGGGCATTTTATATTGTCATTATCGTATCCCTCATAATTGGGCTTCTGATCAATATGTTGGGAATAAGTCCGATGAAAGCGCTGATATTCACGGCCATCTTATACGGCGTCACTTCGCCGGTTATGATTGCTGTCATTCTGCACATCAGTAATAACAAGAAAATTATGAATGAATATACGAACAACCGTTTTTCCAATGCGCTTGGAATGATTACATTTATTATAATGACCCTGGCAGCCGGCGTATTGATTTATTTTCAGTTTATTAAATAATATATTTAACGTGGCTTATAGCGCGGATTCAAAATTGACGCTGTGTTAAGAAGAAGGTTTTTAAAGATCTCGGGGTTATCTGCCGCTTCATTTTTATTTGCGTATACAGATCCTACTGCGGGAATACCATACAAAGCAATCCGATTCCCCAATTCGGTTTCTGTTCGCTGTGGTGGCGCGTGGTACTCACTGCAGGGCACAGATGAAAACTGGGCCTTCGAGGATATACAGGTCTCGCTGCGGGTGACCGGTGACGTTGTTTCTCTTTTCGTCACTGCTCCCCATCGTGAATTGGAATTTATTCAATGCACCTGGAAGGAGACTTCTTCCACTTCTTCTAAATACCTTGCCGATCATTGGGAAAGGTCTTATGGCGATCTGAGCTGGGAATCTCTTTCTTCAAGCCGACGATCACCCTGGTATATGCTGATCTCTGACGGTATACAAACCCAGGCATTCGGAGTAAAAACAGGCGCGAACACAATTTGCTCCTGGCATGCTTCCAACGATACTCTGGAACTTATACTCGATACTAATTCCGGTGGAGCCGGAGTGCTATTAGGGGAGCGTACGTTACATGCAGCAGACATCATTACAACTGAAAACCAGCCGGGTGAAAATCCTTACCATACCGACATCCGGTTTTGCAAAATGATGTGCGACCAGCCAAAACTTCCGGAAAAACCGGTTTATGGAATTAACGACTGGTATTTCGCTTATGGAAATAATTCCCGTGGACTCATCCTGGAGCATACCAGTATGATGTCGGATCTGGTAACCAATTGGGACAATCCACCATTCTCCGTGATTGATATGGGCTGGTCAGTAAAGCCCCTGAAAAGATCCGGTGATTGTTGCTGGGGAGACGATTTCACGCGCGGAAATGAAAATTTCGGGGATATGTCCACGATGGCACACCAGATAAAACAACATGGCATGCGCCCCGGTATATGGACTCGTCCGCTCCTCGCCAATGCAAATGATAAACCTTCCTTTCTGATTCCAATTCGCCCGGACCAAAAAGATCAGAAAGAAAGATTTCTTGACCCGACCATTCCCGAAAACCTGCAACGGATCAGTACTACTATCCGCCTATATAACACCTGGGGTTATCATTTAGTGAAACACGATTATACCAGTTATGATTTCTTTGGCAGATGGGGATTCGAAATGAATGAGACCATGACGGCACCCGGTTGGCATTTTCGGGACAGATCCATCACGAATGCTGAAATTATCCTGTTTCTCTACCGGACCATCCGCGCGGCCTCGCTGGACATGCTTCTGATTGGCTGTAATACGTTCAGCCATTTGTCTGCGGGGATTTTCGAAATCAACCGGATTGGAGATGATACCAGCGGGAATGAATGGGCCCGTACATTAAAAATGGGCGTCAACACACTCGGTTTCCGACTCCCGCAACACAATACTTTTTACGCCGCTGATGGCGACTGTGTAGGTCTTACAACTAAAATACCCTGGGATAAAAATAAACAGTGGCTCCGGTTGCTCGCAGAAAGCAGCGCGCCACTTTTTATTTCGGCTCAGCCGGAAGCGATGGAGGATGAACAAAAAAAATATATCAAGAAAAGTTTTGCTGTTGCATCAACTGTTCAAACCCTGGCAGAACCACTCGACTGGATGAACAATCCCAGACCCCAAGAATGGTTATTGAATGGTAAAAGGATTGATTTCGATTGGTCATAATCGAGGACAATGTTCAATTAACAGAAACGAAGGTTTCAATCTCGGCATTTTCCGGATCCAGTCCTTTTTCTCCGTAAATATCAAAGTCAGCCTCATACCTCCTGTCGATCACAGATTCCCAGATTTTTTCCCAGGTCTCTCCAAGACACTCAGATAGTTTACCCGTCGACTGATAAACCTGATATTTCGAATCCGGAATTATTTTAGCCACCATGCCCGGAGGTATGTGCTCCATAGAACTTACTCTGCAACCTACAATAGTTGTATAGGGTCCGTTAAAATCAGATTCATAGTCAGTGTAAACACAATAAATGTCATTGCTGTTTTTATCCCGGATTTCATCCTTTAATTTTTGGCTGACAAACCGGCTAAAAAGCCCTCCGATATCTTTTAACGATTTTCCATTTGCATTAGTCGTCCTTACAGAAATGCCGATAATAATAAATCCTTTCAGTTCTTTAGTGTCAACCATATTAATTATTTTATTTAATGTTTTGAATTGAAAAAGATTGTTTCCGAGCGTTCCAGATTTCCACATTTCCACACTTCCACATTTCTAAATTACGAAGTCAGATCTCTGCGATAAACCGGTTTAATTCTCTTTAATGAGGCCTGTTCATAAGCGTAAGCAAAGGATATGAGGGAGGCTTCAGTATAAGGTCTTCCATAAAATGAAACCCCAATGGGTAATCCATGCAATTGCCCCATGGGAACCGTGATATGCGGAAAACCGGTAATGGCAGCCGGAGTAGAAAGAGATGGTCCGTTATCATAATCCCCATTTACAAGATCTATACAACAAGCGGGTCCATTTGTGATTCCTGAAAGTGCGTCCAGGTTCTCTGCGGCCATAATATCCAGTATCGTTTTACGGAAGCCGGTGGTTTTTTCCAGAGAGTCCAGATATTCCTTACTGTCCAGCCCGCCTTTGCTTTCACTTTCAATCAGGATTTCCTGTTTGAAAAACGGCATCACGGATACTTCATTCTGCAGATCAAATGCAATCAGTTCCTTTAATGATTTAACCTTACCAGTTGCCGAAGACAGATATTTATTCAGCCCATCTTTAAATTCATATAGAAGAACCTGGTATTCCGCACTTCCTAAAAGCTTTAATGGACTAATTATATCTACTTCTATTATCGTCGCACCCTGTGCCTCCATGGTGGTTATAGCTGTGCGAAGTAAAGCGACGAGATCAGGATTTCCGGTCAAATGGCTCTTTTCGATACCTATACGTTTTCCCTTTAGTCCGTCTTTCTTCAAAAAAGGGGTATAGTCGTTGAATGATTTACCTATACTTGACTTAGTAACGGCATCAGCTTCGTCCACTCCAATTCCTGCTGCCAGCAATATCGCGGCGTCCTGTACAGTACGCGTCATGGGTCCGGCTGTATCCTGCGTCGCAGATATGGGAATGATGCCGCTGCGGCTCCATAAGCCTACTGTTGGTTTAATACCTACCAGTGCATTAACAGAGGCGGGAGAAACAATGGATCCGTCTGTTTCGGTTCCGACACATATTGTGCTCAGACTGGCTGCTGCAGCCGAACCAGACCCAGCACTTGAACCGGAGGGATTCCTATCCAGTATATATGGACATTTGGATTGTCCCCCGCGGCTGCTCCATCCACTACAGGAATGTGAAGAACGGAAATTCGCCCATTCGCTCAGGTTGGTTTTTCCCAGCAGCACCACACCGGCGCGGCGAAGTTGTTTCATAATGAAAGCATCGTCTTTAGCGCGGTTGCCGACCAGCGCGAGTGAACCGGCGGTGGTCAACATCTTGTCTCCGGTATTTATATTGTCTTTTACCAGGATTGGAATGCCATGCAAAGGTCCACGTGACTTCCCCTGCTTTCTTTCCTTATCCAATCCGGCGGCGATACTCAGGGCATCGGGATTCAATTCAATGATTGAATTCAATACAGGTCCGCCCTTATCAATTTCCTTTATGCGAGTCAGATATGCTTTTGTGATGGAGACCGAAGTCTGCTCTCCGCTTTGCATTTTTTCCTGCAGAAAAGAGACTGTGATTTCTTCCAGATTGAGACCGGGACTCTCGTTTGAGGTACGTTCGGACGAAGATCTAACCGGACTGACTTCATGTTCGGCACCCAACAATGATAAACCGCCAACTGCCAACTGCCATCCGCCAACTGTTAAAGATCCGTTGCGAAGAAATTTTCTCCTGTCCATAACCCTAAATTTTTTAGAAAAATATTCCCCGAATTTATTTCCAGCCACCACCCAGGGCCCTGTAGAGTTCAACATGGGCATTCAGTTCTGCCCTTTGAATAAATGCCAGGCTCAATTGCGCATCCAGCGCAGTTTGTTGTGCCGTGATCACTTCCAGATAGTTGGCCATATCGTTTCTGAAGAGTAATTGTGAATTACCAACTGCTGCCGAGAGTGTATCGGTTCTTTGTTTTGCGAGAGCCTCCTGTTCTTTCAGTTTACTTACCTGTACCAGCGCATTAGACACTTCGATGCCTGCGGTTAAGACCGATTCCCTGAATTGAATCACTGCCTGCTCCCTTTGTTGTTTGGCAATCTCGAACCGGGTTTTCAATTGTCTACCTTGTAACACCGGCTGCACCAGAGAAGCCCCAGCGAGTCCAAATAAAGAACCGGGTATGTTAAACCAGTTACTGGTTTTTATTGACTCGAATCCGGTACCGGCTGTTATGGTTAATGCCGGATACATGTTTGCCTGACTTATGCCCACCTGTGCATTTGCTTTTACAAGTGCCAGTTCATTGGCCCTGACATCAGGCCTCCGGTTTAGTATCGAAACAGGCAAACCTGTCGCCAGCTCATCATCAAAATGAACTTCGGTTAACGTAATATCCCGCCGAACGGCTCCTGGCAGGTTACCGGTAAGCAATTGTAAACCATTTTCCTGGAGACGGATATTCTGTTCAATCAGGGGAATAAGAGTAGCGGTATTGAGCCTTTGCGATTCGGCCTGTTGAATGGCCAGGTAGGTTACTTCACCCGCGTCATAAAGCAGGCGGGTCAACTTTACAAAATCACCAGTCAATGCCAGTGTTTTTTTTGTCTCGATCAACTGCTGATCAAGCATGAGCAAACTGAAATATCCCTGGGCAATATCGGCCACCAGTCTTGTCTGTACAGCTTTGGCTACTTCATAAGTCTGAAGATAATTAGCCATGGCACTTTCCTGTTGCCGGCTGATCTTTCCCCAGATATCAATCTCCCAGTTCATATTTAATGAAGCCAGATAGTCGAAAGAATGATTGCTCTGTGCTCCATTCTTTATTCCCAGTGGACCATTATCCGAGTTCCTGTAATAATAACCGGAAAACCCCGCATTGAGTTGCGGAATCCATAACCAGTTAGACTGTTTTACCTGTGATTGTGCAATACTTATGTTTCTCAAAGCGAATTGCAGATCATAATTCCGGGCAATACCGCTGTCAATCAACTCCAGCAATACCTGGTCGGAAAAATAATTCCTCCAGGAAATATCTGCCATGCTGCTGGTGTCTGTTGGAGAAGCCGAGCCCGTTTGTTCAAAACTGGCAGGCAGCGGCGCGGAAGGGCGCTGGTAATTTTTTCCCGTCCTGCACGAAATAAACGTTAGCAGTGAAAATGCAATAATGAACTGACTGTACTGAAATAACTTTTTCATTTTCTATAGTTGGATCAGCACCGTTTATTCTGACCTGAGTTCATATTTATCTTTAATATGTTTCGGTTGACCTACAATTCTTTCCTGCAGTGCCTGGAAGATCACAAATAAAACAGGAATTATAAATACGCCCAGCAAAACGCCTATCAGCATTCCCCCGACAGCGCCCGTTCCAATGGAACGGTTACCCAACGCCGAGCCGCCGGTGGCCCAGGTTAGTGGAAGCAATCCGACAACAAATGCAAATGATGTCATCAGTATCGGTCGCAGACGCAGCCGGCTTCCTTCAAGGGCCGCCGCCACGAGATCCATCCCCGAACGCCTGCGGGCTACCGCATACTGAACAATTAAAATGGCATTTTTCGCCAGGAGACCGATCAACATGATTATTCCTACCTGCACATAAATATTATTTTCAATACCAGCCATATTTATAAACAGGAATACGCCGAGTAGTCCCGTAGGAATGGATAGCAAAACGGCCAGTGGGAGGATATAACTTTCATATTGTGCAGAAAGTAAAAAATATACAAAGACAATGCTCAAGATGAAAATTAGCTTGGCTTGCGAACCGGCGTTGGTTTCTTCGCGGGAAATCCCTGACCATTCATAGGAATAACCGCGCGGAAGACTGGTAGCAGCCTCCTCGCGGATAACCCGAATAGCATCTCCTGAACTGAACCCCGGTTTTACCGAACCATTAATGGCTACAGAATTAAAAAGGTTTGTACGATTTACGGTTTCCGGACCATATACCCGGCGCAATTGAACCAATGTGTTGATAGGAACCATTTGGCCGAAACTGTTCTTAACATAGATCCCGTCCATGGTGGACGGATCTTTGCGAAAAGGAATATCTGCCTGCACAATCACCCGGTAATATTTTCCAAAACGGTTAAAGTCCGAAGCAAAACTGCTTCCGTAAAAAACCTGCATCGTATTCAGAATGTCGCCTACGCTGACATTCAGTTGCTTGGCTTTCGCATTATCCACTTCAAGCTGGAATTGCGGGTTTCCTGTATAATAAAAAGATGCAGCAAAGGCAATTTCTTTTCTTTTCATCAGGGCCGCAGAGAAATTATTGGTAACCTGGTTCAGTTTCTCGATGGATCCGCCCGCCCGGTCCTGAATGATGACTTCAAATCCGCTGGTATTTCCAAAACCCTGAACAGTTGGCGGACTTACAATAAATACGCCGGCTTCCTTGATGACAGATAATTTCTGATACATCGCCCCAATCACCTCGTCTATGCTCTGCGCGGGTTTTCTGTCCTTTTGTTCCTTCAGCTTGACAAATGAAATGGCAAAATTTGAAGTATTGATGAACCCGCCAAAAAAGTTTAAACCACCGATAGAACCTCTTCTGTCAACGGCCGGCACATCACTCAAAAGACTGTCTACTTTTTTTACTACGGCATTGGTCCGGTCCAGCGAGGAAGCGGGCGGCAGGTTGATACTTATCATGACGAAATTCTGATCCTCGGCCGGGATAAAACCGGAAGGCGTTCTGTATACTTCCCAAATGGTAAGGCCGATTATAATGGCCAGACCGAGAATTCCCACCCATTTATGATTGATAAGAAACCTGACCACATTAACGTACCGGTTGGTAGTTGCTTTGAACCCAACGTTAAAAGCGTCCCCAAATCTTCTTCCAAATCCACGCTTTTGACGTTCTCCACCCTCAGTATGATTATCACTTTTTAAAAATAATGCACAAAGTGCGGGACTCAGAGTCAGCGCGTTAAGTGCAGAAATTAAAATAGCTATTGCAAGCGTGAATGCAAACTGACGGTAAAATATGCCACTGCTGCCCTGCATAAACCCCACCGGTATGAACACGGCTGCCATGACCAGCGTAATAGAAATAATGGCTCCGGATATCTCACTCATGGATTCAACGGTTGCATCATGCGCGTTTAAACCGGTTCGTTCCATTTTTGAATGCGCAGCCTCCACCACTACGATAGCATCATCTACTACGATACCGATGGCAAGCACCAGCGCAAACAGGGTAAGGAGGTTAATGGTGAAGCCAAAAAGCTGCATAAAAAAGAAAGTGCCAATGATCGCGACAGGAACGGCAATAGCCGGAATCAGGGTAGACCTGAAATCCTGCAGGAAAATAAATACAACCAGGAATACCAGAATAAATGCTTCGAACAGGGTTGTTTTTACCTGGTCAATTGAAGCATCCAGAAAATCTTTTGCACTGAACATCCTGGAATAATGAATTCCTTTAGGGAAACTGGCCGCCGCTTTTTCCAATACCGCATCGATGGCTATCAGGATGTCGTTTGCATTCGATCCGGAAGTTTGAACAATTCCAATAGCAGTTCCCGGATGTCCCTGAATAATGGCATTGGAACTATAGGAAAAAGAGCCGAATTCCACACGGGCAATATCTTTCAGACGGATCACAGATCCGTCTGCGCCGGTTTTCACAACAATATCCTCATAGTCTTTATTCTCCGTCAGTTTGCCCTTGTACTTGATTATATATTCAAATGAGGAGCTGCTCCCCTCTCCGAATCTTCCGGGTGCAGACTCCACATTTTGATCGTGGATAGCATCCATAACCTCCTGCACCGAAATCCTGTTGGCAGTCAGACGATCCGGCAAAAGCCATATACGCATGGAATAATCCTTGGCTCCGAATACAAAAGCCTGTCCTACACCGGGCACACGTTGTATTTCCGGAAGGATATTGATCTTGGTATAATTCTGAAGAAATTTTTCATCATATGCCGTGTCTGTGCTGTAAAACAGGGTGGCATTAATAAATCCATTCTGCTGCTTTTGTGTGGAAATTCCCGCCTGAACTACTTCCTGTGGAATCTGGCTAACGGCCCTGGCTACACGATTTTGGACATTTACAGCGTCGAGATCGGGATTCGTACCCTGTTTGAAATAAACATTAATACTCATGGATCCGTCGTTCGCAGACGAGGAAGTCATGTAAGTCATGTTCTCCACTCCGTTGATCGCTTCTTCCAATGGCGTTGCCACTGCACGGGCTACGACTTCGGCATTGGCGCCTGGGTAAAAAGCAGACACACTTACAGTGGGTGGCGCGATATCCGGGAACTGTGTGATCGGCAGATTGACCATGGAGATTAAACCCAACAGCGTAAGGATGATGGAAATCACCGTGGATAAAACAGGCCGCTCAATAAATTTTCTTAACATCTTACATTTTTTGTGATGAATCCTGCTACTGCATCGGCCGGACTTTCAAAAGACTATCCATTGACATGGGAATGGGATTGATCACGGTTCCGTCATTGATGGATTCAACCCCATATACAATCCGGTCACCTGATTTTAATCCTTTATCCACGAGATAATAATTCCCTGCCTTACCACTTACCTGGACGGGCACACTATTCACTTTATTACTGTCGGCCATCAAAAACACAAATACCTTATCCTGGAGTTCGTAAGTGGCTTCCTGAGGAATAACGAGTCCCGCCGGTAAACTGATAGCAATCCTAACCCGGCCGGTACCGCCTGAACGCAAAACCCCATTCGGGTTGGGGAAGCTGGCGCGGAAAGGAATGGAGCCCGCGCCGGTTGCGAACTGGCCCGCC
>Ga0163162_10004339_pt1 | contig 13652 bp, 12 predicted proteins | sample S55metaG_FD_115310 | JGI IMG/M metagenome (GOLD analysis project Ga0163162, IMG submission 115310) | Switchgrass rhizosphere microbial communities from Kellogg Biological Station, Michigan, USA - S5-5 metaG | ecosystem: Host-associated > Plants > Roots > Rhizosphere > Soil | place: USA...
CCTCAAAAACAGTGTTTACTCTAATCCCTGTTAATTCTTTCATTTTTTAAACAAATCAATTTTAAAAATCCAATCGTTTGATTGTTTTCAACGGACATGTGGGATGGGATGGCACTTTTACCGGATGCAATAATCAGTCCTAAAAAATCTTTTAAAAAATCACGGCAAGCGAGAGAGGTGATTGTTTAAAAGATGAGCTCGTTGTGAAGATAGCAAAAATCAGTCCGATCCCAAATTTTCCACAATCAAAGTGTATCGACTGGACGATTTTAAAAGGTTTCGTCCATGGAATGACGCTTAAAATAGATTTTAATAAAATTGTTAAATGTTGGTACAGGGGAATCCATATATCACTTCTATGTGTCTATGCTCCTATGTGGTAAAAAATCGGGAGTTTGAACTTTACCACATAGGACCAAAGGGACATAGAAAAATATGAGTTAGAGACACGGTCGATCGATTTGAACAATACAACCGCCATCTCTGTTATATAAGCCTGGACGTCTGAGCATTTTCTCTAATATCTCCCGGTAATTTTTATTTAAAATTAATTGCAGTAACTTGAAAGTATGATAGGTTTTCATTTCACCAAATTTGATCCGAATCAGCAGGGAAAGACAAAATTTGAGCAGTTACTCGACCTGTTTATGCAATTGCTCACATACACTAATGGTGATGTAGGCGAGGCGTTGCAATGGATGAATCAACTCGACAAAGAATATAAACTGACCGATGATGAATATGGAATGGGTGATTTCATCGACGACCTAAAAGACAAGGGCTATATCGATGAAAATAAACAAACCGGCTCCATCGAGATCACACCAAAAACAGAACAAGGCATCCGTAAGCGTTCGCTCGAAGAAATCTTTGGTAAGCTAAAAAAGACAAAGACGGGAGATCACAATACATTCAAGCCAGGTAATGGCGATGAGATCAATCCTGAGACAAGACCTTTCCAATTTGGTGACCAGCTGGAACAAATTGACTTTACGGAGTCAATTCGCAATGCGCAGATCAATCACGGCATTGAAAGTTTCAAAATGCAGGAAGATGATCTGAAAATTCGTGAAACGGATTTCAAGGCACAGACTTCAACCGTGCTGATGATTGATATTTCGCATTCGATGATTTTGTATGGAGAGGACAGGATAACTCCGGCAAAGAAAGTCGCGATGGCACTGAGTGAACTCATCACTACAAAATATCCAAAGGACACATTGGATATTGTTGTATTTGGAAACGATGCATGGCCGGTTGAAATCAAAGATCTTCCTTATCTGCAAGTCGGACCTTATCATACAAATACTGTCGCAGGTCTCGAGCTTGGAATGGATATTTTGAGAAGAAGAAGAAATCCGAACAAGCAGATATTTATGATCACAGACGGAAAACCGACTTGTTTGAAAATTGGAAAAAGATATTATAAAAATAGTTTTGGACTTGATAGAAAGATTACGTCGCGTTGCCTGAACCTGGCAGCACAGTGTAAGAAAATAAAAATTCCCATCACAACTTTTATGATCGCCAGCGATCCATATCTGCAGCGCTTCGTCAACGAATTCACGGAAACCAATAATGGGAAAGCATTTTTTGCTTCCCTGGATCATCTTGGTGCGTTTATCTTCCGCGATTTTGAAAATGGAAAGCGGAAGACAGTATATTGATCGCGGATTTGAATCGCGGATTTACGGGTTTGAATCGCGGATTATGCGGATTCTCAGGTTGAATATGAGAATGATACCTTGAAGAAAATGAAATGTTCAACAATCAATATTTAATAATCAATATTCAACCTAAGAATCCGAGCAAATCCGTAAATCCGCGATTCAATTCCCGATTGATGGTGTTGCTGTTCGGATTTTTTTTGGCCCAGTGTCATCAAGCGGGAAATAAACAACAGTCGCAAACGGATAAGCCCGATACAACGTATATCACTTGTATCGTTGGCCGACACATTAACTATTATATTGGGTTTTTAACTGATAGTGGCCAGTTGAAGACAATCGGCCTGTCAAAGAAAGGATTAATCGGTCTTGTCAACACACAATTAGATTCGGGGAGAAAGAATGTCTGCGTCGTTGTCAAACCATCTTACGAGTCAGGCTTTCTTCAAAATTTTGAGAACGTCATCGAATGGTTGGATGAAAATGGAAAATGTTATCGCAAGAACGCAAAATTGAACCGGACGGAACAAAAATGGTTGGGATTGTCGAATCCGCATGATCCTGACGATGGTAAACCCGAACCATTGCGTCTTTTTTTTCCAAAGGAACCGGACGGACAACAAAGAGTCGATAGTAAAAAATTAAAAGAAGCTCTGAGTGTTGTGTTGCTGGAAGATGAAGGATTGTTTGTTTACAGGAATGATATCCGTAATGGCAACCTGGTTAACTATAAAGAATTCAGAAAAATAATTTTGGACCAGAATAAAAAAACGGAAAAGCTATATGTGGTGATCAAGCCTTCGAAAAGTGCGACGTATAAAAATACTGTTAATATGCTCGATGAAATGACAAAAAATAACATTAAACAATATGCATTGATCGATTTAACAGACGAAGAAGAAGAATTTATCATTAACTTAAAATCGGAAATCAAAAGCCGGAAAATGTAATTCAGTAAATTAGTTCAATAACCCAGACCTTCTGCTATGGGAGAGGTCCGGTGTGATAAAAAAAATCAAATGGACATTACAAAGATCAAGACACTTGGTGAGTTGAAAAAAGCAGGGTATAAACGTAAATCCGTCAAAGAAGAGATTCGTGAAAACCTGGTAAAAAAATTAAATAACCGCGAAACGACATTTCCTGGAATCGTCGGGTACGAAGATTCTGTAATTCCCGATACGGAAAGAGCATTATTGTCGCGCCACAATATTTTGTTTCTTGGATTGCGTGGACAAGCAAAAACAAGAATGGCAAGACAAATGGTTGGTCTGTTAGACGAGTACGTTCCTTATGTAACAGGAAGTGAAATCAACGATGACCCTTTTCACCCGATTTCAAAATTTGCAAAAGATTTGATTAAGGAGCAGGGCGACAATACACCGATCAGTTGGTTGTTTCGCGAAGATCGCTACGGCGAAAAACTGGCCACACCTGATGTGAGTGTAGCAGATCTAATTGGTGATATCGATCCTATTAAAGCTGCTAATCTTCACCTGAATTTTGCAGATGAACGAGTGATTCATTTTGGAATCATTCCAAAAAGTAATCGTGGAATTTTTGTTATCAATGAAATTCCCGATTTGCAGGCGCGTATCCAGGTATCATTATTCAACATTTTGGAAGAAGGAGATATACAGATTCGCGGATTCAAATTACGCATGCCGCTCGATATTCTGTTTGTATTCACGGCTAACCCGGAAGACTATACGAATCGCGGATCTATCGTCACTCCGTTGAAGGATAGAATCGAGAGTCAAATATTGACACATTATCCGAAGACAATTGACATGGCGCTTGCTATCACCGAGCAGGAGGCAGATGTTGTAGAAGAACAAAAGGCAAAAGTGCGGGTGAGCGATCTTGTGAAAAGATTGATCGAGCAGGTTGCATTCGAAGCAAGAACAAGCGAGTTTGTCGATAAGAAGAGTGGTGTTTCTGCGCGATTGACGATTGCGGCATACGAAAATGCAATCAGTGCAGCTGAACGTCGTGCGATCCTTAATAATGAAAAAGAAACACAGGTTTGGATGAGCGATTTGGTGGGGATTATCCCTTCTATTACCGGAAAAATTGAATTAGTATATGAAGGCGAGCAGGAGGGACCGTACCAGGTCGCGTTTAATTTGTTGGAGAAAGCATTCAGAAGCCAGTTCATAAACTATTTTCCAAATCCGGAGCAATTCAAAAAACGGAAAGCTGGTGAAGAAAATCCGTTCCGACCAATTTCAAGTTGGTTCGACAAAGGCAATCAGTTGAATCTTTTCTTCAACACAAAGGATTCCGATAAAATTCAATTGCTCTATAAAGTCGACGGTCTCCATGCACTTGTAAAAAAATATTTCAAACACGCGAATGATAAAGAATCTGCGCTATTGATGGAATTTGTGTTGCATGGTCTCGCCGCATATTCGATGATCAGTAAGAAAGTTGTTGAAGGAAAAATTGAATTCAAGGATCTGATCGGATCGATGGTTAATCTTGGATCGGCGAATTATGGCGGGGACGAAGATTTGGATGAGAATGATTTTAGGTAAGCCGTTGCAGCAAGACTGAATACAGGATCAACTTTGTTTATGTGACTATGTGGGAAAATTCTTGAACTGCATAGTCACATTTTTTAGGATAACATTACGCGCAGGATGATCAGCGCGCCCGGATGATGGAATAGAAAAAGAAATAGACTCCGCAACTCCGCTAACGCGTAGCTATAGACGATTCATCGTTGACGCTTCACTACGTTTACTTCTCTTTCGAGTTCCACGCCAAATTTCTTTTTCACCGACTTTGTGATTTCTTCACTTAAATCGAAAATTTCTTTTCCAGACGCGTTCCCATAGTTGACGAGAACGAGCGCCTGTTTTGAGTGGCAACCAGCATCTCCCTTGCGATATCCTTTCCATCCACATTGCTCGATCATCCATCCAGCTGCTAATTTTATTGAATCGTCTTCGTTGACATAACCAATAATGTCCGCAAATTTTTCTTTAAGCTGATTGAATTTTGATCTGGTAATCACCGGATTCTTGAAAAAACTACCTGCATTTGCGATCTCGGCCGGGTCAGGCAATTTGGAGCTTCGAATGTTAACGATCGCTTGCGAAACTGCACGGATCGTCAGCGTTGTTACCCCCATTTTTTCCAATTCCTGTTCTACCGCTCCGTAAGTCGTATTAAAAGCAGGGACTTTGTTCAACCGGTAAGTAACATCCAAAATAACAAATTGGTCTTTCAACTTTTTTTTGAATATACTCTCCCTATACCCAAATTCACAGTCGTTTACACTAAATTGATAGATCTTTTTTTCCTTTAGGTGAAAGGCTTCCAATTCTTCAAACACTTCTTTTATCTCGACCCCATAAGCCCCGATATTCTGCATTGGACTTGCACCTGTATTGCCCGGAATCAATGAAAGATTTTCAATTCCAGCCCAGTTTCTTTGGATACAATATTGAACAAAGCGATGCCAGTTCTCTCCCGCACCGGCTTTAACATACACGTGGTGCTCGTCTTCCTTGATCAGGTCCACGCCTTTGATCTCGTTTTTCAAAACGAGTCCATCAAAATCGTTCATCAACAAAATATTACTGCCGCCGCCCAAAATGAAAACAGGTTCGGTTGCTTTTTTTCGGAGACCTACATGGTAATCCAGGAGCTCGTACAATTCATCCTGGCTTTTAAACGGAGCAAAATATTTTGCGAGAACATCGACTCCGAAAGTGTTGTATGGTTTGAGAGAATGATTTTGGATGAACATAATTGCAATTTAGCAAATGTGATGAATGTGATGAATTCTCCTCAAACCGCGTCAACATCTGCCACCACACTCACACTCCGAAATTTTTTATTGTTATGAAGCATGGCCGTTTGCTGTTGAATAACATGTTTTGCCAACGCAATTGTGTTTGCGTCTCGAGGCAGTTTCAACAACAGCTCCATCAAATATTGATTGCGGATGCGATTGATAACTGGTTCCGCAGGGCCAACAAGATATTTCCCAAGATCCTTCTTCATATTATTTGCGCAGAAATTTGCCGCTGACTCCACTACCTCGCGGATCTTATGTTTAAATGTCACAAGTATAATTCTGGAGTAGGGTGGATAGAAAAATTTTTGCCGTGCCGGGAGCTCATTCTCAAAAAACAATTTATAATCGTGTGTCTGTACATACGTCAGCACGGGATGTCTCGTATTCGCAACCTGGATCATCACTTTACCTTCGCCATCTTTTCGACCTGCACGGCCACTGACTTGCTCCATGAGTTGAAAAGCTCTTTCATTCACCCGGAAATCCGCAAAGCTTAAAAGACTATCGGCATCAAGTATGCCAACTAAATTTACGTTGTCGAAGTCGAGTCCCTTCACGACCATTTGCGTTCCAACGAGTATGTCTATGCGCTGTTGTTCAAACAACCGGATCAAATTTTCGTGAGCTGATTTTCCCCGCACACTGTCGACATCCATGCGCGCAATTTTTGCTTGTGGAAATATCTCTTCCAGTTGCTCCTCGATCCTTTCCGTTCCGAAATTTCTTTGTATAAAATGATGATTGCCGCAGGCTGGACAAGTATTCACCGGCGGGTACACAGTTGCACAATAATGGCAATGGAGTTTGTTGGTCTGTTTATGATAATTTAGAGAGACGTCGCAGTTCTGGCATTGGGGGATCCATCCACACACCTGGCACACCTGGTACGGCGAATATCCTCTGCGATTTTGAAAAAGAATAACCTGTTTCTTTTTATCAAATACCAATTGAATGGAGTCCTGCAAATGCTGGGAAATGATTATTTTATTTTTTTCGGGATTAACGATTCTTTTGGTGTCGATAATCTCGATCTGCGGCATTTTTACACTTCCGTATCTCTCAAACAATTCTGCCAGTCCGTATTTATTGGTAGTTGCATTGAAGTAACTTTCGACAGATGGAGTGGCGCTTCCGAGGAGGATCTTTGCATGAAAAAGAGATGCATAATACACGGCAGCGTCACGCGCATGATAACGTGGCGCCGGTTCCTGTTGCTTGTAGGAAGGATCGTGTTCCTCGTCGACTATAATCAATCCCAAATCCTGGAAAGGAAGGAACAGCGATGATCGTGCTCCCAAGACAATCTTTAATTCACCCGACCTTATTTTACTCCAAATTTCGAAACGTTCGTTTTGATTGAATTTGCTGTGATAGATCCCGATGTAACCTCCAAAATGTTTTTGCAATCTTCGTATGATCTGCGACGTGAGCGCTATTTCCGGCAACAGGTACAAAACCTGTTTCCCATTTTTGATGAAATGTTCCATCTGCCGGATATAGACTTGTGTTTTTCCGCTCGAAGTGATTCCATGTAGTAAACAGGTTTGTTTTGATTCGAAGGCGATATTGATTTGGTCAAAAGCCTTTTCCTGCGCGGGTGAAAGTTGGAAATCAATGTCAATATTCTTTGGGAGATAGCGGACACGATCGATAGTACGTTTTTCAATCAGTAATATTTTTTTGTCGACCAACCCTTTTAGTTGTGCATCTGTGGCGCGTGATTTTTTTAATAGTTCTGACTTAGTCACGTTGCCCTCCGTTTTTGACAAATGCAGATAACCCAGCAACAATTCCATCTGTTTTTCTGCGCGCTGCAACTTTTTGTCTTCGTTCAACAATTGGCTTAAACTATCTTCATTGTCATATTGTGAGTTGAGAAGAATGTACGTTTCTTTTTTTGGTGAATAAGATTCTTTCAAAGCTTCCCAAACAAAGCAGACCTTTTTTTCGATTAGTCTTTTGATGACAGGATAGACGTGTGATGATTCCAGTATCTGCTGCACCAATGATAACTTCAATTCTTTTTTCAGCAGCAGTGCCTCCGCTACCAGATATTCATCATGATCCAGTGCGGAAAAATCATCGCCATACTCTTCGTTAAAAACAAGAATGGTTTCGCTACTTAATTTGAAATGCGCAGGGAGTGCTGCGGCCATCACCTCACCTTCGCTGCATAGATAGTAATTCGAGATCCATTGCCATAATTCAAGCTGCTCGCCATAAATGATGGGTTCGCTATCGAGGACATTCAACATTTCTTTCGGTTCGAATGCCGAAGGTTTTTCATTGTGCAGGCGCTTGACAACGCCAGCATACTTTTTATTTTTCAACGCCACTTCCACGCGGCACCCGGCCTTGAGCGTTTCTGCGAAGCGCTCAGGCACCGACCAAGTATAGTTTTTCGGCAATGCGAGTGGTATGATAACTTCGGCGTACATATTTTAAGTCGATGGATCTATATGGTGATAGATCGACCGGTAATTAAATTGTTTCGTAAGCTTTAATACTAGGAAATTTCGACAATCAATGCTCAAGTCGGATATAACAAACAAAAGTTGATCTAACTTGAATACTGACTTATTCATTTATTGAATTATTGGCTGTTTGAAATCGTTTGTCTTTTGTGTTTTGAATTATCTCGACTAACCGAGCTGCCGAGCGATTGGCTCCATAATCCATGTCGCTCTATATTCAAGCAACTTTTCCTCCATCAATGCATACACTTTTTTCCTCAGCACCGCGACTTCTTTCAAAGAGAATTCTTCCACACTTACTTCCTCCAGGAAAATCGATCTTGAACGGCCTGGCGTTAATGAAAAGATCGATTTAAAATGCATGCGATCATACCCATCCAAAAAAAGAATAGGTTTAATGGGCGTTTTAGTTTCGATAGCAATTCGAAACGCGCCGTCATAAAAATCTTTTAAGGGATGATGCGTTTCATTGAAAGTGCCTTCCGGGAAAATAAAAATAGAAATTCCTCTTTTCAATATCGACTTCAAATGTCTGACGCTTTGTGCCCGTTTCTCAGCATTGCCCCGATCTACCATCACCGCACCGAAACTGTAAATAAAACCGAATATGGGAATACTTTTCATTTCAGATTTACCCAATACGCGAATCGGGCGTTTTCGAATGGCTTTGAAAATAATCGGAATGTCGAGATATGAAATATGATTCGCAACAAAAATGTATTGTTTGTCTTTTTCCAAAGGCTGTTCAAAAATGTTCTTGTGAAAAATGCCGATGGTGAAAAACCAGACATCGGCCCAAATCCTGCAAATCATATACAAAAAATTACCACCCCCGGTTCGACCCCAAAAGGAAGCGACGACTGCAAAAGGGAAAACCAGGAGCATACAAATCACGAAAGTCACGAAGGCATAAGCACAAAAAATGATCTGCAGTAACTTCAATAAAATTTTCATGTAAAAGTTATATACCGTTGATTAGTATTAATTACAATGGCATTCCCGTTCTATACCAAGTTCAATGCATGTAATTACGACAACATCATTACGTGACGGTGCAAAAACGATTCGCAAATGCTGGCCTTCGTCCGTATAGCCCTCGAAAGCATATTTTGGATCAGGCCTGCTATTTGGTTCGCTTTTCGAAAAATTGATCTGTCCTTTTTCCAGTATCTCTTTTACTTCCTTATCTGTAATATGACGGCAGTCCATCCGGCACCTGGCATGACGGGTATAAACCAGATGGCCGTGCCGGTCTACCGGCTCATTGTTACCGCCGGGCGTTTGACACCGTACAAAAAATAAAAACCCGACAAGAAACAGGGAGAGGACAGGTTGCTTAATTATCATCTGGAACTTTTCGCGAAAGCCAAATATAATCGCGGATTGGCGGATTTTGAGCGGATTTCGCGGATTCTTTCAAATCAAGTAGCCAGGGTGATGCATGAATCATTCTGAAATCAAAATCTGCTTGGCACTAAATATTAGAGATCCCAGAAAGTCGATCACCGATCCTTGCAGTGCAGAATCCGCGAAATCCGTCAAAATCCGCCAATCCGTGATTATCTTTGCGCCGTCATGGCAGAAGCTCAAACAGTCGCTTTTCACACGCTGGGTTGCAAACTCAATTTTTCCGAAACTTCCTCTCTTTCCCGCTTGCTCGAGAACGAAGGGTTTATCAAAAAAGAATTTGACGACATAGCAGATGTGTATGTGATCAACACTTGTTCAGTCACGGATAATGCTGACAAAGAATGCCGGCAACTGGTTCGGCGAATTCAGCGAAAGGCGCCATTAAGCACTGTTGTGATCACCGGCTGTTATGCGCAATTAAAGCCGGGTGAAATCGCGGAAATTCCCGGAGTTGATTTGGTATTGGGCGCTGGCGAAAAATTTAATATAGCACATCATCTCAAAGAATTTGTCAAAGGTGATTCAGCAAAGATTTGTAGTTGTGATATCGCGGACGTGAAAGATTTCAATTCTACTTTTTCAATCAACGATCGCACGCGTGCATTTTTGAAGGTACAGGATGGTTGCGATTATAACTGTTCATTTTGCACTATTCCGATGGCGCGGGGAAAAAGCAGGAGTGATAGCATCGAACATGTTGTCGAAAATGTGAAGCATCTCGCCAACGGTGGTGTCAAGGAAATCGTATTGACGGGAGTGAACCTTGGTGATTTCAATAACAACTCTGAGAATTTTTTTCAATTGGTATCCGTGTTGGATCAGTTGAAAGATATCACTCGATTCCGTATCTCATCGATTGAGCCGAATTTATTAACAAACGATACCATTGAGCTTGTTGCAAACAGCGACGTGTTCATGCCGCATTTCCATATTCCCCTGCAAAGTGGGAGCAACCGCATCCTGGGACTGATGCGTCGCAGGTACCGGAAGGAATTATATGCAGACCGGATTGGACGCATCAAAACCCTGATGCCACATTGCGCCATTGGTGCAGATGTGATCGTCGGATTTCCCGGCGAGTCAGATGATGATTTCAAAGAGACGTTTGACTTTTTACATAGCCTGGAGGTATCTTACCTGCATGTCTTCACTTACTCGGAGCGCGATAAGACCAGGGCCCTGGAGATTAAACCTGTGGTTCCGATGGGGGTCAGACATGAACGGAACAAGGCTTTGCGCAATCTCTCCTTTATGAAAATGCAATATTTCACGCAGCTGCACGCTGGACAAACGCGTAAGGTATTGTTTGAGGGACACCAGAAGCAAAGCATGATGGAGGGATACACGGATAATTACATAAAAGTTACCACACCATTCAGGCAGGAGTGGGTCAATGAGATCATTGATTGGAAATTATAATCGTCTGCTGATGCCAGTGAGTTTAGTGAACAAAAAAGATCATGATGAAAAAATTTCAGGTGACCATACAGTTTACAATGGACGACGAGTTTATGACATTGGTGCCGCCACATCGAACTTATATTAATAAATTAATCGAAGACGGAGTGATCGACCAATATGTTGTTTCGATGGAAAGTCAACAGGTCTGGATCACATTTACTGCAGAGAGTAAGTCGGAAGTCGATCAACATCTTTCCAAATCGCCGATCTACCGGTATTGGACATACGAGATTGATGAGTTGTTTCTTTATGACGGGCAACATTATCGCCTTCCTGCCGTAAAACTGAACTAGTGTCTATGTGCTTCTGCGGTAAATATTTTCATTAAACCACATAGAAGCATAGGTTATTTGTTAGCGAGCCATGCCGGTTTTTTAGAAAGTATTTTTTTATAGATGGGACAACGTTCAATATGTGCGCCGGGAAGGTAACCCGTGCTTTGTAAAAATTCATTGACAATTTCTCCGCCCGTAAAACGAAATGTCTCTTTAAACAATTTAACCCACTCCTCTTTTTTCTTCGGGTGATGATGATCGAGCCACTTTTTAAATGAGCCAAATTCTTTTTGAAGAACTTTTATCTTCTTCGCATTTTCAATTGCGGCATTTATCTTTAACCGGTTGCGAATGATGCCGGCATCGTTCATCAGGCGGTCGAATTGTTTTTGTTTGTAATTGGCGACCTTATCGATATTAAAATTGTCGTATGCCTTGAAGAAATTATCTTTTTTATTAAGGATGGTGGTCCACGATAGGCCGGCCTGGTTTATTTCCAAGACCAACCGGGCAAAGAGATGATCGTCGTCGCGAATAGGAAAACCATATTCGTGATCGTGATAGTGAACGTGCACATCGCCTTTATCGAGCGTCCAAACATATTCGCAATAGCTCATGAGTAGAAATTAAGGGGAGTAAAATAAAAAATCCCGGGCAAATACCGGGATTTTTTGTGGGAGCACACGGGATCGAACCGCGGACCCTCTGCTTGTAAGGCAGATGCTCTAAACCAGCTGAGCTATGCTCCCTTTTTGAAGGAGTGCAAAGATAAGGGGTAAAGGTTTTCAACAAAAATTTTAGTAGCGATAACTGGAAAAATAATCGCAAAGGAGATTATATTTGCCGTTCTTTTTCCGGTCCTTCTGAATTTGGAACGGAACAAGATTTTTTAAAAGACTCCGTAGCTCAGTTGGTAGAGCAGCTGACTCTTAATCAGCGGGTCCAGAGTTCGAGTCTCTGCGGGGTCACAAACCAACGTCGCTCTCTTCACTCCCTATCAGTTTAGATTGGAGGATAGTGGTACAGTGTGTTTAGCAACTGACGAGACATTTGTTGAGATACGACATTTGTCTCGTTCGTATTTCCAAATTGCCGCACGTGTTTCGACGGGCAGATAGAAAGACGTTATTGGGGTTGTCAACACCTCTGCAAGTTTCATTAAATCAGAACACCAACGACGACGAAAGTCTTCATCCGTTTCAAGATCGACGTTCTGGAGAACTGGAGAATTGCAAATACCATTTTTTCCAAAATGGGTTTTGACAGTTTATCAGTTGCCTGTTTCTCTTGGTCCATCGCCTATTTCCCTAATATCTTTTACTCCCATTAATGGCCGCACCTCTATAACCATTTTTCCGCTCCGCACCAGGGGGCAGGTTTGAGCAATTGAAACAGCATTGTGGAGGTCCGTTGCTTCAACAGATATGAAACCGCTTATGCCTTCCTTCGCCTCAATAAAGGGCCCGTCAGACATTACGTGGTCTTTGCTTACATAGCCACCTTTTATATGTAGTGCGTCCCCAGAAATGTAATTGCCATTTTGCACCAGGGACTTAACCCATGCATCCATTGCCCTGACTCCATTATATCGTTCTTCTTCGCTCCACTTTTTAAGTGTGCTGAGGTCTTCCCGGATTATGAATAAAAATTTTTCCATGTTGGTTTGCTGTAAAAAAAATATTTGTTGAGTAAGCTACGTGAAATAAAGACAGCAAAAAGAAAGTATTACTTACTTTGAGCGTTACGGGGATAGCCGGCGCCTGTGCCTCCAAAAAAACATTCAATAGATTTTATTTTGTCCTTGCTAAAGGTCCAATATTCAACATTGCGGATAATTTTGTTATTGGTAGTTGTTATCTCATAAATTATTAATGCAGTATTTCCATCAACCATAGTTTTAAGAAGACTAAATTTTTGGAAAAATTTGCAATTTGGAAAACAACGCTCTTTATAAACTGCAATAGGTATGTGGTCATCACCTGCAGGGCTTGAAAATGTAAATCCATCTGCAAGCTGGCTTTCCGTAATGTTCCATTCTCTTTTTTCATACCCTGAAAAATAAGTATTGACAATTTTTTCAGCATCTTGTTTTTCAATGTTTTGTTCGCCAGTAAAGGTTACAAAAGACAAAAGCATTAAGGAAGATAGAAGCAGTTTCATACTCTTTTTCATAATGAGACAAGCATTTTTTAGATTTCCGTACAAAAAATAAAAGATTCTTTTAAAGTGCCGGAAAAAATCCTCCTGCTCGTGCCACAATGCGATTTAGAAGTTAGAGAGTTGGCGCAAGTGTTCGCGCAGTACAGTAATGATTTACATCATCGGGGTTGTCGTGTATTGTAATTATCTGGCGAGCAAAAATGCAATAAGCGATATTGGAACTTCAAAATTTAATTACTTTGATCGGGGTGAAAGCGTCATCAAGTTAAAACACACACTTTTGAGGTTGTATGAGTTGCAATAGAAAAACACTTACTCACGAAAATACACAAGGAAAATCAATTTCTTAAGAACTTCACTATTTGCGCACGCCGTTACTAATACAATTTATATCCAA
>Ga0163162_10004340_pt1 | contig 13649 bp, 14 predicted proteins | sample S55metaG_FD_115310 | JGI IMG/M metagenome (GOLD analysis project Ga0163162, IMG submission 115310) | Switchgrass rhizosphere microbial communities from Kellogg Biological Station, Michigan, USA - S5-5 metaG | ecosystem: Host-associated > Plants > Roots > Rhizosphere > Soil | place: USA...
ATGTGAAAATGTGGAGATGTGAGAATTCTGAAGGTCAATCTTCGATTATAAATAATGCCTCACTTATAATCGAAGATTGACCTTCAGAATTCTCACATCTCCACATTTTCACATTTCCACATTCTCAGTCATAACATTTCCACATTCTCTCAGTCATCACATTTCCACATTCATATTTAGCACAATCTGCACGTTATTTTTCGTATTATTGCGGCTGACCATATGTTGAAACCAGATTTTTATATTCACGATACCAACCCGGCAATTGAGGATTACTCACAGTGTCGCCTTTTGTTGGAAGTAAACAGCCATTCGGTGAGCTATGTCTTATTGAACGTACGTGGCATGCGACCGGTAGCGATAAAATACTTTCAATGGAATCCATCCAATAATCTTTCCCTGGAAGAAATATTACGGGAACTGGTATACGAGGATGAAATATTGACTATCGCTGATGTCAATGAAACTTTTCTTGTATATAATTTTCCAGAGAGCAATTTAGTGCCGGAAGTTTTTTTTAGCGCTGATGCAAATAAGCCGCTTACTGACCTCGTATATGGAGATTTGGAAAAGGAACTAATCCTCAATGAAAAAATTCCGTGGTGGGAGATGCATAATATTTACCGCATCCCGGCCGGTGTTCATCGATTGCTGGAGCAAAAATTTTACAACGGAAAATACTGGCATTTCTATAGCCTGCAATTGAAATGTCATAAGATGTTCAACTCAAAAGAAGTGGGTCAATACCTGAAGGCATTTTTCTATTCTGATAAAATGATTGTGCTCGTGTGCAAGGAGGGCCAGCTGCAGTTGATGCAGACTTTCAAATATCAAGACGCTAAAGATGTTGCATACAATTTGTTGAATTGCTGTCACCAATTGAATATTGACCAGGATCATGTAGTTCTTGAACTAAGCGGATTAATAGAAAAACAATCGGAGTTATACAATGAGCTCCAGAAATACTTCGTAAATGTTTCATTTGACCATATGGAAGACAGCATTAAAATAACGGATGAATTGAGGGAATATCCGCTCCATTATTTTTCTTCGCTATTGAAAATGGCCATATGCGTATAATAGGCGGCACGCTGGGTGGTAGAAGAATCAATCCGCCGTCAAAGATGCCTCATACAAGACCCACTACTGATATTGCTAAAGAAGGTTTGTTTAATATTCTCGAAAATAATATTACGATTGAAGGAATCAAGGCGCTCGATATATTTGGTGGTACTGGGAGTATCAGCTATGAACTAGCTTCACGCGGCGCTGCAGATATCACGATAGTAGAAAAAGATTTCCAGATGTCGGAGTTTATTAAAAAAAATATCAAAGATCTTGGATTATCTCAGTGCAGGTTGATCAGGTCAGAAGTTTTTAAATTTTTGAATGGATGTACAGACACTTTTGATTTTATTTTTGCAGGTCCGCCTTATGCGTTGCAGGAGATCGATGAACTCCCTAAAATAATTAATGAAAAGAAATTGTTACGAACCAAGGGTTGGTTTGTTCTTGAGCATACTCCCCGTAATAACTATAACGGATACCCGATGTTTGTCACTGAGCGAAATTATGGTACTACGGTATTTTCGATATTTGTAAATAAAAGTTAGAGCTTATGATTTGCGAGGTTTTGTTTCATGCAAAGGCGCAAAGGAAATAAAGGCGCCGGGCTCATTGATAAGTTTGAAAGGTAAAAAATATTGGAGATTCTTTGCGCCTTCATTTCCTTTGCGCCTTTGCGTGAAACTGAATTGCAGTCAACAAGAATTTCGAAAAAATCAAAAGGTCATGCTTCCCATTTTTATTACTGGTATTGGAACAGGTGTAGGCAAGACGCTGGTTGCAGCCATTCTTACTGAGGCGTTGCAGGCTGATTATTGGAAGCCTGTGCAGGCTGGATTTGCAGATGGAACCGATAGTGAATGGGTACAAAAAGTCCTGACAAATTCCATTACCCAAATTCATCCGGAAACATATAAACTAAAACTCGCCGCATCTCCGCATATTGCTGCCCGGGAGGAAGGAATTAATATCGATCTTAATAAAATTGAAGAAGATTTTTTTCGTATCATGAAAGGTGCTAATCCTTTCCTCGTCATTGAAGGCGCCGGCGGACTGATGGTTCCGTTGAACGAAAAAGAATTTGTCATCGATCTCATCAAAAAGATAAACGCGAACGTGATTATTGTCAGCCGAAATTACCTCGGAAGTATTAATCATTCTTTGCTTACCGCTTCAGTTTGCCGCTCAAACGATGTTCGTGTGTTTGGTTGGTTGTTCAACGATCAATATTTGAATTACGAGGAGGAGATTGTGCGGTGGACAGGCATATCACGCATTGCGTCTGTCCCGGTACTCGAAAGGGTGGACAAAAAAACAATTGCAACACAAGCGGCAAACATTCGTCCTTTCATTACCGGAACGCTCAAAATCCCGGTTTAGACCTATCTTTAACAATGCCAATGATAGCAGGATGAATGTTAACTTCCCTTTGTTAAAAACCATACGGATTTTATTATTGCCATTTTCGGTGATTTATGCGTTGGTCGTATTTTTTCGCAACTGGTGTTTTGATAAGAAAATTTTGGCTTCATCTTCTTTCAATCTCCCGTTGATTTGTGTAGGCAATCTTGCAGTTGGTGGGACGGGCAAATCGCCAATGGTTGAGTTTCTCATTAAAAGGTTAAAAAATGATTTTCAGATTGCCATTTTGAGTCGCGGCTATAAACGAAAAACAAAAGGATATGCGTTGGCAACAAGCGATGCAACGGCTTTGGATATTGGAGACGAACCAATGCAATTTCATTCCAAATTCCCTGACGTTACCGTTGCGGTAGGGGAAGAACGTGTTGTTGCGATCCCTCAACTTTTGCACGACCGACCGGAAACGAAGGCAATCATCCTCGACGACGCTTTTCAGCACCGGTATGTCCGTGCCGGACTCAATATTTTGTTGACAGAATACAACAATCTTTTTACACGCGATTGGTTTTTGCCGACAGGAGATCTGAGAGATGAAAAAAGAAGTTATAAACGTGCAGGCGTAATTGTTGTCACCAAATGCGAGCCTGAACTTTCTTTGAAAGAAAAGAATGATCTGATTAAAGAAATTCGTCCTATGGAAAACCAGCAGATTTTTTTTTCGTCGATTCGATATGGGGATGCATATCATATCATCACACGTGAACCATTAAAGATTGATTATTCCTGTGATACTTTATTGGTAACGGGGATTGCAAATCCGAAACCACTGAAAGATTATCTGGATAAAAATTCACGCGAATATGATGAAATGATTTATAGTGATCATTATATTTTCAGGATCGATGATCTTAAAGCAATCATCAAAAGGTTCAATAATATCGAGTCAAATAATAAAATTATTCTCACTACTGAAAAAGATGCGGTTCGTTTGATGAAATTTGAACAAGAGCTTAGGAAACTTCCATTTTACGTCATTCCCATTGAACCGCATTTCTTATTTGGAGATGAAAAACGTTTTACAGATTTAATTGTTAAATTCATTAAAGATTTTAATTACCAGACATAAGAAATATTAATGTCAAATAAACACCAGAGTAAAAAGAAAAAGGGGTCATCCGTTCCACATGCGTATAGAGGTGTCCTGGAAATAACGAGGTCGGGAATGGGCTTTGTGGTCGCTGATGGTCTTGAAAAAGATATATTAGTCAGACCGGGAGATTTTAATACGGCACTGCATGGAGATACTGTGAGGGTCAAAGTAAATAAAAGTCATAATAAAAATGGCCGGTTGCAGGGAGAGATCACTGAAATTATCGAGAGAAAGCAAACAGAGTTTTTAGGACATATAGAGCTCAGTGAAAACTTTGCATTCTTTATCGCGGAGACTGAGAAACCCACACCAGATGTATACATCCCGTTGCAAAAATTAAATGGCGCGAAAAATAATGAGCGTGTCATCGTGCGCATCACAGAATGGGAAAAGAATAAAAAGCCGCAGGGTGAAGTGGTCCAGGTCATGGACAGCGCCGATGAAAATGACCGGGCGATGAAAGAGTTATTGTTGGAAAATGGATTTCCGATATTTTTCCCGGAACAAGTCTTAGAAGAGGCGGCGCGGTTACCTGGAATGATCAGTGAAAAAGAAATTGCCAGACGAAAAGATGTCCGTCCCATTTTGACCGTAACCATCGATCCTGTCGATGCAAAAGATTTTGATGACGCGATTTCGTTTAGACTTTTACAAAACGGAATGTATGAAGTGGGTGTCCATATTGCCGATGTAAGTCATTTTGTAGAAACGGGCACGGCACTCGATAAAGAGGCGTATGATCGCGCGACATCAGTTTACCTTCCAGATCGTGTCAATCCAATGTTGCCGGAAGATATTTCGAATGTGTTGTGTTCGCTTCGTCCAAATGAAGATAAATTGACATTCTCTGTTATTTTTCAAATCTCACCGAAAGGAACCGTTGAACATTATTGGATCGGCAAAACGGTTATACATTCTGACAGGCGATTTACATATGAACAGGTGCAGGAAATCATTGATGGTGCTGACGGCGACCACAAAGAAGAAATAATGACTCTGCATAAAATTTCGCAGCGCCTCCGCAAACGCCGGTTTAAAAAAGGGGCGATTAATTTTTCATCTACAGAAGTGCGGTTTGTGCTGGATGAAAAAGGTAAGCCGGTAAATATTGTTGTGAAGGAAAACAAAGAATCACATCAATTAATCGAAGAGTTGATGCTTCTTGCGAATAAGACTGTTGCAACGTATGTTTCAAAAATAAAATTGCATAAGAAACCGGTGCCGTTTCCTTACAGGATACACGATACTCCGGACAAAGAAAAATTGTTACCCTTTGTTGAATTTGCAAAGAAATACGGTCATCATTTTGACACGAAGAGCCCGGAAGGTATTGCTGCGTCATTCAATCAAATGCTGGCTGATGTGGAAGGAAAACCAGAGCAGCATGTGTTGGAACAACTTGGTATCCGGACGATGGCCAAAGCCGTTTACAGCACCGAAAACGTCGGCCATTATGGTTTAGGATTTGAATACTATTGTCATTTTACTTCGCCGATCCGTAGGTATCCCGATGTCCTGACACATCGTGTGCTCGAGGAGTGTCTAGAGGAAAAAATCGAAGCAGACAAAAAGATGGAAGCGAAATGCCGGCACTGTAGTGAACGGGAGCGTGCAGCAATGGAAAGCGAACGAGCGGCGAATAAGTATAAACAGGTTGAATACATGCAGCAATTTCTCGGAGAAGAATTTGCGGGTGTGATCAGCGGTGTTGCGTCATTTGGATTTTGGGTAGAGACAGTGGAGCACAAATGCGAGGGTTTAGTCGGCCTTAATAGTTTGCTTGAATACGATGACTTCAGGCTGGTTGAATCCGAGTACGCGTTGGTTGGGCGAAGGAGCGGAAGACAATTTCGAATGGGCGACAAGGTGACGATAAAAGTGGTTTCAGGCAATTTGGGAAAACGCCAACTCGACTATGAATGGATCATCGGCCCTGCAAAAAAAGAAAAAACAGAAATAGTCAAAAAGAAGAAAAAACATAAATAACGGCGCCGTACACACGATGAAAAGCTTTGATGAATTATCAAAAGAATTTACTGAAAAATTTAATACCCGACATTTTCCGAAGGAGCCGGCAAGTTTATACGAGCCGGCGCAATACTTCCTTAACCTGGGGGGAAAGCGGATCCGGCCCGTGATCTGCCTGATGGGCAATGAACTCTTCGATGAAATATCTCCGGATGCTTACCAGGTAGCAATTGCCATCGAACTCTTTCACAACTTCACGTTAATTCACGACGATATCATGGACAAGGCGCCTTTGCGGCGAGGTATGCAAACAGTCCATGCAAAGTATGACGAACCTACGGCATTGCTTTCAGGTGACGTGATGCTGGTGACTGCTTACGATTATATCAATCAAATTAAATCGTCGCATATCCGCCGGATCATTCATTTATTTAATAAGACGGCGAAAGAAGTTTGTGAGGGACAGCAGACGGATATGGATTTCGAAAAAAAGCAACAGGTGTCATTAGCTGAATACATTCATATGATATCGCTAAAGACGTCCGTATTGCTCGCAGCAAGTTTACGGCTTGGCGCGATATTGGGGGGCGCAGGAGAAAGGAACCAGGAACTTTTGTACGAGTTCGGGAAAAACCTTGGACTTGCTTTCCAGGTACAGGATGATTATCTCGATGCCTTTGGTGACCCGACAAAATTCGGAAAGCAGACGGGCGGAGATATCGTTTCCAACAAAAAAACTTTTTTATTGATCAAGGCAATGGAAAGTGCAACCGAAAAGCATAAGAAAGAAATGCAGGAACTCATCCAGTCAAATCCTGCAGATAAAGTAGAAAGAATGCTTTCAATATTTAAAGCCTGTGGTGTTGATGAAGAAGCGAAGGCATTGAAAGAAAAATATATCCAGGTTGCCTTTGAAAGATTGGAAGATATTGCGGTGATGGCTATACGAAAAAAACCGCTGAGAGATCTGGCCGAGTTTTTAGTAAAGCGAGATTTTTAATCAAATGTGATGAATGTGATAAATGTGATGAATGTGATGAATGAATGTGGAAATGAATCGCGGATTCGCGGATTTACGCGGATTTCGCGGATTCTCAAATTTAACATTACTGATTGATTAGTGAATTTCTCTTAAATCAAAAAATTGAAACTTAATTTTGAAATATCAATAGGCAACGTTCAACTTAGAATCCGCGAAATCCGTGTAAATCTGCAAATCCGCGACTCATTTCCACATCTTCACATTTCCACATTCATTCGTCACATTTATCACATTCATCACATTTATCACATTTCCACATTTGATTACATTTCCCTAATTTGACCTTTTAATAATTCCCATATGTCCCATTCCTTGTTCCGCAAGAAATCTCTTTCAAAAATAATAGTAGACGCTGAGGCAGGATTGGGGGATTCGCATGATCCACATGGAATGAGAAAGGTGCTTGGAGTACGCGATCTTACGTTTATGGGCGTGGCAGCGGTGATCGGTGCGGGCATTTTTTCAACAATTGGTACCGCTGCATATCACGGAGGACCCGGTGTGATCTTTCTTTTTATGATCACGGCGGTCACCTGTGGTTTTACTGCTTTGTGCTATGCTGAATTTGCTTCGCGGGTACCGGTGAGCGGTAGTGCGTATACGTATTCTTATGTTACATTCGGCGAAGTCATTGCGTGGATTATCGGTTGGGCACTGATTCTCGAATACGCTATAGGAAACGTGGTTGTTGCGATTTCCTGGAGCGCCTATTTTAATAACATACTCAAAGCATTTCACATCAACTTGCCCGAGTGGCTCACTACCGGTTACCAGACTGCGAAAATGAATTATGATGCGGGTATTGCGGCTGGTCGGTCTGTGGCGGAACAAGTGTATGCAAATGCTCCTGAGATTCTGGGATTGAAATTCATCATCAACCTTCCTGCATTTATTATAGTTGGATTAATTACGATGTTGGCTTATGTCGGAATAAATGAAAGCAGGAAGAGCGCCAATTTTATGGTGGGATTAAAAATTGTTGTGTTGATTTTTATTGCGGTGATTGGTTTTTATATTATTTTTTCTACGGGCACAACGAGTAACTGGTCGCCTTTTCTGCCTGAGGGAATGAATGGCGTGTTGCAGAGTGTATCATCGGTTTTCTTTGCATATATCGGATTTGATGCGATATCGACAACGGCGGAAGAATGCCGTCAGCCACAAAAGGATCTCCCAAAAAGTATGATTTATTCCCTGTTGATTTGTACGGTGATCTATGTTGTTACCGCGCTTGTTATTACGGGCCTTGTCAACTACAAAGAATTTAACGGAATTGCGGATCCATTGGCGTACGTGTTTGACAAGATCAACATGCATAAGATCGGGTTTATTATTTCAATCAGTGCAGTTGTTGCATCGACGAGTGTACTGCTCGTTTTTCAAATTGGCCAACCCAGAATTTGGATGAGTATGAGCCGCGATGGGTTGTTGCCAAATCGTTTTTCGAAATTGAGTAAAAGATATAAAACACCAGCATTTGCTACGGTGATGACAGGATTACTAGTTGGAATTCCTGTATTAATCGTCGACGATAAACTAATGACAGACCTGACGAGTATTGGAACTTTGTTTGCGTTTGTGCTTGTATGTGGGGGCGTTTTGTATTTGCCAAGTGTAGAAAAAAAGGCCGGTAAATTTAAAATACCTTATGTCAGTGGGAAATATATCGTTGTTTTGCTAGTGGCACTTTTTGTTTTCCTGTCGAGACATAGATTGAGTAACGCATTTTCAAATATTAATGCTGAAAGTCACCAGGAAATTCTTTTTATATTATTTGTTGTGATTGCTGTAGTCATTGCGTTATTAAGTTTTCTTCGAAATTATTCTCTCATACCTGTCCTGGGCGTATTGTGTTGCCTGTATCTCATGATTGAAATTCCGGCGAAAAGCTGGATGGTTTTCTTTGGATGGATGGCGGTTGGGCTTGCTATTTATTTATTGTATGGAAGAAGGAAAAGCAAGTTGGCTGCCACAGGTAGATAAGTTTCATGGAATTTAGTTTGGTGCAAAGGCGGAAAGAAAGAGCAGTCACAGAGACTCTCTGAAATGAATCAGCGAGTCTTGGCTTCTTTGTGTGGAAATCACATCTCTAACCGGGCATTATTACAAAATCTGCAATTCAAGTATTTTTGCACTTAAAATGGTTTTCATGAAATTCGAAGTAGGAGACAAGGTGCTGGTGTTGCATTCAAATGAGGAAGGCGAAGTGGTGGAGATTATAAATAACAAAATGGTGATGGTCGATGTTCGCGGAGTTAAGTTTCCCGCATATATTGATCAGTTAGATTTTCCTTATTTCAAAAGATTTACGGAGAAAAAAAATCTTCCCCAACAAAAATCAAAAAAATATATTGACCAGGTGCCGGTTGAGAAAAAAGAACGGATTGCCAAAGTGGCGACAGGAGTGTGGCTGACTTTTCTTCCCGTGTTCAGCTCCGATGAATTTGGTGATGATATCGTTGAAACACTTAAGATACACCTGGTGAATAATTCCCAACAAGGCTACCGGTTTGATTATCGGGTGACCTATCTCGAACGGGATTCGTTTGAATTACAAAATGAGATTTTTATTTTGCAGGATTTTTATCTTCACGATATTCCTTTCGAAAATTTAAATGATAGTCCCATCTTCCAATTTGATTTCACGCTACATCAGCCAGATAAAAATAAAGCGCCTCATTACGAGCAGTCACTGAAATTGAAAGCAAAGCAGGTTTTCGCAAGAATTGAGGAAATGAAAAGGAAAGGGGATGCAACATTTTCTTACAAGCTTTTTGATCAGTATCCGGATAAGCAGGTGGAAGAAGTTATCGACTTGCCCTTTTTGCGATCGGCAGGCTATAAGGTATACGAAGCGTCAAAGGCCCGCCAGCATCTTGAGCCAGCGAAGCATGAGATCGATTTGCATATCGAAAAACTCTCAGACGACTGGAAGCATCTCAGCAACTTTGAGATTCTCAGTTTGCAGTTGCAGACTCTCGAAAAATACATTGACCTTGCAGTGGCACATCATCAACCATCCATGATCGTTATCCACGGCGTTGGAAGCGGAAAGTTGCGTGATGAAATTCATGAAGTGCTTCGCCTGCGTAAAGAAGTAAAGTCTTTCATTAATCAATATGATTTAAGGTATGGGTATGGCGCGACGGAAGTTTTTTTTCAATACTGAAAGCAAATGTGATGAATGTGATGAATGTGATGAATGTGGAGATGTGAGAATGTGGAGATGTGGAAATGAATCGCGGATTTCGCGGATTTGAGCGGATTTCGCGGATCTTCCAGTTAAAAATTGATTAACAACAGGTAGCTTTTTTCACTGAAGGAACAATCAATATTTAATTAATGATCTTCGACTGGAAGATCCGCGAAATCCGCTCAAATCCGCGATTCATTTCCACATTTCCACATTCTCACATCTCCACATTTATCACCGTACCTTTGTTCCACTACCAGCCGCCATCGTCTGGCCTCGGCCAGAAGGAAAGTCCGGACAGCACAGAGCAATGCACCGGTTAAGCGCCGGGTCCCTCACTTGAAGCAAGACGGGAACAGACAGTGCCACAGAAAATTACCGCCTTATCACGGATTGTTATTCGTGTGCGGGTAAGGGTGAAAACGTAAGGTAAGAGCTTACGGTTTTGGCAAGTAATTGTCGAGACGGGTAAACCTTGTATGCTGTAATGCCACATATACCAGCCTTAAGAACGGCTCGTTCGAGTTCTGATTTATCAGAACAGGTTGGAGGGTAGGCAGCAAGATTCCGTTAGTAATAACGGAGCAAGATAAATGATGGCATCCGAAAGGAAACAGAATCCGGCTTATGGCTGGTAGTTTCTAATTCTAATGTGACAAATCGAGAATGTGATAAATGTGATAAATGTGAAGATGTGGAAATGTGGAAATGCGCTGGGAGTCGTCATTTCGAACGGAGTCCGCCGCGAGGCGGACGAAGTGAGAAATCTCGTACTATTTTTTGGAACTAAATACATCGGTATCGGTATAATCTATCTTGATGTTGGTGCCTGAAGATTCGGTTAGATTTCTCACTTCGTCCGCCTCGCGGCGGACTCCGTTCGAAATGACGACTCCCGGCTCATTTCCACATTTCCACATCTTCACATTTCCACATTCATTCATCACATTCATCACTTTTCCACATTCTCGCTCAGATCAAACTGCCTGCTGCCTCCATCAGCCATGCAATTCCCAAATGCACCATTAGTCCGCCAAGTATGGATCGTGTGCGATATGCGATAACGCCGAGGGCGAGGCCTCCGAAAAAAGATGAGATACATTCACCAACTGGTTTTCCAAAATGGATGGTGCAATAAAAAGCAGCCATTGGCAGAATACAGTTGATGCCGGCAAATCGTATCATTCCAATCACTAAAAATCCCCTGAAAAAAAGTTCGATGGATACAAAATCAAGTCCATACGAAATTTCGTAAATCAATTTCCAGGGCCATACGGGTCGTACCGTTTGATCTATGAATTGCACCATCTTTAATTTTGGATACGCGAGTTGGAAATCGGGTCGTGTTGCGGCCAATGCGATAAGTGGAACGAGACACAAAAGGATGAGGATATATGGCTGTACTTTGAAACGCCGACTCAAACCGTAGAAATAATTCGGCTGTGGTTCCGTCTTTGAAATCAAAAACAAAACGATCAGAAATAAGAGAAGTTTGAGTGGGAGTTGTAATACGATCGACCCATATCGTCCCCAAACAGAATGATGATTAATCCCGGGTAATTGCCAGTGAATTATTTTCAATGCAAAAAGAAAAGCAGCAAGAAAAAAATAGGAGATAAAAATATTTCTGTCGTTGATGGTTTGCGCAGGTGCAACAAGGAGCTGGATCAGGTAGGCAATTCCAAACACGAATACATAAAATATAAAAAAAACAAGTAAGCTGATTTGCCAGTGACCAATCGCCTTAATCGGATCTTCAATTCCCAATTTGTAATTAATGAAAATGAGCACAGCGGTAAACAAAACCGTCAGGAGTAATTTCAATAAAGAAATTGTCCTGAAATAATCTTTCAGGTACTGAACAAAAATGATCATCGGAAATGTTGAAGCAAGGAGATGATAAAATTAATTCGCTTCGAAGCTGGTTTTCATTTTCCCCATTAAATCAGTTTCAATCATCTTCTGCGAAAGTGCGATCATGTTGCGAAAGGCTTTTGCATGGGAAATACCGTGACCAATGATTACCGGTTTATTGACACCGAGTACAGGTGTTCCACCATAATCTTCAAAATTAAAACGATCGAAATACTCGTTGTGGACGTTCTGTCTTTTGGTGATTTCAAAAAGTGACTCTGCTAATTTCAGAATGATGTTTCCAGTAAATCCTTCGCACACCATCACATCCGCTTTATCGAGGAAAATATCACGTCCCTCTACGTTGCCTATAAAATTGATCTGTTTATTTTCTTTCAATAACGGGTATGCAGCCTGGGCTAAAAGATTCCCTTTGCCTTCTTCTTCACCCAGATTAATCAAGCCAACACGCGGATTGTCGATCCCTAAAATTGTTTGTGCATACAGTGATCCAAGCAACCCAAACTGGTTGAGATTTTCAGCTTTGCAATCTGCGTTGGCACCAACATCAAGCAGCAACCCGGTTTTCCCATTTTCTCTTGGGATAATCGTCGAGATGGTTGGACGATGAATGCCTTCGATGGTTTTAATGCTGTACACAGATCCAACAAGCATTGCTCCCGTGTTGCCAGCGCTTATGAATGCATCAACCTTTCCTGTTGCAAGCAAATGGAAACCGACCGCAATTGAAGATTGTTGTTTTTCCTTCAATGCTTTTGTTGGATGCTCATGCATTCCGATGACCTGTGGTGCATGAATAACTTTAATGGAAGAAGAAGGAATATTATGTTTCTGAATTAAAGGATGAAGCGCATGTTCATCACCTAGTAAAAATAAAATAGCCGGGGATTTAGACCCAGCTAAAAATTGTCGAACGCCTTTCACCGTTTCCTCGGGTGCAAAGTCTCCGCCCATCATATCGAGTGCAATATTCATGCGCGGCAATCTACAATAAAAACCAATTAATTAATTAACTAATTGGAGATTTTTCTGTGACAACTTTTCCTTTGTAATACAATTTGCCTTCACTTACGTGTGCACGATGACGAACATGTATTTCGCCGGTAGTTGAGTCTTTGCTCAGCGTTACTTTCTCAGCTTTATAATGTGTTCTTCTTTTTGCGCTGCGTTGTTGTGAATGTCTTCGTTTCGGATTTGGCATGACACTTCGATTTTTATAATAAAAAATAATTTATTCCAGGTTCTTAAATTTTTCCAATCCTTTCCATAAAGGATTTTCAGGTCTGATGTCTTTATCATTCAATTTCTTCAGCATATCAAGCACCTCTTTATTGCAATAAGGACCTCCGATCTCTTCTTCTCTGCACATGCGTTGAATCGGGATACTGAGGTTGATGAATTCATAGATCCAATCGGCGATGTGCAAATGACTTTCATTTCGTCCAATATAATACACATCGGGGTCTTCTTCCTGCTGATTCATGATCTCATGGTTATCGACCAATTTAACCAGTATGTTGAATTCATCCCAAAGATCTAATGGTAAAGTATTACCGCAGCGATCACAAATCACCTCCATTTTACCATCGATCTCAAATTTTAGCAGCATAAAACCGTTCTTTTTGTCAAGAAACAGTTTCACATTGGCGTCGCAATGTTTGAAATCCTGCTGTTGATATGCTTCAAAGAACTTGTCCGTGATCCGGTAACTAAACTCATGAATACCGGGCTTCAGACCCACAAACGCTATTTCAAATTCCCTACGGCTGTTCATGAGTGCTATTTTTAAAGAGCCCGCAAAGGTAAGTAGAAATCGTCAGAAATGGAGGGGTGAAGATAAGAATTTTGAAGGGAAATGTGTGAATGTGGAGATGTGGAATTGTGAAAATCAGGTATGCGGTTTGGGCTATGGGGTATGGCCCGTTGAAATTAAGCGGTTACATCGGATGTGTGCAGGTTCCTGTTGATGAGGCAAACAACGGACGAAGTTGCAC
>Ga0163162_10004341_pt1 | contig 13645 bp, 6 predicted proteins | sample S55metaG_FD_115310 | JGI IMG/M metagenome (GOLD analysis project Ga0163162, IMG submission 115310) | Switchgrass rhizosphere microbial communities from Kellogg Biological Station, Michigan, USA - S5-5 metaG | ecosystem: Host-associated > Plants > Roots > Rhizosphere > Soil | place: USA: Michigan...
GCGTTCTTTAAGCTGTAACCAGATGCGGTCTTGACCCAGTCCGTGGCGAAGCGTTGTTCCTGCTTGTACTCTCGACTCTCCATTTCACGGGTCATTAGGAGGAATACGGATGCTTCGTTCTTACCAGCCGCTTCAAGCAACGGTTCAAAGCCGTTTCCATTTGCCATCGTCGTTCCCGTAGGCAGATCCGACATGAAAATGTTCTCCGCCTTTGGCCGGTAAGGTTGACGGTTTCTCAAAGCATCGATAAATGGTTTGAACTCGTTCGCTTCCCAAATCTCCTTCACTCCAGAAACCTGATTTGCTTCCTGCGGGCTATACATGTGCCCAGTCCAGGTCTCGGCTGCGGGGTTGCGTTTCGGTAGGAACAGAATTTCAGGTGTTTGAGCATTGCCCGGTAGCAATACCAATGTCGCGCCTCTTTGTTTAAGGTTCGTCAGATAATAGAGGTTATTTTCCTGGCGATATTGATAGTCGACATCGTTTGTATAAACCCGCGGTTCGGTACTGAACAATATCAGCATGGACCTGTTGCCAATGCTCTGGGCCACGCGCCCTCTGCGTTGGGCCAATTCAGCCAGCCTCTCTTTTTCATCAATCACAGGGGTCGGCGGCGTGATGCGAATGACTGTGGGAGTCGTCTTGATCTCTGCACGTGCGCTGGAACCAGTCGGCAACAGGACTGCCAGAGTTGTAAAAACCGTAATCGCCGCAAAGACCAGGCGAATCTTCATAGACTTACTCATTTTCGTCTCCTCGAAATTAATAAGAATATTCAGTGCGAAGGACTTCCTTGGAGTGCGGTGCCCTGCACCGCGTTCTCAAAACCAGGTCGAGTAGCCTTCGTTATTGCAAAGCAACGTTAAGATCATGGAGTCGTAGGTCGACGCCGATTCTGCGGTGGATTAAGAACCTGACGACGACCATCCGGGCCAATGTAGACACGCGATCCGTCTGGCGTCGAGATCACTTGAGAACCATCGGGAAACCTACGAATAACCACTCCACCTGGCATTACCTGAACACTGGGTGCGCCTTTGGGCCTCATTTTATTGCGACCTGGTCCATTGCTTCTTGAAGGTGTTGTTGTCGGATCGCTCGGAAACTCCGGCGAGTTTTCTGGCCGTTCTGCCTGGTGTTCACTACCAGTTGAAGGAGCTGCAGGCGGAGGCTCCGGCGTTGATTGTTTTCTGGATTGTGGTGGCGCGGTTGGCGGCGTTTCGACCCTCTTCGCCGGTTTCGACTGCGCCGCAGTTGGTCTTGGTTCAGGTGTTGGACTCGGATTTCGATTCGGGCCTGAATCTACAATTCGTTCAGTGGCAATAGGACTCGCGATCGGAGATGGTTTTTGTGTTGCCGAGTCCAACTGCACAACCGCACTATTCGGCCTACGCGTAACATAGAAACCCAAAACACACGCGGCAACTAACGCCAAAGCACCACCTGACAAAACCCAGGGCAGGACACGACGACGCGATCCAGAACTCAGAGGCCGCACAACTGTGGTCTCGCCGGTGGCTACTGTCGGCTGTCTATCGATCAAACGAGTGGTCTCTGACGCTATGGTTGCGGCGACAGGAGGACGCAAAACCGTTTGGGCTTCGCCTCGATTGATCACTGTGGATGTCTGTTCGGTTCGGTGCAGGGCTTTGCGCATTTCCGAAGCGCTCGCAAAACGTTGATCGCGATTCTGCGCCATCGCCTGCTCTAAAACTTTGCTAACCTCCGTGGCGACGGCTGGATTCAGATCCGTCGCCAAAAGCAAAGGATCAGGTTGACCATTGACCAATGCCGCCGCGCGAGTCAAGGCATCTGGTGGTTTTGTTGCCGTGACCAAGTGATAGATAGTCGCTGCCAGTGAATACAGATCGCTGCGTGAATCCGTGCCCAGTCCTTGAATCTGTTCAAGTGGAGCGTAGTTCGGTGTGTATCCAAAGATGCTTGCCGCGGTTGTGATTCGTGAAACTTCACCCGACTGCCCTTTTGCCAAACCAAAGTCGAGCAGAATGATCTGCCCGCGCGAGGTTAGTTTAAGATTTTGCGGCTTGATATCACGATGCACTATCTGCGGATCTTGCGTGTGCAGATAGTCGAGTGCATCCAACAACTGATCCGCCCAGGTTAAAACTTGCTCTGCCGGAAATGGTCCCTGTCGCCGGACCATCATCTCTGAAAGATCGTCTCCCGGAATAAACTGCATTACCAGAAACTGTCCTTCGCCTTCAGAAAAATGATCACTCACGCGTGGCAAAGCTGGATGGTGTAGACGTGCCAGTAATCGAGCTTCACGTTCGAACTGTTTACGCAGACGCTCGTCGGCAAAAAACGTCTCCTTCAACGCCACCGTCGTATCGAGTCTTTGATCAACGGCTTCGTAGACCGTGCCCATTCCGCCCTGACCCAGCTGGCGAACGATCTTGTAACGGCCTTGAAGAACTGTTTCTGGCGCTAACATCCGTCTATCGTAAAAGCCCAAAATGTTGAACGAAATTGACTACTCGAAGGTGGGTCAACTTCGACGAGAACGAAGTAAGATCATTATACACAGCGTCAGATGAACACGAAATCTGGTGTTCTAGTGCCTATCAGCTTCAGTTTCTAAACTTGTGGGGGAATTTCTACGCTCGTGGAATCGTCTGCCTTGATGCTGGGAGCGCAGGCGTCCTCGCCTGCTGGGTCCACCTACAGAGCATGAATCGGTTTTACTTCTAACCTTTTGGCATTGAGCGATTGTCATCTTTACGCGTATGCTACGATGCGTGACTGACACTTCCGACGTAATCGACATAGGACCACGCAAACGAAAACGATGGAGAATCGTGATCCTGGTCTTTCTAGCGATCGCTCTCCTGACAATGTCCCGCTTGCTCTCCGTATACCTTTCCGCGCTGTGGTTTGAATCGCTCGGTTACTCTGCTGTCTACTGGTACATCTTCAAACTTAAAGCCGGACTCTTCGCCGGCGCCGCAGTTATAACTGCTTTAATTCTGAGTTCAACTTTTTGGCTCTTTCAGAGACTCTTTGGCTCCGCCGCATTTGAACAACGCACTATCATCCTCAACAACCAGCCGTTCCAGTTTTCACCTGCAAGAGTAATACGGCCGGTAGGCTGGCTGGTATCTGCATTCTTCGGATTGGTGTATGGGCTGGCTATCAAAGACGATTGGCAACAGTTCGCGTTATTCACACACCAACCCGCTACAAGTGGAATTGATCCAGTCTTCGGAAAATCACTTGGCTTCTATTTGTTCTCCCTTCCCTGGTATGAATCGCTTAGCACGTGGCTGCTTGGTGTCACGGCAATAATTCTCCTCGCGGCATTTGCGTACTCGTTGCTCGGTTTGCCGCAGAGGGTTTTGAAACCAAGTGTGCGTTGGTCATCAGGGGCGGCGTTTCGAGGAGTGTGTTGCGCCCTCGCACTTTTCCTCGTCATTTTGAGTTGGCGAACTTACCTGTCGCGTTTTCCCTTCCTCTGGGACGATCACCAAACGTTTTCCGGAGTGACATACACGGAAGCTCATTTCGTGCTGCCGGCACTCCTCCTGGTCTCCATCGCTTTGTTGGTTGCCGCAGTTATTTCACTGGTGAATGCGTTCACAGTGCGCCGTCTTAGTCTGTTGTTAATTGCGATTGCATTACCGGTCAGTGTCTATGTGATCGGAGTTGTTTTGGTCCCCTCATATGTGCAGAGCTTTATCGTTAAACCGAATGAACTTGATCGGGAGACACCTTTCATCAATCACAACATTGAGTGGACCAAACGAGGGTTTGGTCTCGATCAGATCGAGTTACGCGATTTTCAAGCCGAGGGCAATGCCGAGGCACTCGATCTACAAAACAACCTCGATAGCGTCAATAACATTCGACTTTGGGATTGGCAGGCTCTTCAGGACACGCTCAAACAAATCCAGGCAATCCGCACCTACTACGACTTCCAGGACGTCGATGTAGATCGGTACGTGACTTCGGGCCGCATCCAGCAAGTAATGATTGCTCCAAGGGAAATCAACGACGCGAAGCTTCCGGAATCGTCGAGAAACTGGGTGAATGAACGACTCATCTATACGCACGGATATGGCGTGACGATGAACACAGCGAACGGCTTTACGACTGAAGGTCTTCCCCAGTTTTTGGTATCAAACATGCCGATCGAGTCGACGTCGACTGAGATCAAAGTAACGCGTCCGGAGATCTACTTTGGCGAACTCACGGATCGTTATGTTTACGTGAAAACGAAACAGAAGGAGTTTGACTATCCGCAAGGCGACGCTAACAACTACACAACTTACGAGGGAACAGGCGGCATCAAGATCGGTGGCGCGTTACGCAGGATGTTGCTGGCATGGGCCGTCGGTGATCTCTCGAAGCTTCCCTTCTCTGATGATGTCACCAGTGAAAGTCGAATCCTGATTAACCGGCGAATCACAGAGATCGTCAATGGAGTCGCTCCATTTCTTACTTACGACAAAGACGCTTACATCGTAGTTTCTGCTGAAGGACGTCTTTACTGGATCATTGACGGCTTTACTCAGTCGTCGAGTTTTCCATATTCAAGTCATCAGGATTTCTCTGACAGACGCGTTAACTACGTTCGAAACTCTGTCAAGGTAGTAATCGACGCGTACAACGGCAACGCTCGGTTTTTCGTTTTTGACAAACAGGATCCAATCATTTCCGCCTACCAGAAAGTCTTTCCAACACTATTTGAAGATGCCGATAAAATGCCTGTCGACTTACGAGCACACATCAGGTATCCGGAAACATTGGTCCGAACCCAGGGTGAAGTCTATGGTCTTTATCACACGCAAAACGCTAAGGTCTTTTTTCAACGTGAGGACGTCTGGAGCGCTGCAAATCAGATTCGCGTAAACGAACAACGTCAAAAGGTGCCCGTTCCCATCGATCCGTATTACGTGTTGATGCAACTTCCGGGAGAGCAGAAGAAAAACGAGTTTGTGATGATTCTTCCGTTCACGCCCGCCAACCGAAACAACATGATCGGATGGATGGCAGGACGTTGTGACGCTGAGCACTACGGAAAACTTCTCGTCTACAACTTCCCCAAGTCACGCTTGATTGACGGTCCGCTTCAAATCGAAGCGCGAATCGATCAGAACGCACAGCTATCTGGACAGTTCACTTTGTGGAATCAGCAAGGTTCCACAGTTATCCGCGGTCATCTACTTGTGATTCCAATTGGCCATTCGCTGCTTTATGTCGAACCGATCTATTTGCAGGCGAACACAAGCCCGATGCCTGAACTCCGGTTGGTCGTCGTGGCTACCCAGGAGAAACTGGGCTATGGCCTGTCTTTCACCGAAGCGATGACTAGCTTGTTAGGACAGTCGATGACGTCGAGCACGTCAGTGAGCGAAGAGAAACAAAAGGCAGAGCAAAAACCGAACGAAACTGCTGCCCCACAACAGTCAGCAACTCCAGCAACCACACAGAATCTACAGCAATTGGTTGAGAGGGCTATCCAGGAATTTGACGATTATCAGCGACTAACCTCCCAGGGAAAGCTTGGCGAGGCTGGACAGAAACTCGAACAGCACAAGCACACACTGGAAGAGATCAAGAAATTAAGCGGTAAGCAGTAACGAGCTCTCTAATGGTCACCCACCCATCTTCAGTTTCAACTTATTTGCCTTCGCGACCGCACCCTTGTGTTCGGCCACAAACTGCGGATCGGGTGTCATCGTAAGGATCTCCTCAATCAACTTCTTTGCTTCAGCATCTCGATTTTCAGATTGGTAAGCCTCTGCAAGGTAATACTTCATTAGCGAGTTGTTTGGTGTGATTGCGAGACCTTTTTTTAAGTTGTCAATTGCTTTCGACGTGTCGCCACCAAGGACTTTAGGCGCCTTTAAGTAAAGACGACCGAGACCAAGATAGGCACTCCCTCCCTGAAACTTATCGTCGATCTTAATAACCGTTTCCATTTCATTGCGGATGTCCTGCACCGCAGCGAGACCGGCGAGAGTGCTCCGCTCTGCATCACCGCCGTAGTTTGCACCTAACCAAAAATGACCTTCGGGTCTCCCGCCCTGAAGCTTTACCGCCGACTTGCCTGACTCGATTCCGGCGCGAAACATATCTTTAGCTTCGTCGTCGTTGTCAGTGTTATCCCCAACATAAAAGGTCGCACGGGCCAGTTTCCAGGCTGCGTCATAGTTCCCGTAGTCGGCGGTAACCGCTTGTCGATAGGTCGCCACAGCGACTCGCGCCTTCGCCATATCTTCCCGACCCTCATACAAACGGTCACCTTCGGATATTTTTGCGGTGGCAATTTTTTCGTCGCCGGAATCGATAGCATTCGGGGCAACGGTGGGTGCCTTACGGCATGCAGACGACAAAAACAAACACGCAGCGATGCCCGAGCTGGCGATAGCAATTCTTAGTTTTGCTGAGTATTTCGACGATTTTCCCATTCACGACCTCCGATTGTCTAGATATGACATACAGTTTGTAATACTTTTGCCCGCGTTATCAAATTCGCTCTTGAATACGGTATAGTGTCGCAACTAACGCAGCGCCGGAGTCAGAACGGCGCCAAATCGATTCAAGGAGTTTGGAGGACGAGCTTGGCAGGGGCAGCATTCTACGATTTGGAAGGAACTCTGGTGAGCACGAATCTCGTGCATACCCTCGGCTTCTACGCCAAACGACAAACCACTTTGCTCCAGAGCTTCAGTAAGAGCGCAACCACTTTCCTGAGCCTGCCGGTCTTCGCGATCACCGATCAGTATAGCCGAAAAGTTTTTAACGACCTGTACTTCAAGCGGTACAAGGGCCAGTCGGAGGATCGGCTTCGTTACTTTGCTCAAGATCTCTTTGAGGAAGTTATAAGGCCAGCGGTGTTCCCCGGAACTTACGAACTAATTGAGAAATCAAGAAGCCTGGGACTACGGCAAGTGGTTATCACAGGTGCCCTCGACTTATCGGTGAAGCCTTTGATGGAGCATCTGGAAATAACTGAGTTCGTTACCAACCGACTCGAATTCGTTAACGGCGTCGCCACGGGTCGGTTGTTACCGCCGGTAATGGCGGCGGCAACAAAAGCATCATGGATTCGGACTTATAGCGAACGTGAGGGAATTAGCCTCAGCGATTCGTACGCTTACACCGACAGCATGAGTGATCTACCAATGCTCTCAGTTGTTGGTCACCCGGCAGTCGTTAATCCTGACATGCGTCTACGCCAGACCGCGCTACACCATGATTGGCCAATCCTGAATCTGAAGTAATACACGTTCGCACTAATAAAATTCATGGCTCTCCAACTCCGAAAGAAAACGCACGAATCAGTTATCTATATCGACCGCGATAGCGCTCCGCGAATAATCCCTTCAGGCGAAGACTTTATTCTCGAGGATCTTCCGATTGGCACTCGGGTGCTCTATCCCAATCCGCCGATCAAAGGCCTGCCAAACCGCGAAGCGGCAATTCGCTATGCACTAAATCATCCGCACGATTGCGATCCGTTATTTGCGCAGTTGGAGCCGGGAATGCGAGTGACCATCGCAGTAGACGACATCAGTTTACCGTTACCGCCGATGGCAACACCCGACATTCGGCAAACAATTCTCGAGATTGTAGTAGACATGCTGACGGGTCACGGTGTTGACGATATTCACATCATCATCGCCAATTCGCTTCATCGAAAGATGACCGAATGGGAAATGAAACGAATGTCGGGTCAGCGAATCTTCGATGACTATTACCCGGACCGTTACTACAACCACGACGCCGAATGGGCCGATGGGATGGTGAAGATTGGCGAAACCAAGCACAAGGAGGTTCTCAATCTCAATCGTCGGGCAGCTGAAAGTGATCTGCTCATCTACGTGAACCTCAATTTTGTCCCAATGGATGGCGGTCACAAGTCTGTCGGCGTTGGATTGTGCGATTACGAATCGCTCCGTGCGCATCATGAACCACAAACGATACGAGACTCAGACAGCTATATGGATCCGGCTCGTTCTGAACTTAATCGTAAATGTATTCGCATTGGCAAATTGGTCGACGAAAGCATCAACGTATTTCACATTGAAACGGCAATCAACAATCGAATGTATGGCAGCGACATGGACTTCCTTATCAAAAATGAAGATGACTTCAGTGCGTTCGATCGCATGAAGTTTGAAGCCATGCGCTACACAATGGGGAAACTGCCCCGTGCGGCCCGGCGCAAACTACTGCACTCTCGCCCGGCTCAATACGAGATGATTGCCTGTCATGCCGGCAAGACTGAACCGGTGCACGAAAAAATCGTTGCCAAGGGATTCGAGCAATACGCCATTCCGATTCGAGGTCAGGCTGATATTCTGATCACCGGCATCCCCGACATTTCACCGTACAACGTTTACTCGATTCTCAATCCCCTCCTCGTCCAGGTGATGGCACTTGGATATCACTTTAACTTCTATCGAAACAAACCATTGCTGAAGAAAGGCGGTGTCCTGATTCTTCAGCATCCCTGCTTCGACGACTTCGATCATCAGTTTCATCCGAGCTACATCGAGTTCTTCAATCGCCTGCTTCCTGAAACACGCGACGCGTTTGTGCTGCGTGAAAAATATGAACGCGAGTTTGCCAACAACCCGAGCTATGTCGAGATGTATCGTCGCGGCAACGCGTACCACGGAGCGCATCCGTTCTTCATGTGGTACTGGGGCGAAAACGGGCGCCAACACATTGGCAAAGTGATCGCGGCCGGCGCCGAGAACGCTCACGTTCCCGCGATTCTCGGTTGGGAGCGCGCTGACAATCTCACTGAAGCAATTGCGATGGCTCGAAGCTACATGGGCAATTCAGCCGAGATAACAATGCTGCATCAACCGATGATTGGCATTGCGGACATGGAATGAGAAGTCGTTCGACGAACTTAAGTTTGTCGGACACCGGTACAAGTTATGAAGTTATCACCCACGGAAATCTACAAGGATCGGAAGATCTTCTTGATCGGAAGCACTGGCTTTCTAGGCAAAGTCACGCTCAGCATGTTGCTCCATCGCTTTCCGAATGTTGGGAAGGTCTATGTAACCGTACGGGCACGATCTCAAGAGGAATCGGAAGTCCGTTTCTGGAACAACATCATTACGGCTCCGCCGTTCGATCCATTACGAGATCGATACGGCAACGCACTCGAAGGTTTCATTCGCGACAAGGTCGTAGTCAGGGGTGGTGACATCGGTGAGACCAACCTTGGCTATACCGAAGAAGAAGCCCAGGCAATCGCCGACGATATTGACATCGTCATTAACTCCGCGGGCAACGTCACATTCAATCCAACTCTTGAAAGCGGTCTCCGCACAAACGTCGTCGGGACGCAAAACGTCGTAGCGTTTGCCCGCCGCATGAAACGACCGACACTCGTTCACGTGTCGACTTGCTTCGTTGCGGGTAACCGATCGGGCGCAGTTTGGGAAAGTGATTCTGTTCTCGGCTACTTCCCTCGCAAGTCCGAAATGCCAGGAGTCGAGTTTTCAGTTGATCAAGAGATCGCCGACTGCGCCAAGCTCGCCGATCGTGTTCGCGAAGAAGCTCGTGATGCAATGATGACTGCTCGATTCCGGGAACTCGCTCGCAAGCGCCTGGGTGAAGAAGGACGCGATGTCGACGATCCGGACGCGCTGGGCCTGGCCGTCGCCCGCGAACGAAAAGTCTGGACTCGGACGCGTCTCACAGATCTCGGAGTAGAACGAGCGGCTTACTGGGGCTGGCCCAACATCTACACCTACACAAAGTCACTTGGTGAGCAGCTCGTTGCCGCTGAGACCGACATGGTGAGGAGTATTGTTCGACCAAGCATTGTTGAGTCTGCGCTCTCATACCCATTCCCGGGCTGGAATGAAGGCTTCACAACCACGGCGCCAATCATCTTTCTCATCAGAAAGGGCCAGACGCTGATTCCGGCAAACGAGAAACTTATTCTGGATATCACGCCTGTTGACCAGGTTGCTTCCGTGATGCTCGCAGTGTCAGCTCAAGCCTGCGTCGAAGAACCTCGGCTTGTCTTTCAGGCTGCCACCGGCGATTCGAATCCTAACAACATGGAACGAATTATCGGTCTCGTCGGACTCGACAAACGACGTCACTTCCAGGAAAAAGATACCGGCAACAAAATTATCAACAGAATCGCCGCGCGCATGGAGCCGCGCCATGTCACAACTGACTATTACGAAAAGACCTCGGTACCGATGTTCAATGCGACGGCCAAAAAGGCATCGTCGTTGTTGGAGAAGGTAAGGCCGCGTTGGGGCGGCGGTAGAGTCGGCGAGGCAATTGATCGGGTAAAGAGCGGTGTGGAACGCGTCGAAGAACTCACAAGGGAAACTAGAGAAGCGTTCGATATGTTTCGTCCATTCACTATCGAGAACGCATATATTTTCAGATCCGATAACGTCCGTTCCCTGTTTGAGCGTATTGGCGAAGACGAACGCTCGCTGCTCACGTGGAATCCGGAAAAATTCGACTGGTATGACTACTGGCTCAACATTCATCTTCCGGGTCTGACGAAGTGGGTCTTTCCAACGCTCGAAGACGAGATGCGTGCTCAGCCGAAACGCGTCTACACCTATCGTGATCTGCTCGAACTGTTCGAGACCTCAACCAAGCGCCACGCAACGCGCGTTGCCATGCGTATCGAACGTGATGGGCGTAAGGAGCAATACACCTACCAAGACCTGCGTGAACTGGCCACTCGCGTCGCTGGATTTCTCGCCAGCCAGGGCATCAAATCCGGCGACCGCGTGATGTTGGTAAGCGGCAACTCTCCTGAGTGGGGAATGACGTACTTTGGAGTCCTGAAGGCCGGAGCGACCTGTATTCCGTGCGACCCCGAAAGTTCAACTAGCGAGATTCTTAATTTTGCCAGGGCCGGCAACGCAGCGGGAATCATCGTTAGTGAAGCGATCGATAACGATCATCCTGACTTGCGAAAGTCGCTCGAGGCTCAAGGCTCGACTCGCGTCTGGACATTTGAAGAAGTGTTTGCGATGCCTGATGAGGCAACAGAAGACCAACGCGTTGCGATGCTTCCGCAGAAAGTACACGCACAAAGTGTCGCATCGCTGATCTTTACTTCAGGCACGACGGGTCAACCAAAAGGAGTCATGCTCTCGCACCGTAATTTGACGAGCATGGTCTCAATGCTCTCGTCCGTCTTTGATATGACAACCCGCGATGGTGTGCTTTCAGTACTTCCACTTCATCACACGTTCGAGTTTTCGACCGGGTTTCTTACTCCGCTCAGCCGCGGTGCACAAATCACTTATCTTCCCGACTTAACCAGTGATGCTCTGGCAAAGGCGATTAAGAACGGACATGTTACCGGCATGGTCGGTGTTCCGGCCCTTTGGGAGCTTCTTCATCGTCGTATCAAAAACCGCTTGTATGAGCGTAGCGATTGGATTGGCAAGACGGCTGAAAACCTCATACACGCGAATGCGTGGTTGAGAGATAAGACTCCGTTGAACTTCGGGCAGGTAATGTTCTATCCGATTCATGAAGGGTTAGGTGGTCGAATTCGCTACTTCATAAGTGGCGGGTCGGCTTTGAGCGAAAAAATTCAACGTGATTTTCACGGACTCGGTTTCACGATCCTGGAGGGCTATGGTCTCACCGAGGCTTCACCGGTGTTGACGGTGACTCGCCCAGAGAACCGCATACTTACAGGTACAGTTGGAAAGCCTTTGCCGGGAGTTGAAGTTCGCATTGCGGATCCAGACTCAAGCGGAGTTGGAGAAGTTGTTGCCCGTGGTCCAAACGTCATGTTGGGCTATTACGAGGATGAAGCCGCGACTCGTAAGACACTCGTGGAGCGCTGGCTTTACACAGGTGACTTAGGTCGTGTCGATGATGACGGGAATCTTTACCTCGTCGGTCGCTCGAAAGAAATCATTGTCGATACCAACGGTAAGAACGTTTACCCGGATGAGTTGGAAGAACTCTACGAAGACTCGGCTTACATAAAAGAACTCAGCATCGTGGGGTTACCTGAAGGCATTGGTGAGAAGGTCGCCTGTATTGTTGTCCCTGATGACGAGTACGACATTTCACTTTCGCGTGTTGAAATGCATCGTTTGATTGAGGAGCACTTCCGCGAGGTGTCCGCTTCTCTGCCCTACTACAAACGCGTCAAGGTTCTGCACTTTACCGATATTGAGTTGCCGCGGACCGCTACACGTAAAGTGAAGCGTCGCGAAGTTGTTCAGCTTTTGGAATCACTCGAACAAAGCGAAAGAAGTGGACGTCGCTCAATAACAAAGGAAGTTACGGATTCGGATTCGATTTGGTTGATGGGTCTGGTTGCGACGGTCGCTAATCGACCTCGTTCGGAAGTGTCAATTGATGCAAGACTCAGCGATCTTGGATTTGACAGCTTAATGTTTGTCGAACTGGCTACGTCGATCGAAAACGCAGGCGGTTCAATCTCCGCGCCGGAACGGTTCAATGAAGTCCAGGACATCCGAGAACTGGTTAGTGTCGTGAGCAGGCGTGGAGGCGGTGCTTTCAAACAGGAACTAAGAACAGAGGAACGGGAAAAGAGCGATGAGATACACATCCCTTCCTTCATCAGAAACGTGGGGAACAAAGCCGGAGATGCGTTGCAGCGTTTGTTCTATGATCAGTTTTTGCAAACGCATTACGAGGGACAATCCAATATCCCGCCACATACAAACTTTCTTGTAGCAGCAAATCATTGTTCTCACCTCGACATGGGATTGATCAAGATGGCCCTGGGTGAGGCCGGCAATGATCTCGTCGCCCTGGCTGCGGCAGACTACTTTTTTGATACGAAATACAAGCGCGCCGTGATGGAGAACTTTACCAACCTGGTTCCGATGGAACGCACAGGTTCATTGCGACAGTCCTTACGACACGCACGCTCATTTCTTGACCGCGGCTACAACGCACTCATCTTCCCGGAAGGCACACGTTCCGTCACAGGAATTATGGCCGACTACAAGCCAGTCATTGGTTACCTTGCTCTGCATGCAAAGGTGGGCATTCTACCGATGTACTTGCAGGGCACGTACGAAGCGATGCCAAAAGGCACCACGATCATAAAGAATCGCGACATTAGTGCTCGCATTGGCCGATTCTTACCCTACGAAGAACTCGAAGAGATGACTCAGGGTATGGCCCGTGCCGAGGCTTACCGATTGATCGCTGCGTACGTTCGTCATGAAGTTGTTAACCTGCGCGATCGAACGCGAGACATTTTTGACGCCAAGTACCTGCGCAACCAAATGAAGAACGAGCGAAGAGCTCCGTTGATAGAAAGTGAAGAGGTAGAAGAAAGCGCCGCCTCGATGATCTAAGCGAAAACAATATCCACAGATTACGCCGATTACGCAGATTGACTTCTGAACGATTCGATTAGAACCTCTTTCGCAAAGAAATCCGCGTAATCGGCGTAATCTGCGGATGATCATTCTTTCAAGACGAATGCCGACCAAGACACCAACCAAGCGAACCGCACGCATGACCACGCTGCCTTCTAGTACGAAGCGTCGCGCGGCCATTGAAAAGCGTCAGCGCGCAGCAACGTTGATTACAGGTGGTACCGGTTTCCTGGGTGCGCACCTTGTGCGACAGTTGATCCAGGAAGGCGCCAGGGACATTAGAGTCATGGCCA
>Ga0163162_10004343_pt1 | contig 13644 bp, 13 predicted proteins | sample S55metaG_FD_115310 | JGI IMG/M metagenome (GOLD analysis project Ga0163162, IMG submission 115310) | Switchgrass rhizosphere microbial communities from Kellogg Biological Station, Michigan, USA - S5-5 metaG | ecosystem: Host-associated > Plants > Roots > Rhizosphere > Soil | place: USA...
GAATTCTTTTTAGCATTCTTTTTTAGAGCAGCGACTTAATCCAACCACCATCGACTTGAATAGAAGTGCCGGTGATGTAACTGGCACGTTCGGAAACAAGGAATGCTGCCAGGGCGGCGAACTCGCGGGGATCGCCAAGCCTCTTCATCGGTATCTGGTTTTCCCAACTAGACTTGAAATCCGCAGCACTGATCTCCTCTTTTTCCGCCATCATTCTGGCCAACTCCTCAACTCGTTCTGTCCGTGTGTAACCGGGCAAGATATTGTTGACTGTAATTCCATCTGGTGCGACCTCATTAGCAAGTGTTCTGGCAAATCCCGTGACCGCCGAACGCAGACTATTCGACAACATCAGATTGTCCACCGGCTGCTTTACCGCTATCGAAGTGATGTTCAAAATGCGACCCCACTTATTTTCTTTCATCGACGGCAGAACACCACGAACAAGGTCAACCACGCTGAACAGGGTAAGACGAACAGCAGACTCCCAGTCCGCGGTGCTCAAAAATTCGAATCGTCCGGCGGGTGGTCCACCGGCATTCGTCACCAGAATATCAATGCTTCTAAACTCACTTAGACCAGAGTCCACTACTCGTCGCACATCTCCGGGCAGCGAAACATCGGCAGCGACAGAAAGTACCCGAACTCCAGTCGAGCTCCTGATTGCCTCAGCTGTCTCTTCAAGTTGTCCGGCGTCCCGGGCACAAATAATCAGATCGGCGCCTTCAACCGCCAGTTCTTCGGCGACTGCACGTCCCAGCCCACGGCTGGATGCAGCCACTAGTGCCACCTTGTTATTGAGGCCGAGATCCATTTGCGCCAACTACTTCTGACGTAAGTAAGAGTCCGTTTTGTCGAGCCAGTCCTGTCTGGGCGGACTAAAGATGTCGACGTCGAGAGTATCTTCGAGGGCGAGCGCCTTGTGATGGACCAAAGATGGTATGTGCAGCACATCGCCCTTCATAACGTCTATTACTTCTGATTCGTCTTCGCCGATCCAGAATCGCAGTCCCCCCTCGAGAATGTACGTGACCTGCTCATTCTCGTGATGATGATGTGGAACCACGGATCCTTTCTTCAGATAAACGTGTGTAAGCATGATTCGATCGCCAGTGATCAGTCTTCGTTCCAGGGTGTCAGAGACGCGCTCCTTGGGCATGTCTGACCAGCGATAGAACGTTACAGTTCGTTGCTCCATTATTTACTCCTGAAGTTTTGGATGCTTTTAACGTCTTCGATTGAATATGCGGGTCGCCGCAGAGGAGTAAATTAACAAGACCACGTGAAGATTACCAGAGTCTTTGGAGTGCGGCGGCCCGGCGCCGCTTTGGTATTATCAATTCCTATTAACAATGGCGACTCTAGAAAGGCCCAACGTGGAGTTGTTCTCCGCGCTGGGCCTGAATACAACTAGACTTAATTTGTTAAGGTAACGGAAAAGCGCCGCCGGGCCGGCGCACTCCAAACTCTTACATCTTTGCTGGCAAAGCTCTGCCAGTCTCAAGCAGTGTTTTGAGACCGGAGATCACCGCTGGCCACCCATAGGAAACACTCTTCAGCATCTCTAGATCGTCACCGAACTCTTCGTGAGTAACAGTTAGCCTCACAGATTTCTCAAGGGCCTCCAACAGATAGGTTACGCGTGAATGCTTCGCTTCATTAGCTTCATCAACAGGACGCGCCCAGCTAACGACTAATTTTCGCGGTGGATCAGATTCCAGGACCTTACCCACAACACGCACCGTGTCCTTCTCATCTTTCAGAACGTGTTGCCATTTTGATCCTACTGACCAATCAGAGACGTTTTCGTGATTGAACCAATACCGTCTGGTCATCTCTGGATCACTTAACGCATTCCATATTTTTTCGGGAGTCGATTCGATGTAACTAACATAAACGAATTTTGGTTTATCCATTTCAATTCTCCTCAAGAGCTTTCTTCAGGTCGGCAAGCGCACGCACTTGCCGACGCTCGTACTTTCCCACCCACCGATCAAAGATTTCGGTAATTGGCATTGGGTTCAGATAGTGGAGCTTTGCGCGTCCACGCCACACAGTCACAATTAGATTCGCATCCTCAAGCAGTCCCAGATGTTTGGTGACGGCCTGTCGCGTCATGTCGAGATGCGCACAAAGCTCTCCCAAAGTTTGGCCGTTCTCCGCGTGCAGCAGATCGAGCAAACGACGGCGACTTGGATCAGCAAGCGCCTTGAAGACTTTGTCTGTATCGGTGACCACGTTCCGCATTATGCAACCAAATGGTTACATAATGCAAAGGGTAAATTAGCGAGGCGGATAAGAGATAAAAAAGATCATCCACAGATTACAGAATCCAACACCAAAGGTGGCCGCAAGTTCGAGCCCAAGGTTGAGCTTTGGCAACCCTGGGAAAAGATGTGCAGTGTCCCATCCAACCCCAAAGGGGCTCGTTTAAGAAACAAAAGGGTCCCGCTCATCGAGCGGAACCCTTGAAGATATATATTTCAATTACAGATTAGTTTCGTCGCACGGCACGTTGAGACTTCAAGATCTTGCGCAACTTCATTCGAGCTTTATGCAACTGCGATTTCGAAGTGCCAACAGCCACGTTAAGCATCTTGGCAATCTCCTCATGTTCATGCCCTTCGACGTCGTGCAGCACAAAAACTGTGCGATAGCCTGCCGGCAATTGCTCAAGTGCATTATCTAAAGCAATTCGATCCAGGACGGGCATCGCATTAGGATTCTCGGTGCCTCGGACGACCTGTACAGGGGTGTCCCCTTCTTCGGTTGTCCGTTCTAGTTTGACGCTCTTCTTGCGGAAGTGCATCAAGCACTGGTTCACAGTAAGTCTGTGCAGCCAGGTGGTGAACGCCGACTCACCCCTGAAACTTCCAATCTTCCGGAAGAGCTGAATAAACGCCTCCTGCGCAAGATCCTCAGCCTCAGCTGCGTTTTGAGTCATGCGTAGACATAGTGAATAAACACGGCGATTGTGTCGCTCATATAGCTGCTCAAAGGCTGCCATGTCGCCCTCACCGGCCGCGATCGCTAAAGCATGATCAGAAAGTGGTGCCGGTTTCGCCGTCGACGCCGCCGCAACTTTTGTAGGCCATACAGGGAAGACTTCGGTATTTGTCATGGCCTTGATTAGTGCAAGTGAGGGGCCACGCAAAAAGGGCAGAAAACGGCGATTTTAAGGCGGGATCAACATAATTTATCAACGAAAGAGGGTGGAAGGAGACGAAAGCGTGTAGCGTTTTGTTCCAAGCGACAATTTGACGCCTGTTGTCGCTTTTTTACTGCAAACGACAACAGGCGCGCCATGTCGGCTTTGGACTTACGGTTTTGCTGAAGATGTTGTTGCTGGACGTTGACTCATCCCGCGATTCATCAGCATCCGAACTTCAACACGGCGATTTTGAGCTCGACCGGATGCGGTCGAATTGTCGGCTACTGACTCCGTCTTCCCATAACCCATCGGGGTTACGAATCGGCGAAGTGGAATCTTGTGAGTGACTGCCAGATACTGCACTACCGCGTCGGCACGGTCTCTGCTAAGTCTGAAGTTTTTCGCGTCACCACCGGTGGAATCGGTATGCCCCGCCACTTCAATCATGAAGGCGCGTTGGCCGTTGACTCTTTCGGCGAGTTGATCGAGCGATTGTTTCGCTTCAGGAGACAGCACTGTACTGTTGGTTCGGAATGTAACAGACACGCTTTCCTGCATGTCGTAGTCGTCGAGGGACGAAATGCGTTCGTTGGCATTGGCGGCTTCAGTGCGAGCCTCGGCGGCAACTGCATAGAGTTCGTCAATTTGTCCAGCGATTCGTTGTTGATTCGCCTCTACCGGATTTACACGAGTATCCGTAGTGATTGCCGCTCGCATATCGGACTCATTGAATCTGATCTTTTCTGCGACTAATTGTCCTTGCGCGTCGCCTTTTCCTTCAACCTCTACAATCAGGCCACGAAGGATATCTGTCACAGCATAATCCTTGCCGCGTTTAAAAAAGCCACCGTAAGTTTTGATGCTCGTGTTATCTGTGAGCAGCACCTGATAATCAGTTCGTGTTCGGTCTCGAATCGTGAATGTATCTGCGTCGCGTGTCATCACGACGCCCTTGAATTTCATCTTTGCGCCGCTGGGCACCGAACGAGCGGTGGTACTGGTCGCCTGTGGAGCAGTTTGTGGCGAAGTCACTTGTCCGAAAGCGAGGGAACCCATGGATAGGACTATGGCAGCACAACACGCCATAGCCAGAAAACGATATTTGCCGGTGATCATAGATTAGCTCCTTCAAAACAGCATTCAGGCGACTTCGAAGAGTCGGTCTCTGAAGTTTGCCGTCGGGTTCGTATTGATTGAGTGGGGGCTAAAAAATCCTACTGAAAAGGATGCGAAAAATAAAGGGGATTCGTTGCGCTAAGATTGTAATTTACCTTCATTTGTTACGAAGGGGCCTGGCACCAAAAAATCTGTACTGCGGAACTGGTTCTCAGAACAGTCTCTGCTGTCGTGGATAGAGCTTTTTCTTACGTTCTTTGAGATCCTCGTAGACGGAACGGCCATTTAAAGATGGTGAGATTCTTTGCTCATATTCCAGGATCCTTTCAAAGTCAGCCCTGGGAGCGAGCCGGTCCTCAACGGAATTGACAAACTTATCGAGCCGTCGAAGGCTATCGAGTTTCTCTCGGCCCTCTACTTTTGCTGAATCGAGTGCTGTCTTAAGAAACCCGATTGATTCATCGTAAGTTTTTAGTGGCACTGGAAAGGGATGGCGATCTTTTCCGCCATGCGCAAAAGAGAAACGCGCCGGATCGGAAAATCTATTTGGAGCTCCATGGACCACCTCGGCAACGAGCGCCAGAGATTGAAGAGTTCGTGGTCCAAGGCTCCTGGTCAGCAGCAGCTCTGCGAAATCATGCAGGTCTTGCTCGTAAGCGACCGCCAGGACTGCGCCCAACCGCTTCAAATCAATATTCGCTGAACGCACCTCATGGTGCGCAGGCATCACCAGATGACGAGCCACATCAAGCACCTCATCTGGTCCTTCTTTGACGAGACTTAACATCGCGTTCTGCGCGGGAGCTGCCTGCTTGTCGACCAGATTCATAATCGTTCCCTGATGCTCGCCGACAACGCCGGTGTGCGGCTCGGAAACAAAGTCCTGGACAGATGCTGAGTGCCAATGATAACGACGTGCTGTCCCGGTTTTGTCATTAAGACCCTGCTGGACAACCGCCCATTCTCCGTCGTTAGTTAAGATGAAATTGTGAAGGTAGATCTGAAATCCATCGGCAATTGCATTGTTGTCGACTCGGGCAGTCAGCCGACTGGTCCGAACCAACGAGTCACCGTCAAACCCTTTACGTTCCGCTATCGCAGCCAGTTCAGCCGGAGTATTACGCGAATTTCTCCCACGACCCCCGCAGATATATAGACCAAGTTCCTCGGATCGAGGTGATAAGCCACGCTTCAGAGCTCCCATTACCGAAGTCGTGATTCCTGACGAATGCCAATCCATACCCATTACAGCTCCGAACGCCTGGAACCAAAATGGATCGCTTAAACGTGAGAGGAAAGCAGAGGTGCCGTAGTCACGAACAATTGTCTCTGTTATCGCGGTGCCAAGCGCCGTCATACGTTGCGCTAACCATTGCGGAACGCGACCGCCATGTAGAGGTAGATCGGCTACTCCGGATTTTTTCATAAAGCTTTGCGTTTATATCGGTGCCTGGCCAAAACGCTCGGCTGAGCGAGCTCGTGCCTTTTCGGCTTCGACTGCCCGGTCACGCGGTGGTGCGGCAGTAATCAGGTTATCCAGTAACTGAGTAGCGGCCCTTGCGACTTGATCGACTGCCAGATTGAAAGCTTCTTCGTTAGCTTTAGATGGTTTTGTGAAGCCGCTAAGCTTACGCACAAACTGCAGAGACGACGCCCGAATCTCTTCTTCTGTGGCGGGCGGTTTGAAGTTATGCAGGGTTTTAATGTTTCGACACATCAGTCTTTCTTCCTTAATTGGATTCGATCCTCAACGTGGATGAATCGACTTCATCTCATCGTTGCCTGTCCGTTCAGCGACCCAGTGAGCCCTCAGTGGTGATGGCGGTTTCCCCCGCGCGAAGATTTCCAGTCATCTGAAAGCAGTGCCCAACGTTCATGGTCTCGCCACCGGCCAGCGATTTTCAAGTATCGCTTTGAATACCCCTCCTGAGTAAAGCCAGCTCTTCTAACCAGTGCAATCGACGCAACGTTTCCTGGTTGGATGTTCGCTTCGACGCGATGCAATTTTATCCTGTCGAACGCATATTTCAGAACTAGCTGAAGTGCTTCACTCATGTACCCCCGATTCGCGTAGGGCTCGCCGATGTAGTAACCAAGATACGCACTGCGAAACCCTCTCAAGAAGATCTGGCTTAAGGTGATTGATCCGACAATCGCGTCGCCGGGTAAAAGTGAGATCAAAAAACTTTGGCAATCTCCTCTGTCCGAGAATTCCAGGTACGACTTGAACTCTTCGACTGTTTTTGGTGGCGAGACTAGTCCCCGATGTAGACAAGTACTGGCACGATTTAGATCGAGAAACTCAACCAGGTCTGACTCGCAAGGATGCCTTAGACCCAGGCGCTTTCCGGTGATAACTGGATCATGCTTTTTCGCCATCACCGGTTCCCAACTGTGCTTGTGCTCCGGAGGAGCAGCATGTTTATAGCTCGCGGACCTTTAACAGAAGAGGACTTCGGCAGGAGCGCCGTGTGAGTACGCCTGAACATCTCGCCCCTGTCGGAGCGAAGAGTACTAAGAAGATTTCTGGCCATAAACATCGTGCTCATCCGGAGCACAAAATCTGTGATTGCGAACTGATAACGGACAACTGACTCACTTTACGCTAGAATACGCCCGTTGCAGAGAGCTTTCCCGTTAGCGCAGTCGAGACCCGGACTGCGTTTTTAGCATAAGCATCTTGAACCAGGCTGAACCACTTAAATCAAAACTCGTATTGAGAGTACATGACGGAATCTGAAGACTCGACCGGCAAGCTAAAAGAAGAGGCTGCAAGAAAGCGGCGCGAAGATGCGCTTCCCGAGCGGATTTTGCGACGCGTTCTTGAAGGAATGGGCGACATCGTCGATCGAAAGTTTGGTCGCACAGTCGAACCTAAAACAGGTCTGACAACGTCCAAGTTGCTGGACCGAATGAAAAAATTGATAGACGAGCGCGCCCGAGACGAGGGTTCAAAGGGCCGCATCGCTCCGCATCATTTAGTCTTGAAGGTCGAATGGGGCACTCATTCTGAGGCGCCGCCTGAAATCCTGAACGATTTAAAGAATGAGGTTCTGGCCGCAGCAATCGACCATATCAACGATCATCGTTATCGAACGCTCGCACCGATCAGTGTTGAAGCTGAAGTGGATATCTTCACAACCGGGATCTCCGTCGATCCCAACTTCGGTGAGTTTGAAGATGATTTACGACGGCAGGACGAAGAGCGGCGGGCCGCTAAGGCCGGAGTAGTAATCCCTTCGGCAGCTCCGCCAATGCCGGACATTCAGGTAATCGCACGCATCAACCAGGCTAATAACTCTCGTGAGGTTTCGTTGACCTTCAAACCAGGTGGGAAACGATTGAATGTAGGACGAGCCTCCGACAACGAATTACGTATTATTGATGACAGCGTATCGAAGATTCACGCCGCGCTCCTGATGACTTCAGAAGGGACATTACTGGTCGCCGATACCGGTTCAACCAACGGCACCTTTATCAATGGTCGTAGGATAGCTTATGGCGAGTCGAGACTAATCGAAGATGGAGATGTTGTTGGGTTCGGCGATGTTGAAGTGAGACTGCGGAAATCCGAGTGATGAGTTCCTGAAGCTACAAAAGGAGACCGCTCGAACAGAAACTAAATGAATCTGTTGCTAACAGTCCTGTTGCTTTTCCAGTCTCCTTCCCCTTCTCCCACGCCTGTCGTTGATGCGCTCGAACGGATGCCGGCGCTGTTCACCATAATTTATGTCGGCGGATTTGGCTTTGTAATTCTCTTGTTGTTCCTGGGCTTGCTGCGCAACAGAAAGCGACCATCAGCGACGGCTGCAATACCCGCGGACTTACCAAAAGAAGTCCGGAAGCGTCTGGGTTCTGCTTCGACAAATCGTGGACTTCGTGCTCTGCGCTGGCTCTTCATTCTTCTCGCTCTTGGTTTATTCTCCTTCCATATTTATTGGGCTCGATACGCCGCTGAAACAAACGACACGTTTCAACAGCTGAGTTACAAAGACCTCCGAATGCGGCGACTGTCGGAATCGACGCTCCGCGGTTGGATTCTCGATAGAAGCGGTCGGCTGGACCAGCCTCTCGCTTACTACAAACGAGACTCGACGGGAGAGATTCATCGCGAATATCCGATGGACAAAGCAATGGCCCACTTGTTCGGCTCAGACCGTGGCGATCCCGGACTCGAGCGCGCGTTATTTGGTACACAGAGTGGCGCACTTCCCGAAGCGTGGGACGTTGTGAGACGACGGACTGCCGAATCCAAAGGCAACCAGGATGTGCGGCTCACGATTGATCGAAACCTGCAACAAGCAGCAGTGGACCAGCTAAAAGGAAAACACGGTGCCGTTGTCGTCCTCAATCCACAAACGGGAGAAGTTCTCGCCCTCTACAGCGAGCCTTCCTACAGTCTCAGTGAAGTAACAGACGAAGCAACATGGATTCGCCTGGAAGCAAACGAACGCGATAAACCCCTGGTGAGTCGTGCCCTCGGTGCCTATTACATTCCCGGATCTACTTTTAAAACCGTAACGATGACAGCCGCGTTTCTCGCCGGCGAACAAGATACCGAATTCACCTGTAGCGGCGGAGGCTACTATGCCGCCCCTGGTGCAAATGTGATCTTCGACGATGGAGGTGCTGGCGAGGTTCACGGTCGCATAGGTATAGACCAGGCTTACGAAGTTTCATGTAACCAGTACTTCGCTCAAATGGGAGTCAAGCTTGGACCAGACCGTCTTAAACGCGCGGCGCAATTGCTGGGCATAGGAACATACGACACGCCCGCTGAGGCTTTACGAGGACGAAAGCAGCCTGAAATCTGGAATGGCAGTACTGATGCCGTAAAGCGGGCTCTAGCTCCGCGCGAGGCGACCATCGTCACCGGCAAACAGGTGACCCGATACGATCTGGCGTTGATGGGTTACGGACAAGGTTACGCCGGTCAGATGACGCCGCTCCAGATGTCGTTAGCGGCTGCCGCCATTGGAAACATGGAAGGCAAGCTGATGAAGCCGAAAATTGAATACAAACTGCCACCGCAAGTATTCAATCAAGTGATGCCCGCTGCAACTGCCGATAAGCTCCGCTCAATCATGGGACTGGTTACTGGTGGTCCAAGCGGTACAGCGCGTGGAGTTTTCGCTCCAGTAAAGGCTGCCGGTATCAATACCGGTGGCAAAACTGGAACGGCACAGAAAGTCGTTCCGGTCTATGACCCAAAGACTGGTGAACCGAGACGACAACACAAAGTTGAACGAGACAATCGAGGGAATATCATTCGCGAATATGATGAAGTTGTCATGGACGAAGAGCACCCGCGGATCGATGGCTGGTTTTTGTGCCTCGCGCCATTGGAACGTCCCCAGCTGGCGATTGCTGTCATTGTTGAGGGAGGCGGATACGGATCGAGATCAGCCGCACCAATTGCAGCAGCACTGGTCTTAAAGGCCCGGGATCTTGGTTATTTCAGCGGAGTCAAACCAGCAGCACCGGCGAAGAAATAGTCATGAAGAATCGCGCGTCGTCGCACTTATTGATTATCTTCATCATCATCGGCCTCGAGGTCGTGGGCTATCTCGGTGTACACCGGGCCGCAGCGCTGCGCGGTTATGAAACGTCAGTGATTGGTGGTGTCCGCGACCTCTTGATGTTTCTACCGCTAATCATACTCGTGCTCTGGCTCTCGCGCAGCAAGCACTTCATCGGAAACTGGGTGTTGTTTACAACTGCGATACTTCTCTTCTCTTTTGGAATGCTGGTCCAATATCGCTTGTACAGTGATCCCGAGTACAACGCGCGAAACAAAGCAGCTGCAAGAGAAGAAAAGATGCAAGCGTTGCGAACGCGGTACATCATGGAAAACTATGATCCTGTCAAAAAACAGTTGATGGGATTGCCGCCCACGCCGGCCCAACCTATCGAAGTAAGCCAGATTCCACAGAAACCTTCCAATTACAGTCTGTGGAACGCCCTGACCGCGAGTTACACCTGGATCCCCATCTTTTCCTTTGCGGCGATGGCCATCGCTTATACGCTCTGTTCTCGCGATGGATTTTTGCTCTGGTTGCAACGTAACAGCTTCATCATCGTTCTCTTCACTCTCGTGCCACTCGCAGCCGCGGTGGTAACCTCGAGCGCCGGCAAAGCGTTGGGCAACATGACTCCCTGGGAGCCTTCGAAGATACCCTTTTTGATCGGCTTCGCCGGCATCCTGACCGCGAGATACAAAGACCTCGCTGAAACCTATTGGGGCATTCCACGGGCGCGAGATATCGTTCCGCTACTAGTCATGGCAGCAATGCCGTTCGTGCCATTCTTTGCGCTGAAAGATTTTGGACAGATGCTAATCTTCAGCGGCGCTTACACCACACTTTACCTGGTGGCCGTCAGACGTTGGCCGCAGCTCTTATTGTTCGTTGGATCAATTTTGGTAGTTATTTCGATCCTCGTGGTTGGCGCACTGCCCCGTGATATTCAGGAGAAGGTTCCGTTGTTGCCCACGATCGCGCGTCCGATAAGTGCCGCTTTACCCTCGCGTATCCAGCAACGGTTTCACCTTTGGCTTGACGGGTTTGATCCTCCTTCGCCTGAAGTTTCATGGTGGAAGAAAGACTATGATGAGGCGTTGCAAAGCGATCCTCGTTTGAAAGAGCTTGCTGAACAGAGTCCGGCAATGCAAAACGCAGTCAACACCGACATCTGGTTTGATAAGCTTGCCTTCCAACCAGCTCAGGCCGTCTTTGGTATTGCTGCAGGGCGAACCAGCGGCCGGGGATTTGGGCTGGGATTTCCAGAAGTAATTCCCATTGCCGATTCTGATTATGTTTACGCAGCCATCGCCGAAGAGACTGGTCTACTAGGGGGAGCGATGGTGATCCTGGCCATTATCATTTTCGTGATTGCTGGAGTTCGCACTTCGCTCGAGTCGCGTGATATGTTTACCAAACTTTGCGCGGCTGGGCTCACTGCTTTCGTCGGTTTTCAGGCTTTAGTCAACATTGGCGGCATCCTTCGTGCACTACCGATGACGGGAATCACTTTGCCGTTCGTGAGCCACGGCGGTTTTAGTCTGATTACAAGTTTCGCAATGTTAGGTATGTTGTTGGCATTCTCGAACCGAAATGCTCGTGACCGTGTGATCGCCGAAATTCCGGCGGCTAAAAGTTCTTCTCCCCTTAAGCTGGAGGCAGTGCAATGACCGATAACACAAAGGCCTTCACCATCAAATCATCCTCGCTTTCAGACCGAGGGTTAAATGAGCGTCGCCCCTTAAATGAAGACGCCTACCTTGCTGATGGAGAGCGATCGATTTTTGCTGTTGCTGATGGTGTCGGTGGTGCAGAGGCCGGCGAAGTTGCCTCGCAAACCGCAATCGAAGTACTCGACGAAGCTTTCAGACATCAAACCGCTGACGCCGATATCGAAGACCTGATGGAACTAGCTATCCAAAGGGCCAACGCTTCGATTCATCAATTGGCCCAGGAGCACCAGCGATTTTCAATGATGGCGACGACGATAGTCGCGCTGCATTTGAAAGACAACATTGCTACCTTTGGCCACGTCGGCGATTCGCGTCTGTACCGCCTTGCTCCCGACGGCGACCTTCATCGGGAAACATTGGACCACTCGATTGTTGAAGAAGAAGTGCGCGCCGGTCGCATGACGCCCGAACAGGCCGCTAACCATCCCAGCAAGAACGTGATCAGCCGGGCTCTCGGAGCTGAACCCGGCGTCGAAGTCGACATGAGGACCATGGAGGTCGAGGACGGTACTCAATTTCTTTTGTGCACCGATGGAATTACGCGACACGTTAGCGATGGAGAAATACGCCGGCTGCTGGTTATTCATGAAGACCTCGCCGCCGTCTGTAGCGAGCTGAAGGACCGTTGCTACGAACGAGGTGCTGAAGACAATTTGACGGTAATCGTCGTGAGAGTCGGTAAATTCATTCCCGCTGAGCAGCGATCAGCAGACCTTGAGCCAACGATATCACCCGAAGCGGAAGCTCTCTACGCGCATCCAGATGGCCAACAAACCATGATGGGTTCAGCGACTCCTGCTGGTCTAGTTCCTCCCTCGCGTATCGCTTTTCCGGGCCCGCCCTCAGATGGCAACGCCGTTCCGGTTGAAAGACTGAATGTCGCGCCGGAGCATGCAGTGAAAAAGGGCAGCGGCGGTAGGCTTTTTGGCTTGATAGCAGTTCTCGCTCTGCTCGCCGTGGCTTTTGTTGCTGGCGCCAGACTGAAAGAGCGACTGCCTTTCTTTGCGGCCGAACAAGCAAAACCGACGCCTGTACCAACGCCGGTGCCGCTAGTGGAAGAACCCTTCGTTCAATTCGAAAAAACACGCCGGCAAGTAGACCAGGATCCGCGGGCCTGGCTCGCCAATGATGTCGGGAAAGAACTGCTTAGAGCCTCTGTTCAAAATCCACTTGATTCTCCGAATCCGGAGTTCCTTTACCTTTACGGACGGGCGAACCTGTTGACTGGAAATCCCGAAGAGGCGTCGAAAGCTCTGGATGCTGCGATTGCCAAAGCAGACCTAAATCCATCACCCACAAATGCTACGGTGAAGAAAGAGGCCATACTGGCGCTTGCAGCTGTCAGTCTGAAAACTCAAAGAGAGCGACAAAAAGCACTGGTTCACTATGATGAACTGACTAAACCTCAAGCCAACGCCCCCTAAAGATCGTTCGCTGATCTGTTTTTTTGCATCTAAGCGATGCAAATCGGGGCGAATTAATGTCAGAACTAAAACTTCAACACAGCAGACTCGACGGCCGGTACGACATTCTTGAGTGCCTGGGTCGCGGCAGTTATGCCGAGATCTACGTCGCGAACGACAATGCTGCCATTGAAGGTGCGCCTCGAACCGTCGTTATCAAAGCCCTCAATCTCCATCTGCAAGAAGAAACCGACGCTGAACTTGAGCGAACGTTAGTCGCGAACTTCCAAAATGAGGCAGTCGCGCTTGATCGCGTCAGACACCCAAACGTAATTAACCGACTGGGCCATGGCACAGCGATCGATCTGGCAGGCACAACGTTTCACTACATCGTCCTGGAATACTTACCCGGTGGAGACCTAGCAGTTTTGACGCGCAACCACCCGCTAAAACTTCAACAGGCATTATCCTATCTGGAACAGGTCTGTTCCGGACTGGCGCACGCTCACAAGTGTGGAGTAATTCATCGAGACATAAAACCGCAAAACCTACTGCTGACCGAAGACAAGAAGGTAGTCAAAATTGCCGACTTTGGGGTCGCCCGGTTGGACGCGAGTGATGGCGCAATCACGCGCGTCGGCACCAACATCTATTCGGCTCCGGAACATAATCCTTTGGTCCAAACTGGACAACTTTTCACTTCGGGACTGGCTGCTCCCCGC
>Ga0163162_10004344_pt1 | contig 13644 bp, 11 predicted proteins | sample S55metaG_FD_115310 | JGI IMG/M metagenome (GOLD analysis project Ga0163162, IMG submission 115310) | Switchgrass rhizosphere microbial communities from Kellogg Biological Station, Michigan, USA - S5-5 metaG | ecosystem: Host-associated > Plants > Roots > Rhizosphere > Soil | place: USA...
TGGCCGACGCGTCAGCGTCGTCTGAATTTAGCCCAGCTTTTTCAAAGCTGGGAGAGAATGTCGCATCGAATCGCGTCCCCGTAGGCGACGCGTGAATTCAATCGTCGCTACGCGACGAGGTCAGCAAACCGCGCTTCCCCCGGCGTTGAAACGCCGGCCTAAATTCAACTGTCGCGACGCGTCAGCATTTACGAACGATCGCGGTTAACAGCAGGCGGGGACGCCTGCGCTCCCGGCATTCAGCTCAGTTCGATTGGATGTGCAGAGATGACTTGCTCGAGCGAGCGTAGTGCTTGAAGCGTCTCTTTACTCAATTCACCGTCGACCTCAATCACCGCTATCGCTTCCCCACCACGTTCTCGTCGTCCGAGATGGAAGCGACTAATATTGACACCACCCTGGCCCAGGATCGTACCAACGCTTCCGATCACACCGGGAACGTCACGATTCTTCATGACCAACATGTGCCCATGCGGAATGGCCTCCAGATGAAACCCGTCGATCTCAGTTATGCGACCATCGCGCTTCTGATTGCCGTAGCCAAATAGAGCGCCGGCCAGACTCTGTCGTGATTCGCCCGCGTGAATTTCCGTGTGGATCGCCGGTGTTGCGTCACCGGTTTTACGCACATACGTCGTGGTTACTTTTATACCGCGCTCATCTGCAATCAGAAACGCATTCACCACATTCACGCGCGCACTAACATCTCTCAGCAATCCACTCAGGAACGCACGCGTCACCGGAGCTGCGTCGATATCGACAATCTCGCCGGCAAATTCGATCCTAACTTCACTCACTGGCTTGTCGACGAGTTGTGCCTGGAAGCGTCCCAACTTCTCAGCCAGCTCAATGTAGGGCTGCATGAGATTGAGCTCTTTCAAACCGACCATCGGAACGTTGACTGCGCCCCGCAATGCGCCTGTTGTCAGGTAATCACGCATCTGTTCCGCCACCGTGAATGCGACACCTTCCTGCGCTTCGGTTGTCGATGCACCAAGGTGCGGAGTCGCGATTACCTGATCGAGTTGGAGCAAAGGGTGATCTGCCGGTGGTGGCTCCTGGCTAAAGACATCGAGCGCAGCGCCTGCGATGGTGCCGTTTTTGATCGCATCGTAGAGAGCTTCCTCATCGACTAATCCACCACGCGCACAATTGATAATGCGCGCTCCCGGTTTCATCTTTGAGAGCACTTCCCTGTCGATGATGCCGCGGGTTTCGGCCGTTAGCGGAGTGTGAACCGTTAAGAAATCCGCGCGCGCAAAAACATCTTCCAGAGGCGCCAACTCGATTTCCAAGTCACGTGCTTGTTCCTGGGCTATGAAAGGATCGTAAGCGACAATTGTCATACCCATCGCACGCGCGCGTGATGCAACAACTCGCCCAATTCGTCCGAGACCGACGACTCCTAAAGTCTTGCCCTGAAGTTCGACGCCAATGAATTTCTTGCGCTCCCAACGTCCTGATTTCAAACTGCTGCTTGCTTGCGGAATCGACCGTGCGAGTGAAATCAACAGCGCGATTGTGTGCTCTGCGGTCGTAATGGTGTTTCCGTCCGGCGCGTTCATTACAACAACGCCACGCATGGTGGCTGCGGGTACGTCAATGTTGTCGACGCCGACACCGGCGCGACCGATGACACGCAAACCGCCGGCGGCTTCAAGAATGTCTGCAGTAACTTTCGTTTCGCTGCGAACGATCAAACCTTCGCAACCCTGCAGCGCTTTAATCAATTCGTCCTTCGGAAGTCCAGTTCTCTTTTCCACTGTGAATGCTGCTTCACGCAGTGGCTTTAAACCGCTTTCACTTACATCGTCTGCTACTAGTATCTTCATGTCTCTCCACTTTGAAATCATCCACAGATTACGCCGATTACGCCGATTCACAATCAAGAACCAAAGCGTCCTTCTGGAATCTGCGTAATCTGCGGATAGTTCTATCCTCTTTTGTCGTACGTCTTGCTAGTAAAAGTCCGGTATGGTAACAGAGCGTGCGACGATTCTGTAGCGATGCAGTTTGGTTTTTTCTGCGCTATCTCAGGCGTCCTTTGCGCCACTGCGTTGAGTACAAGTAATCAACTCTCTTACCGCAGAGGTGCAGAGGACGCCGAGATAGCGTAGAGGAAAAACAGAGAAGAGGATCACCTGATGAACATTTTTGTTTATCGAAACGGCAGCGATAAGGTTGAACAACACCACAACGCGGATTTAATCCCCGGGCTATTGAGTGACGAGAGCGTGGTCTTCTGGGTTGACTTCGAAGCACCTGGCGAGGATGACGATCATGTGTTGTTGGATGTATTCAAGTTTCATCCACTCACTGTTGAGGACTGCCGTGCGAATCGTCACCATCCAAAGGTAGAAGAGTTTCCCGATTACTTATACTTCATTGTTCACGCCATCCGTACTGACTCAAGTTCGGATCGTTTCAATACCGTCGAGCTCGATGGTTTCCTCGGCAAGAATTATGTTGTCACTTATCATCACGAGCCGTTTACAAGCATCGACAAGACAAAGCAGTCGATACTGGTAAGTCCTGTGGCGTGCCAGCGCGGTGCGGCATTTATTCTTCATCACATCATCGATAATGTCGTCGACGAGTACTTACCCGTGATGGACGACTTCGATGAACGAATCAACACCCTGGAAGACAACATCTTTTCCCTGCGACGTCCAAACAACGAAATACTCGAAGAGATTCTTGGCTTGAAACGAAGCCTGCTGCGCGTCAAACGGATTTCTTCAAAACAACTCGAGGTCTTGTACCGGATGAGCCACGGACAGTTTCAATTGATCAGCGGGCCGGTGTTGCCATTCTTCCGCGACATCTTCGACCATCTGGTGAGAGTGACTGACCTGGCGGAGAGTTATCGCGATTTAATCAGTGGATCGTTGGAAGCTTATCTGTCAGTCGTTTCGAATCGACTGAACGAGATCATGAAGGTGCTGACGATCTTTTCAGCGATCATGCTTCCTTTAACTTTCATCGCCGGCGTTTACGGAATGAACTTCGAATACATGCCCGAACTGCATTCCAAGTATGGATATTTCACGGTATGGGGAATCATGATCGTGATAGCGGTAGGTATGTTGTATTTCTTTTGGCGGAGAGGTTGGATTGGTCGTGGGGGGACAAGCGAAGAAAGCTAAACTCACATCGGATCAGCCTGCTCGACTTCGCTGTCTTCATCGAATGATCCATCAGGACTCGGAACTGCATCATCTTCGGCTTCTTCTACGTCCGAACTACCAAACGAGTCTTCCAGATCCTGCAAAGTTTCTTTCTCAGTCGCTTCCGCTTCACGTTGGGTGAGATCTTTGTTCTGTTTCGGTGTTCGAGTCTCCATTTGTTCCTCCCTAGATCGCTGACAACACTCCGATCGCTACCAGTATCACGACGGCGGCGTAAACTCCTGCTACGAGATCGTCACACATAATTCCAAGTCCGCCGTGCAGGCGTTCCATCTGTCGGGCAGGGTAAGGCTTAACAATGTCGAAAAAGCGAAAAAGAATAAACGAAACAATGACCCAGGGCTTCCATGACAACCAGAATGGAACCAGCGTTAAAGGTAGCAAAGAGATCAATTGTCCTGCGACTTCATCGACTACAACTTTGCCCGGGTCCTTACGACCAGTTATTCGCTCTGTTTGCGAGGCGGCCCAGATTCCGGAAAGTGTAATGACTATGATCGATGCTAACTCGAGAAATAGAAAACTATTTTGATCAATGTTGATTGCCGCATAGCGTAGGAGCAAGTAAATGCCGACACCAACCACGGATCCCCACGTGCCGGGCGCGAGCGGAAGATAGCCAACACCAACTGTCGCAATCGCAAGCGCCAGGTAATCCGCCGGGCTGCGAGATACAGGCGCCTGACCGACGACCTCCGGAACGATCTCTGAAGGATTAAGTTCGTCGCTGGATTCTTTTAGAGACATTGATGCTGGGAGCGCAGGCGTCCTCGCCTGCTAAGGTTGATTCACTAACTTCAGATTATTTCGTAAGTGGCTTGAAGGGAAGACAGCAGGCGGGGACGCCTGCGCTCCCAGCACGTTCTGTATTGAAGCCGTGCCGTCCGAAGTGGACTAATAGCAAATCCGTCCAACCAGATCGTACTCATGCCCTTCGGTGATCTCCACATTCACAAAATCACCCTCCGCAGGCATCATGCCCTCCGGCACATCGTTGATGAGCACGCAGCCATCAATATCCGGCGCCTGCGTTTCCATCCGCCCCTGCCACAACAACTCGCTCTCCTTCGATTCACCTTCAAACAGGACGCGTACAACTTCGCCAACACGCCGCTTGTGGTTTCGCTTCGAGATTCGGCTCTGCTCTTTCATCAAGCTCGTCCGTCGGCGTGCAGCGGTTCGATGCGGTACCTTGTTTGGTAGATCAAACGCTGGTGTTCCCTCCTCGTCCGAATAGGTGAAGACACCGACTCGATCAAACTCGACGTTCTTGATGAAGCTCATCAACTCCTGGAAGTCTTCTTCAGTCTCGCCTGGAAATCCCGTGATGAACGTCGTTCGCACAGCAATATTCGGAACTCGTTTTCGTACTCGCTCGATCAATCGCTCAAGGCTCTTCCTGTTTCCGCCACGCTTCATCAATTTCAAAACATTCTGCGACGCATGCTGCAAGGGCATATCGAGATACTTCACCGCCTTCGGCTCTTCAGCAATGGCATCAAGAAATGAGTCACTGATGTGCGTCGGGTATGTGTACATGACGCGGACCCACTCAATCCCCTCGGTGTGTGACAACTCACGAATAAGACCACCCAATGCATCCTGTTTGCCGAGATCCTCACCGTAGCGGGAAGAATCCTGTGCAACGAGTATCAATTCTTTAACACCCTCTTCGGCAAGTTGATGAGCCTCAGCCACGATCGACCCGAATCGTCGACTGCGAAAATGGCCGCGCATCTGTGGAATAAAACAGAAGGCACACGGCCGATCGCACCCTTCGGCAATTTTTACAAACGCATAGTGAGAAGGCGTTGCCAGTATGCGTGGAGTCGACTCGTCGTAGAGATACGTCGCCGTTTGATTGCCGAGGGGCACTACCGGCAACAATCGTGTGTTTGTTTTAGGATCACAGACCGCAAGGATTTCGTTAATCTGACTGGTGCCTATGAACGCATCCACCTCAGGCATTGCCGCCTTTAGTTCATCGCGATAACGTTCCACCAAACAGCCTGCAACTACCAATCGCGTGGCCTTGCCGGTAGCCTTTAACTGCGCCGCCTCAAGGATAGTGTCGATGGACTCTTGCTTCGCTGAGTCAATAAAACCGCACGTGTTAACGACAATCGTGTCCGCTTCTTCTGCATTCGGAGTAATTTGATAACCACTGTGTTTGAGTTGTCCCATCATAACCTCGCTATCGACGAGGTTCTTCGGACAACCCAAACTGATAAAACCGACTTTCTTCATAATGAATGCGTGACTTCAACCTGTGTCTAAGTCCTTTTCCTCAACTTATAATTCGCAAAATGAAACTCCACCTTCACTGGAGTCTTTTCAGCTAGCCCGTTCAAAAATACTTTACTGGGTAGCAACATACCTTCAACATCAGACAATTCAACGTTAGCGTGCAGTTCGAGCCGACTTCCGTTTGGGTCGTCGATGTTTACTTCGTACCCCGTCAAAACGAAGCCTTCGTTCGTTCTCTTCAAGAGAGGTTTGACAATACCATCAAACGTTCTTAATTCTCTGATCTCGTGGTCTTTTGTGATTGTGATGTTTACCTCTCCGGCATCTTCTGTGAAGGTCAGAAGGTACTGCGAATCAAGATCCTGTAATACAAAATGATCAAGTTTCTCTGGTATGACGCTCGTCAAGGTGAATGGAATCCAACTCATCAGGAAACCACCCACGGAAGTTTCAATCTTTTTGGCGACATCCTCCAGAAACTTCCTCGTCTCCTTGTCCTGCTTCAGAGCTTCTATCTGATGCGTGACTTTGATCTTCCCGTTGGTGTCCGCTGTAACCGAAAAGTGCAAATGACGTAGCGCATCTCGTGCGGCTGCCTTTCCTTTTTCCGTTAAACCTTCGAAGAAAACTTCCCAGTTAGGGTCAACGGATGCCTGCATTTCAATCAAACCCTGTCGCCGCAGAGTCGAGTACAAGTTTCTCGCATCGTCGATAAACTTGCGATCATTCGTTTGCGCTCGCACTGATGATGATGCGATCCCAAAGATCGACACCAGAACAAGAAACGTCAACGCTGAAGACACGCGAGTCCGGGCGAGTGAGGACGTGCGGCAGGGCAACGTAGCAGTACCCTTCATCCTTCAACGCTCTCCAGATTCTTGAGGATTCTATTTATCTCATTCAATTCGATCGTTGAGAGATGTTCGTTGCCGAACCTTACCCGATTGTAGGCTCTCGTGATGACCGCGGCATCCCATGAACCCAACTTGCTTGCAAACTCAAGCGGCGTTTGATGCGAGTCTCTCTGAAAGCCGCGTTCGGCCATCAACGACAACAATCGCTCGTAAAAAACCACGCTCGATTTACTCTGCTCTTCAATTTGCGAAAGCCTCAGACCACGCCGCCAACCAAACTTCAACACTCGACGCAAAATCACAATCGTAAGCACCAACAGAATCAGAGCCAGCGCACTGACGAAAACCGAGAAAACGTTGCTCGGCGCCATCCGCCTCATTGCGCCAAGAAGGTTGGTGAGCAAACGGCTGTATTCAAAAACCCGAGCGTGCAGCGACGTCGCCAACGTTTGCTGCTCTTGCTTGTCGTAACCGACGACGTACTGGTACCACACGAGCTCCATCGCCTCTGCATACTTTTTTAACTGTGCCGCAAAACCTGTCCGCACAGGCTCCGTCTTCCCCGCTGGCGGCGTTGGATCAAACGTCACCCATGCCCTACTCTCCGGGAAATAGACTTCAACCCAGGAGTGCGCGTCACTCTGTCGTACCCTGAAAGCATTCGCAGCATCGTTGTACTCGCCTGGCAGAAACCCGTTGACTACTCGAGCGGCAATCCCATGTGTCCTTAACAAGATCGCCATGGCAGTTGAGAAGTACTCGCAATGACCGGCTTTGACGTTGAAAAGAAAATCGGCGAGCGGGTCAACGCCACCGGCTTTCATTTGCAAAGAATATGCGTAATCGTTTTGCAGCGCCGACTCGATCGCTTTTGCAGCGTCGAAACGATTGAGCGCTTGCGCATTCACAATCATTGCAGTGGCTAGTTTACCGATGCGCGGATCGAGCTTCTCCGGGAGTTGCAAATAGCGATAGTAGGCTGCTGGATATGGTCGTAGATCATTTCGCAGAACTTGTGGCGGAGGTTCGACAGTGTCCGAAATGGCTTTGTACATCAACCTTTCGAACTCGTGTCGTCGCGATTGAACTGAACCTTCGGCGTCTACACGGACGGACGGAAAGTCTCCCTGAATTCCCACCAACCGCGGAGCGGCAAACAAAACCGGCGATTCGAGTGGCTCAAGAAAAACTGTCTGCTTCGTTAACTTGTGCAAAGCTTGAGGAGTGTCGAGTTGAAAGAAACCTCGGTCGCTATCCTTTTGCACGGCGGCTCTTGCTTCAGGCGACTTTTTCCACGCCCTACCGGTGAACTCGTCAAGTGCAATGCCGCGCCATCTAAGAGGTCCTGGCGGCTGGGAGTCTTCAATCCTTACGTGCATCACAAGACCATCGTCTTGCTTGAGACTGCCAATTTCACCCAGGGTAACGTTCTCCGAAAAACCGATGAAGTGTGAAACACCGCCTCCACTTCTCGTCAATGCTGCTGAACCGGCGCGTGGTGCAATTAAGAAAAGCGGAAGTGCCATTACAAAGATCAGTAACAACAGAGCCATCGCCACGAACGGTAGACGCGCAGCTTCTGTGTTACGTCTTATGCGGGACTTTCTCGCCTTCCTGAACACACGCGAATCTGGAGGAACAAGCAAACGCGTCTCGGTACGCGTAACTGCGCGCCGAGCTTTCTGAATTTCGAATGCAGTTACGGCAGATAGGCCAGTCAATAAATAAAGAGCAAGCATTCCCAGAAAGATCGGACTAAAGCTCAGACCCGCTGCAAGCAACACTTCAAAGAACGAGATCAGATACAAGAAAACCCAATCGCGATCTTTCTTGACTTGCAACAGCTTCACGGCCGACAAGAAAACGATCAGATGAGCGAGAGCATTTACGCCCAGCCTTTCCACGGGCTCGCCGATTGACTTTTGGTACTGCCAGTCAAGGTAGAACAGAGGAATTGAGAGCAGGACAATTCCTAGTCCGATCCGTTCAGGAAGCTGCCATTTTTTGTCTTCGAGTTTCCAACTAACGACCATCACGATTAAGAAGACCAATGCCAATCCATAGCTCAGCCCTCCAGCAAGCACGAGTGCGAGCATCGCGACGGCAATCATCGCGTAAGAGATGAATCTAAAGTAGGTACTAAATCTCATCTTTACGAATCTCAGATTTCAGATCTCAGATTGTGATTTCAGACTTGAAACTCAGAGCTTAAGAAGTGCTATCTGAGATCTGAGATCATTTTTTGATTTTTATCTCAAACAATTTCGGCCACAGCTTACCCGTCACAAAAAGTCGTCCACTGCTTTGATCCAACGCGATTCCGTTTAGGACTGCTTCCTCTTCAGTCGCCTCGCCTGGCGACAACAACCCCGTGCAATCGATCCACGAGGTGACAGCGCCGCTCTGCGGGGCGATGGTTACTATTCGCGGATCGTGCCAGATGTTTGCGAAGATCTCTCCTTGAACAAACTCCAGCTCATTAAGTTCCTTAACCGGCTTTCCATCAGCAGTCACCGCGATGGTTCTGATAACCCTGAAGCTGTCCGGGTCGAGAAACCGCAAACGATTTGTGCCATCGCTAAGAATCAATGAGTGCCCATCGTTGGTCAGTCCCCAGCCCTCGCCCTCATAGTTGAATTGGCCAATCTGTTGAAAGTTCTCGTAGTCGTAAATAAAACCCAGATGATGTTGCCAGGTTAGCTGATAGATCTTGCCGTTTAAGACCGTCACTCCCTCCGCGAAATATTGCGGTGCAACATCGACTTTCCTTAAGACTTGTCCCGAATCGAGATCGACGCTGCGCAAACTCGACCTTCCCTCCCGTCCAGTGCTCTCCAATAACTTTCCATCACGAAAAACAAGTCCCTGGGTAAAAGCCTGTCGATCGTGTGGATAGACGTGCACTACTTCGTAGCTATACTTCGGGGCCGTTGCGGTTATTCGGCTCGCGGAACCGGCGCCACAGGAAATCGTCAGGAGAGACAAAGCGGCGAGAATGCCTGGAATTCTCAGCAAAAGAAGTAAGGGATTGGGGATCGAAGACATAAACCCATTTTGCGTGACCACCGTAGAAAAGACAAAACTGGATGTCCAATATGTTTCAGCTTGTCGATCCAAGTATCAAGACGCCTTGCGACTGAATCAATTGAGTCTTGGTTTTCTCTGTGCAATCTCTGTGCTCTCTGTGCCTCGGTGGTTAAATAAATACGGCTTCCTCACCACCGAGACACAGAGAGCACAGAGATTGCACAGAGAAAACCTAAACACGTTTGATTCAATGGACAACCTGAGACTAGTCCGAGACGATTACAGGTTGTCCTTCTTTCTTTCTGGCGATGTATAAGGTCAATTGTGCCTTGTGCTCATCCGAAATCTGATGAACCTTGACCCCTAAATGCCATTTGCGCTTTTTGCCCTCGCCGACTCGGTGAGAATTCACAATCGCTACGACTGCTTCGACTGTTGATTCCGGCAGTTGAACACGCACAAAGAGGAGACGACCGATTTGTGTTAGATCTTTCTCCGCAAACTTCGAACCAACCAGCGACAATCCCATTCCGGTTTTGCTGATCGATTCGCAATGACCTTGCGAAGGCACCGAGTAAGTAGCCTTACCATCCATCGCCCCTTCGTACACCAGCGAGATTGACGCAGGCAGATGGGTGGTAAATCGAGGGCTGCGCGGTCGTCGAGTGGGGTTGCTCTCGGCTTTGGCGGGTGCTCGACGAAGTTTGCTCAAGGGATCGAAAGACTGGAAGACATGACCGCAACGGTTGCAAAGCAGCTTGCGCATTCCGGCCAGGTGGGCCAGCGCAAAGGCGTTATCGTAGTCCCGTTGAATTCGCGTGCTGTCACATTGGGGACATCGCAGTGTTGAGAACGGGTTCTTCATTAAGAACAGAGTGTACTACCTTTCGATTCCCACTTGTGCAGTTCTTGCTTATCAGGTAACCCAAACCTTGCGCTCCACTCTCTCAATCAGTTAAATAGCACCGATTCTCATTCCTCGCGCGTTTGGTCGAGCAACCTTGCTCACACATTAGGAGTTACCATGCCTGAACCCCTTCGCATCCGCCTACGCCCGGATTGGGATGCCGCTCTGACTTACGATTCGCTACATGAGGAACCAGAAAACAGACCTGTCTTTGTCGGACGCGAAATCCTGATTGCGCCCCTGGTAGCGGAGATAATTGAACCGAACAAGAGAGGCACATATCTCATAAGCGGCTACCGTGGTACCGGAAAAACGACCTTACTAATCGAGGCGCTTAGTCGTGCTAAGAAACAGCTCACCGCAAAACACATTCGACTCTTTCCGCTGGTGCTGAACGTGTCAGAGGTTTCGGCCTCGCTCGGCGATGTCGCCTCGCCGTCACCGATGCAGCTGGACATTGATCCTCGAAGGCTCTTGATCGCTCTGATCCGAACGATACGCGATGGAATCTATCGACTACCTGATAAAGACGACAAGCTCAAAGAACTTGCGGATACAGTGACCTTCGCTTACGAAAAAGCAACCGCAGCTAAGTTCACTCGTAGCGGAACAACTTCCCAGGAAACTACAAGCAGCCGCGCGTGGGAACTTGCTCTCGCGCTTGAAGACAAGAACGTATTGAAGACGCTGGCGGTGATAACCGGGGCAGCCGCAGTCGCATTTGAAGCTGCAGCACTCATCGGGCCAAGCATCGGTTGGCTTCATGCTGCGGCAATTGCACTTGCGAGTGTGTTTGCGATCAGTATGACCGCCTCTTTCAAGCGCGGCCGTACTGATAAGCAGAGTAAATCTAAACAGACAGCGCTCGAGCATGACAACTCGCTACAGCAGCTTGAAACTGATCTCAAAGACATCCTGGCTTCTTTGAAGCAGAACAAGCTGCGCACCGTCGTCGTGATGGAGGAACTCGATAAGATCGACGACCCAAAAGGACAGCAACTGGCCGCCGTAATTCGTTATTTCAAGAACCTCTTTACTCAAGCTCCGGCCTTGTTCTTTTTTGTTACCGATAAGAGTTATTTCGACATCATCGCCAGCGCCATCAAACGCGCACGCCGGAGTCGCTCATACGCAGTCGAACATACTTTCTTCACGCATAGAATCTTTGTCGGGCGACCAAGTACTGAGGAGAGTTTGAAATTCATTGCCGAGATTGCGGCGGATGAAAAGGATCGTAAGGCAATCGAAACCGTCGCCGAGACACTTGGTAAACCGGGTCGCATTCAGCAGGCAGACCAGCTTGGACGTTTTGTTCGTGTCGTCTTGTTCAATGCGGCGAATCATTTGTTTGATCTGAAGAACGAATTGCGACGTTATGCACGCAATGAAAAATTGACGACTAATGGTCAGGCGTCGGAAGCGAGTGTTTTTCTAATCGACGAGCAAACCCTACCACCCGAACAGGCTGCCCTGGCTGTCTTCCAGGATCTGATTGTTGAGAAGACCCGCTCGTTTGAAATCAAGGGCGGTCGGACCTACGCAAATGAAACTTTAGCCGATAGCCTGTATGCGCTCTTTAATGAACTCGGCTCGACACAGCTACAGGAAGTCAATTCTTTCTTACCAATCACAGATTCAGAAGAGGCTGATGCATTGCTATTGGATGAACAACTCGATCTCAACGAAGCCGCGCGCGTAAGAGACGCGGTCAAGTCGCTTGTCGGAGACCTTGAGCGAGGCCGTGCTATCCAATCACGCGAAACACCGAACACATTTACGTGGCGTGACGACGCCGCGCGTGCATTTCGCTACGTACGTCAGTTGCAAACGCACGAAGAAGGCTTAATAGCTGAATTACAACGTCACGCTTCGCTCATCAATGCGCTTAGCGATCCTGCTATACCTCATCCACTTTCAACCACCATTGAGAAGCGTGTTACTGAACTGCGAGACGCTCCAGAACCGTTGACGGCCGATGCCGCCCAGGATGAGCAACGCCAGATTCTGGACAGTTATGCATCTGCGCTTTCGGCTGAGTTCAGTAACCGCCTTGTGCAACTGCAAACATATGGATTCATTTTCGACCAGGTAGCTCAAGGCCTCGGCGCTTCTCTGTACTTAGCCAGGCCCAACACAGGAGATCCTCGACTAAACCCAGCCGGACCACGAGGCGGTGTGTTACTGGCATTCGGCGAATCCGAAACACTTAACAACGACGTGCTGTCTTTTATCAGCCCCACTACCAGCAGCCTCTTTGGATTGGATCGTGTAGCTTTGGTCCACGTGATACATGTGACATCAACAACGGGGAACGAGATAGAGAATCGTCGAAAACAATGGAACGACCTCCTTTCACAAAACCCGCGCACTGGTTCATCTTTTCAATGGTACGTTGACGTCTTGCCGTTGGTCGCAGATAAGAAGGCTCAAAAGCTGAACGACTCCCAACGAATCGCAGCGTCACTTTCATTGTTTGGCGCCTGGTCCCGAGTTCAATCACGACCTTATGAATTCGTAGGCGGACAAATTCCTCTCATGGACCAGGAAGTGGAAGCCTGGCAACAAGGTGACTCTGACATCTTTAGAATCGACGGCCCAACTACTGGATCCCTACGAGGATTTAGTGAGCGAGATGTGCTCGAGAAGAATGGTGATCTCGTCTTGTCGGTTTGGGACATCGTACAGAGCCACACTTCAGTTTTTGCCGACATCGCGAGCAGTTGCATGATGAAAGGATTCGATCAGGCATGGGGAGGACCTGATCAATGGAGACCGCTTGGGGAGTTCTTAGTGAACTCTCATCGGATCATTCTGTTCGTTGATTGGCAGCGCATCATTGGATGGGACGCAAAGGATCTGGCCACGCTGGTTAGAGCCGGCGCACGAATGATTCTTGTAAAGGATGATTCTCTCCCGCAAGAATTCGTAGGCTTACTGTGGATCAATGCGCCAAAGCCTACGGAGTCACAGCAAGAAACGAAAGTTAGCCGAGTTTGAATCGGCTTTGTCCCTGTGTGAGGCGGTGGCTCTGCCCCGCCGCTTACGCTCTTAAGTTTTCTGGGTTACGCCTTTGGTTCTTCTTGACCCTCGCATTGACAATCGGGCTTAGCCATCAGGTAAATGGCGCTGTTACGGCGGGGCAAACGCCGCCGCCTCACATCAAGCGACAAAGCCAATTCAACGTTGGCACAACCTTGAACCAGAGTACATTCGCTCCTCCAAAAGTAAAACAAATTAACAAACTTTTTACCTACGCAGGCGAATGATCTATTAACATCTCATTGCTGATACTTCCCCCACAGTTTTTGCGCACTTCAGATCAGGAAGTTGTTCTATGAGTTCCCTCGATTACGACATCATCACTGTTGGAGGCGGCCTGGGTGGATCTGCCTTTGCCAAAGCGATGGCTGAGCAAGGTAAA
>Ga0163162_10004350_pt1 | contig 13633 bp, 14 predicted proteins | sample S55metaG_FD_115310 | JGI IMG/M metagenome (GOLD analysis project Ga0163162, IMG submission 115310) | Switchgrass rhizosphere microbial communities from Kellogg Biological Station, Michigan, USA - S5-5 metaG | ecosystem: Host-associated > Plants > Roots > Rhizosphere > Soil | place: USA...
AATAGTATTACTCGCAGGGTAAACGTCGGAGTCATCGTTTAGTAGTAAACCACAGCGCCCAGATAATACTTAGTAGACATTCGCGTGATCGGGTTTTGGTTTATCGCCTGTTCTCAGTAACTAGTTTTGCAGCCACTGGCGTAAGCTGTCGCCATGAAAACGGTTACCCTAGCCGTAATCCTTCTCTTTTCGGCTGCGAGCGTCTCGCAACAGCAACCAATGAAACCTCACGACGTGGCCATGGACAAGTGGCACGCTATGATTCCCGCCATCGAGAAGGTCTTGAAAGAGCACAACCTGCATTGCGACTACCAAGGGGGCACGTGGGCTCCTTCGATCGTCGATGCGGCAGACTTCTCTTCCACTGATCAAATGAGCGCCGCACTAGTGGACTGGTGTAACGGGGGCGCTTATTCGGATGCGATCCTCGCAGTGAACATACAAGACGGCAAACCTGTTCTCTCTCGTTTTCTGAACGCCGAGAATCAGGAGCAAAGGGTGGAATTTCTTTCCGGCAGCTCGGTCATGCACTCTGTTGGCGTAAAACTCGTGCCCGGAAAGAACGCGCTTTTTGATTCTCATTGCGACTATGCGAACGGCGAAGGTGTCTTTCGTTGTAAGGTCACAGCTTACGTTTGGAACCCTGCAGCGCGGGCCTTCAAGCGGGACATGAAACTCAGCAGACAGTCATCTGTCACCCGCAGATGAGAGAAGACTGCCATTGACCGACTGAATTACGAGTGATCGGGGCAGACGGAACGTATCCTAATCTATCTCGGCGCAACTATCTGGGATACAGGAAACGTCCGTCCATCCGGATTTATTAAGAGGCTGGATCGCGGCTTTACTCGCAGGTTAGCGAGGCCGTTCCATTGACCGTCGCGGATGTGTTTTGCACTCCGTTATTCACGGTGAAAGTCAGGTTTTGAGGGGCGCTCGCTGTGATGGTCACTGTTCCGGGCGCCGAGCAAGTGACTTCTCCGGTCGAACCGATGGTAGCTGCGACTGTCCCGGTGCTGGTTTGCGACGTCTTCCACGAGAGCCCGTCTACCTGCGAAAGTTCCCGGCTCTTGCCATTTGAGAAGTGGCCGGTCGCGGTATAGCCAACCTGTCCTTGCGGGCTGCTCGTCGTAGTAGCCGTTTCAGGACTCACCGTGATGCTGGTCAAGTTCGCGTGACCGGCACCGCAGCCGATAACAACCATCGAGACCATCAATGCCAAAACAAGATTCAGATACTTCATAAGTTTTTCTCCCGCGAGTTAGGATGCGGTGGTCATTCGACGGGTTGGCGTCCGCGTCCATGGCGGCAAGTGGGGTTGCGCAGCCTGCTGCTTTTTCTCGTCGGATTTAAGGTTGGCTTCAGATTGGGATTCGTGAGCGCACTCAAGCCGAAACATGGCGTGAGTGGGACGCTAGGTGTTGATAGTGTTCGCCGTCAGATAGCGCAACGCTCGATCGACACACGACTCGATGTTTTCGTCGGTATCGATAACGAGTTTGGGTTGGTCGATTGGTTCCCATGCCTTTCGAATTTCGCTATAGAGGTCCGGAGTGCGATTTGCGGCGAGATGGTTGTTTGCCGCCACCGCTTGTAATATCCGTCCGAGTGCGGTCGCCTCTGAACAGATGCATTCGAGTGTGGCCCATGTAGTCCCCAGTTGCGAGCAGAACTCGATCACACGGTCGCGCTGGTAGCGGCGCGAGAAGGTGCGGCCATCCAACAGGATGTGCAGGTCGGCATTCTTGGACAGTAGATACGTCGCGGTTTGCAGCATGACCTCCTGGCAGAAATCGTCTTGCGCCTGCGAATACTCGACATACGCTGGTTGGAAGAGTGACGCTCGAAGTGAGTCCTTATCGAGGACTGCACACGGGAGCCGTTGCGCGAGAGCTCGGGCCAGCGTGCTCTTACCTGTCCCCGGGAGGCCTGCGATGATTACGATCATATGAAATCCGCCTTTGTAGCGACTGGTTCATATTACGCAGGTGTGGAGTAGAACGGGTGTTGGTGTGAAACCTCTGTTTACAACATTGAACAGCGGAACAATCTGTCGAGTTGTCGAACTGCCCCACTCAAGCCAAAATCGGGCTTGAATTGGCCACCCGTCCGACCGGCGCTCTGCCCCGAGGGAGCCTCGGCAGGTCAATGAGTGTAATCGCCTGATTTTCGCCAGTTGAGGCTATAGTTGCTGAATGAAAACAAAACTCGCCGCAACAACTCTGATCGAAGTTGTGGTGCTCCTGACCGTGTCTTTCGCTCAGCAGTCTAATCCGATTGCCGATCCCGAAGCGCAACGCATATTGGACAAAGCAGCGCAAGCTGAAGGCAGCGATAATGTCTTAGGCACGCTTCGGACGCTTCGACTGACCGGGGCCATGTATTGGAGTCCCAACTCGCGTCAGCTCGGCGATATTGAATCGATAATCAAGTTTCCAGACAAGTTCCGCGACACTTTCATGAGCGCTGGTGGCAGGTCGCTGCGGCTTGGGTTTGACGGGACTGAGGCTTGGAAACAATCGGCAGGGGAAGAATCGAGTGGACTGCCTAGACTTCAACTCCTGCTGCCTGCCGCGCAGTGGCGATTGCGTTACACGGAAGCAAGGTTTGTGGGGTAGCGCAAGATCGGAAAGCAGCAAGCGTATGTCGTTCGCGCCCTCGTCCGTGGACAATCCTCTCCAGCAGATTATTACTACGATACTGTAGATTACTTGTTACTGCAGGTAGACACTGTCCTTGTAAGGCCACCGGTTTCCTATCGGTTGTCGGGGTTCCAGGATATCGAGGGTATAAAAGTTCCTCGCGAATGGAGTTTTGGTACGACTCGTACCGTCATTTCGTCGATCAAACTAAACATCGACATTGACGACATACAATTCGCAAAACCGAAATAGCGGCAGTAGGTGTAATCCTGATTGTGTCAGTCATTCCGAACCGTGATCGCCCCTCCGGTTCACCCTCGATGGGCAACGAAGAACAAGAACAACGCCACCATCGACGCGATTGTTCCCAACTCAACCAACAACGCATACAAGGTCAGGCGCTTGGCACGGTCGAATCGTGCTAGTAACCGGCCGACCGCCAGCGCCACAATGACGATCGGCGATGCGAACAGACGACCCATACAAAACCAGGCCAGGAACGAGTTGCTCTGGCTCACTGCGGGGACGAGCAGGATTCCCGAGCAAATCGGCGCTGTAAGGCTCAGGCCCAGGAGAATCTGGGAATATCTGGTGTACGCCGTCTCTGATTTTCGGATGACCAGGACAAGGAAAAGCGTCGGTATCAGGAAAAGGCCGCCAATGAAGAGTCCCAGAAGCAAGTCGCCAAATGCAAACATGGCGCCGTACGTATTCGCATCGGCGGGATGAGTGACGTACTGGATGTGGCGCCCCAATAGAAGCATCGCCGCGATTAGCACAACTACCGCGTAACCGGCCGCGACGACGCCGAGTGGATTGCGCCACGGAATCGCTTTCATGCGGGAGATTTTACTGCTGTTACAGCTGACGGCTCAGGAACTGAGGTAACTTAGAAGTCCCTTTGCGGCGCGCAAACGCAAACGATGGCGGAAAGATCTCGTTCAGTGGTGGAACTGTCCCCACTCAAGCCAAACCCCGGCTTGAATGGGCCACCGTCCCGGTGACTTATCCCACCCTCTTCGCAAAATACGCGAAGGAGGATGGGGCACCCCCGATACAACTTTCTAGGCTGAGTTGCTGTACCAGCGCAGGACTCGGAGAGCGCGCAGTGAGTTCCATCGGCTGGCAGTGCCGATATCGGTTTCCATCTGCAATGGAATGTATTCGGGATGGATTCGGTTGAGCGGCCAGCGTCCGTTCTGGTGGCGGCGCTTGATCACGATTTCGATGGCCTCACGGACGCGGCTGTCGGGTTTGACGCCGGCATTGCGTAAGTAATCCAGTCCGCGCAAGACGTCGTAGTGCCAGAACGTCGGGAAGGAGAAGCGGAGCCATCGTTTGTCGATGACTTCGCCGGTTCGGAGCGAGCGGAACATGCTGCGCTCGAGCAGATAATTGTCGGCTTTCCTGCGGGCCTTGGTGACCGCAGCCGACTTGCGTCCCGCCCGTTCGTAGTCGAGCAGTCCTTCGAGAACGCAGATGGTGGTATGGAAAGATGACCGGCGGCTCTTCGGCGCTTCGCAGTTCCAGCCGCCGTCTTCGAGTTGCTCGCTCAGGAGTTGTTTGGCCAGTGCGTCGTTCGGTGTTTTGAAATACGCGCCGATGGCGAGGATTCTGGCGTTGATGCAAGGCTCGGTTTCGCCGTCAAGAAAGGGCCGGTTGTTGAGCCGCTTAAACACCATCTTTTTTTCGATCCGGTCGATCATTTTGCGAGCCTGCGGGCTGGCGGGGTCGAGGCCGAGGTCCATCAGGACGACGAGACTGTAGAGAGTGATGAGCATCTCGCGATCGTCCTGGGGCAAATCGTTTCTCCACCTGCGGGGACCGCCGCCCCAGGTGCCGGCAGGAGATTGGCGAGCGAGAAGCCTGGCTCCCCAGCCCTCGGTTGCGACGCGAGAGCGCTCGGCGGCGATTGTTTTGGGGGCTTCGCCGGTGAGGTCCCTCATAACCTGCCAGCGGATGGACGGGTCAGAATCGAGAAGCCATTTGAGGTGCGCCGGCCGGGGTGCGTAATCGTGTAGACGCATTGGTCTCTTATAGCAAAGTAGAGCGTGGGTTTTGAAGCGTGCGTCCGCACCGGCAGTTGGTGTAAATCTAATGTGTCCGCACCAGAGGATCGACGATTATGACCCGACCAACGACGTCAGCGATTTCACCGTTCTTTATCGTCAGCAACGTCGATCAAACCATCGCATTTTACCGCGACAAACTTGGCTTCGAGACGAGATTCCAGCAGCCTGAACGAAACCCTTTTTTCGCCATCATCGGTCGCGACGGAGCGCAGATTTTCGTCAAGTCCGATAAAGACACGTCGCCGCTGCCAAATCCCAAGCGACATCTTTCCATGAGATGGGATGCGTACGTTTATGTGTCAGAGCCCGATGGGCTTGCCGCCGAATTTGCCGATCATGGCGCGGCGTTCAGTGTCCCGCTCCAGGACACTCACGATGGTCTACGCGGCTTCGAGATTAGCGACCCTGATGGGTATGTCTTATTTTTCGGCCGGCCACGGTAGAGAGGGAGTCGTCGGTCCTCGGTCGTCAATCTTCGACCAAGTGCCTTTGCCGACGACCAAGGGCCAACGACCAACGACGATCTTCCAGCTGGCTGCTACGTCCTTGTTTTCGTGCTGTGGCCTAGTGCGACCAGGAAGATGGCGCTTTTTCCTTCGGCGTGAGGGGAAAAGAACACGGTGACGTCATCGTCGAAAAATGTCAGGCCGGTTGCGCCCAGGTGTTGAGCGTAGGCGGCGAGATACAGTTTGCCGCCGATGATGCCGGCTTCCAATTGCACGGCGCGATATCCGCGATTGCCGTAACGTTGCAGAATGGGACGCAGGTCAGCGAGGAAGAAGACGTCGACCGCGGCATCTGCAGGCAAGGCTTGCTGCAATCCGAGGTATCCGGCCCGGTCGCGGAAGTCGCCTGGCTTGAGCAATTCCAGCGCACCGCGGCCGCGGTGGAAGACGTAAGCTCCGGACTCGAGACCTTCTGCCGCATGAACGATCAGGTAGAGGTGGTTGAGCTGCGATCCCATGGGATCGAGAAAATCGGCGGGCACGGCACGAGTGGTGCGGTCGAGCATCGTGGACAGTTGGGCCAGCGTGATTGGAGTGCGGGCGAACTTGCGGCTGGATCCACGGCGCAAAATTACTTGCTCGATGGGATCTCGAGGAATTTCCGCGTCCGATAGAGGATGAAGCTGGGCCACCAGTCCGGCGGGAGGCGGGTTACTTGTAAGCGGAGTGCTGCCGCGCCACGACGCAACCTCCGCTGGCGAATGCAGAGACGAGGCAGAGTGCATCTCGCGCATGAGTGGGTAGTCGATCTCGTTGCGGGAGAGCGGGACAGTCTCGAGTCCCAGCGGTGAGATCGCGGCTGGAGCTTGTGCCGGGAGCTCCGATGCGTGGCCGATCGACACTAGTGAAAAAGCTACTTCGCGCTCTGTATCGATGTCGAGTAGGCGATTCACCGTGTCGTCTACGAATCCGCCGACTATCTTGGCCTGCATACCCAGGGCAGTGCTCACGGCGAGCAGGTTGGCGAGGAGCGTACCGTTGTCCCAGCCGAAGTGGCGATAGGTGCGGTCCTGATACTTCCATGCATTGCGCCAATAAGTAGCGGTGCAGACGATGGTCAGAGGGGCGTGAGCGAGGCCAGGCTCGTTGGCAGTGGCGTCGATGAGGAGGCTGCGATAGTCTCCGGCGCGCAGTTTGCGCAAGCCGAACTCGGCGGGCGCGAAATGATAGACGCCAGCTTCGAGTCCGGGGAGATCGCCGCAGACCAGATAGAGTTCGATCTCATAGAGAGCGCCGGTGCAGGCGGCAGCGCGGAAATAGATTTCGCCGCCAGGGTATTTTCTGTGCCGCGTGATTCCTGCGGACAGGTATAGGAGCTGGGCGATGGCTTCGAGGCCAGGAGCGGACACGGTTTGCGGAGGAACGATTTCGGAAATCGCGGAAAGGGCAGCCACCCCGGTCTGGCGGACCTCGGCGGGTACTGGCACTGGATCCAGCGTGGGGTAAATTTTGAAAGGAATGGGCTGGTTGTTGAAATCGAGGGAATGCTGATTGGAGCGGACGCTGGCGTAGGAATGCTTGGTGGCGTTGTGATAGTTCAGGGCGACTTCGGAATTGTTGTTGGCGGGCATGTTGGCAGTGATGAGGATACTCTTCAACGCAGGCCTTATTGAACCCGCCGTTAGGAGGTGGAGGGAGAGGGCTTTGTTGAAATGTGGAGTGTTCAGTTCGAATTCTTACGGTGTTCCATGTACTTGGACAACAGAAATACGCCTATTGCTATAGCTCCCAGAATTGCTTCGGCGGGTAACCGAGGGAAGCTTCGATCGCGTACGAGAATTGGCACAAGAACAAGCGCCGTGAGAGAGGCTGTCAAAACGCCGTAACCGAATAGTCGCCATTCATCGCGGGTCATGCCGCAGCCCCAACTTTCTGATCCATAATCCCACCAATTCTTCCAAACTCCAAGTGTGGTCAGCATTGAAAACAGGTCACGACAGAGATTTGCAGATGCCTTCTAAGGAATGACGGTTAGTGATATGCTTACCGCGATATGGGGATACCGAGCCTGCTGCGCAAGATCTTCATGGTGGACCTGCTTCAGGGATTGAAGGTCACGTTCCTTTATCAGGATCCCAAAGAGATTTACACCGAGCAGTATCCGCTGCAACGTCCGCAGGTGGCGGAGCGCTACCGCGGGGCGCCGCGGCTGAATGTGAATCCCGATAGCAACGAGACCATGTGTATTGCCTGCGATTTATGCGCGCTGGCGTGTCCGGAAAATCTGATTGTGGTCTCGAGCGAACGTAACGAGAAAACCCGCCGCAAGGAACTCACCAACTTTACCTACGATCTGAGCCGCTGCATGTTTTGCGGTTTGTGCGAGGACGCCTGTCCTACTGACGCGCTGGAACTGACCCAGGATTTCGAACTGGCCAGCTACACACGCGAAGGCGCTATCTGGAACCGCGAGATGCTGGAGAAGGGTCCGCAGCCTACTCAGTATAAAAGATAGTCTTCAGTCGTCAGCAAATCCTTGGTTCAATCTTTCAGATCTTTTGGGAACATCAGTTCTTAGTTTCTAGTTCTCGGTTCTCAGTTGGGAATGGCTGACGACTGAAGACCGGCGACTGAAGACTAGATTCCTGGCTGTTGTTGCGTCATGCAGTGCAGAGCGCCGTATCCCCAGATTAAATCTCCTGAGTAGATGCCTACGATCTCGCGATCGGGGAAGAGGTCAGCGAGGATGTCGAGTGCGACTCGATCGTTGGGATCGTTGAAGACTGGCACAAGGACGATGTTGTTGGCGATGTAGAAGTTGGCATAGCTGGCGGGAAGGCGGCGGCCTTCGAACACCACGGGTGCAGGCATGGGCAGTTCAATAATGGCCAGCGGATTGCCGTTCTGGTCGGTAGCGGCGCGCAGGCGGCGGATGTTTTCTCGCAGCGGTTCGTAGTTTACGTCGCTGGGATCGGACTCGACGGCGGTGATGACCGTGTCGGGCGAGACGAAGCGGGTGATGTCGTCAACGTGGCCGTGGGTGTCGTCGCCGGAGATGCCGGAACTCAGCCAGATCACATTTCTAATTCCCAGGTAATTTGAGAAGAGTTTTTCGTAGTCCTTGCGGGACATGGCCCGGTTGCGTTGCTGGGTTTTGCTGAGCAGGCATTCTTCGGTGGTGAGCAGGGTGCCTTGTCCGTTGACGTCGATGGATCCGCCTTCGAGGACGACGCGGGACTTACCGTGGACGGCGCGAATTTCCTCAACTCCGGCTGCCTCGGCCATGCGGCTGCCGATTTTTTCATCGTGCTGGTAGTTGGGGTATTTTGCCCAGGCGTTGAAGCGCCATTTGATGGCAGCGAGATTCGAGGGCAACACAAGGTCCCTCGACTTCGCTCGGGATGACAGAGTGGGAGAGGAGGCGGCGGTTGCGACAAATGTGCAGCCGGAGTCTCTGGTCCAGACGCGATTCGTGGGCCAGCGGTGGAAGACTACGTTTTCGCTTAGGGCATTCGCTTTCGTCAGGACTTTACGGGCTTGGGTTTCGGAGGCGCGGTTGTTGACGATGAGGTCGACGCGTTCGTGCCGGCCCAGGTGGCGGATGATTTCGGCGTAAACCCAGGGGATGGGCTCGAATTTTCCGGGCCAATCGCTGCGGTAGTGCGGCCATGCCAGCCAGGTGGAAGTGTGGGGCTCCCATTCGGCAGGCATGCGGTAGTGAGGCTTATTCAATCGATGATCCTGCTGGTGATTTGGCCGTAGCTGTCGATGCGGCGGTCGCGAAGGAAGGGCCAGTTGCGGCGGGTGTCTTCGATCACTCGGGTGTCGATTTCGCCGATGAGGATTTCTTCTTTGTCATGCGAGGCTTCGGCGATGACGCGACCGAAGGGGTCGCAGAGAAATGACGCTCCCCAAAATTCCAGGCCGTCTCCAGGAGCGGCGTTGCCGCGGATGTCTCCGGTTTCGTGTCCTACACGATTGATGACTGCGACGTAAACGCCGTTGGCGATGGCGTGGGCGCGCTGGATGGTGCGCCAGGCGTCATGTTGCGATTGTCCGAATTCCGCTTTCTCCGAAGGGTGCCATCCGATTGCAGTGGGATAGAAGAGAATCTGGGCACCCTGTAACGCGGTCAGGCGTGCTCCTTCGGGATACCACTGGTCCCAGCAGACGAGAGTTCCAACACGGCCCACGTTGGTGTCGAACGCGCGGTAGCCGAGATCGCCCGGGGTGAAGTAATACTTCTCGTAATAGAGGGGATCGTCGGGGATGTGCATCTTGCGATAGAGGCCGCGCAAAGTTCCGTCCGCGTCGAACAGGACAGCGGTGTTGTGATACACGCCCAGGGCGCGCTTCTCGAATAGAGAGGCGATCAAGACGATGCGTAACTGTTTCGCCAGCGTGGCCAATCGATTTGTGACGGGGCTTGGAATAGGTTGAGCCAGGTCGAACAAGTGTACGTCTTCGCGCTGGCAGAAATATTGGGTCTGGAAAAGTTCGGGAAGGCAGACGATCTGCGCACCGCGCGCCGAGGCCTGGTGGATCTTGTCGATGGCGCGTTGCAGATTTTTGTCGGGGTCGGAAGTGGTCGCCATCTGGATCAGCCCGACGGTGAATTTCTGCGGTGGCACTGTTCCTCCTGAAAGAGAAAATAGAATATCAGTTCTTAGTTATCGATTCCCGGTTCTCATTTGCTGTGGCAATAGTTTGCGGGGTTCTAGTAGAGTAGTGCAGGTCAACTTGGGGGTGTGAATTGAAACATGAGAATCATGATGGCGCGGGGGTGGAGCGTCATTTGCACGATGCGATTGAAGATAAATTGGTTCCGTTGGAGCCGCTCGATCTGACTAAGGTGCAGTCGATCGATGATCTGGTGCGGGCGATGTCTAAGACTGCGTTTACCGGGCGCCAAGTTGGTGAAGCCGCCGATGTGCTGGAAGCCATGGCCCGCGACAAGGACTGTTTTGTAGTCATGACCCTGGCGGGGGCGATGACTGTTGCCAAGCAGGGTCTGGTGATCGCAGAACTAATCGATCGCGGCATCGTAAACGCGATTGTTTCGACCGGGGCGTTGATGGCGCATGGATTGGTCGAGGCGACTGGACGCGCGCATTTCCGCTACAACCCTGAAGTGTCCGACGAGGAACTTTATGAGCAGGGATATAACCGAGTGTACGACACGCTCGAGCCGGAGACCAACCTGGACGATGTAGAGAAAGTTATGACGGAAGTGCTGGAAGGATGGGATCCCAGCGAAATACTGTCTTCATACAAGTTGAACCACGCCATCGGAGAGTTTCTGGCGAAGAATGCCAAGGGTCAACGGGGGATTTTGAAATCGGCGTATGAGAAAGGTGTGCCGGTTTTTGTGCCGGCGTTCACCGATTCGGAACTGGGGCTGGATGTTGCTTTGTCCAACCGGATGCGGGAGGCGGCTGGCCGGCACAAGTTGCGTTTTGATCCCTTTGAAGACCTGGAGCATTTTGCTTCGACTTTGCTGCGGCAGAAGCGGCTGGGGATTTTTACTATCGGCGGCGGAGTGCCGAGAAACTGGTCGCAGCAGTTTGGGCCGTTCATTGAATTGCGGCACCGGCGCATGGGGGAGAATGTTCCGCTGAAGCGCTATCACTACGGGCTGCGGATCTGTCCTGAGCCGGTTTATTGGGGTGGGTTGTCGGGGAGTCCTTATAGTGAAGCCATCTCCTGGGGGAAGTTTGTGCCTCCGGCTGAGGGTGGGAAGTTTGGGGAAGTGTTTGTGGATGCGACTCTCGGATTGCCGCTGATTGTGGCTGCGGTTTTGGAGCGGTTGGGGAAGAGTGGCGAGAATCATAAGGGCAAGAAGGAGAAGGTGGGGGCGAAAAAATAAAACCAAAAGCTGCGTGGGCGGGACGCCGGCGCTACGAAAGACAACGGCCCATTCGGATTGGCGAATGGGCCGTTTCTATTTTTTAGTCGAAGATCAGGACGGCGGAGGCGATGACCGTGGTCCAGAGGCCGCGTTTGTCACCGACAGCGGATTGGGTGACGTTGGCGGTGCGGACGATTTTGTTGGAGATGCGATAGATCTCTTTTTTCTCGTCCCAGGAACGGTCAGGGTCAAATTCGACGTTGAGGGTGGTGGCCAGCATTTCGGCGGCGAGTTCTTCGGCGTAGTCACCGGCTGAGTCTTCGGTTTCGCCGAAGGAGTGGTGCTCGCTGAGGTAGCCGTAGGTGTTGCGGTCGGCGGGGATGGCAACGCCGATACTCGATGCCAGCAGGCGGTGCGGTTCGTGGGTAGAGTTCTCGGCCACGACTGCAAAAACAACTTCGCCGGGGCTCAGGTATTTCAATCCTGTGGAGCGCGGCACAAGTTTGCATTGTGGCGGAAAAATCGAAGAGACTCGAACCAGATTCTGGGCAGCGATGCCGGCGTCCCGCAGGGCCAGCTCAAACGAAGTTAGACGTTCGCGATGTTTCCCGACCCCCTTGGTGAAAAAAATCTTCTTGGGGACCATGTCTTTAGACAATTCGAGTTTCCTCCCATACCGCAAAAATAAAAGACGGTAAGCTCAATTTCGCAAACATAACATAGGGAGTTGCGCGGGCAATATGAAAATACAAGTAATTTTGAAAAAATAAGGCCCTACGTGTCGAGGTGAGTACGTCCGACGGGTCGGGCGTGGCGCTACTTGGCGTCGGCGACTGACAGTACCGCGATCGTATCGCCGCTGGCCTCGCCGGTGACCTTAGCCTGGTGATCGGCCAGTTTATCGAGATGGTCGAGAGTGGCTTTGTCGGTGGTGTCGAGGGCGTACACTTTGTCGCCCACGATGAGAGCGTACTTTGAACCCTTGCGCACGCAGGAGCGCACGCACTCGGAGGCTTCGCCGGACATCATGTGGTTGGCGCCGCACATGGCATCGCTGACCTTGCCGGTGAAGGACTGAGGCTTGCCAGCGGCGAAGGCGATGGTTCCAGCCAGCAGAATCGTTACGGCAAACAAGCGCGTCGATCTCATCCGATATCTCTCCTTTGAGTTTGCTCTCTAGATAATACTGAAAGCTGGTGCTCTTGTGCTTTGTGGGGAGATCAAAAACTTTACCGCAAAAAGCGGAAAGATCTCCGGAAGGTTGGCGCCGGCGTACTGCCGGTTTCTCAGGCGGGCATTCTGCCCGCCCATCGGGCCGTCGGGACGCCGGCGCTACATGGGCATGCCTCTATCGTTTGGCGTCGAAGCGTAGGGAGACGTCTACGATTTTGTCCTGGTCTTCGGGAGTTTCCCGGACTGCGATTTTCCATAAGTCTGGGGGGAATTGGCCGGCGATGGAATCGAGGAACACCTTTGAGTAGCCGGAATCGTAGGTCTGGCCGGGGAGTAGCCGCCAGGCGGCGATCATGCGCTCGGTGGCTTTGCTGTCAAGGCCGCGAACTTCCAGGTCACCCATTTTGTAAATGCTGCCTTCCTGAAATTTGAATACGTAGGTGACGGTGGAATCCGTGTCATGGGTCTCCGGCGTTGGCTGGATTTGGACGCCCATGTAGCCACGGGTCCCGTAGAGTTTTTTCAGTTCTTCCACATCCTGATCGGCTTGCACGGCGTTCGCCGGCTCGCCGGGTTGCAGGTGGATGAGCTCGCGCAGTTTTTCGGGCGGAAATATGTTCGTGTTACCGGAAAGCTGGATGCTGCTCAATTTGTACTGGAGGCCGGGCGTGATATCGAAGGCGATGTCAACCTGAGTTTCGTCGGCAGTCTCCTCGACTACCTTGGGCTGAGGTGGTCCTACCGAAGCCTTCAAATAGCCGTGCTGGAGAAAGATTGGAAGAAAATTCTTGTCGGCATCGAGCGTAAGGCGGCTGCGGGAGTAGTCCTGGCCTGAAATCCTGCGGGCGACGGCCGTGAGCAACGGCAATTCTGCAGCGCCAGCTCCGGTGAACGACACCTTGCGGATGGTGATGGGGGCACCGGAAATGCTGTATTCGAAGGCCTCGACGGGACCGTCCTGGGGGCCGGCGCGCAGATAGTCGACGCGTCCGTGCAGGTTGTGTTCGATGGCGATGGCCTGCAAGGTTTCGGAAAGCTGGTCGGCCAGATTGCCGCCGACTGGGAGCTGTCCCTGAAAGAGAGGTTCACGGGTGCGTATCTTGTCAGCCAGTTCCTGATCGGAGAGCCAGACGAAATTTTCGAAACGGACGGGCACGAAAGGATTGGTGTCCTTGACTTGCAGGGCGAGCTTTATGCCTTCGGCGTTGAACTCGAAGGAGTAGGCGACATCGCTGAAAGCGCCGGTTTCACCCAGATGCTGGCTCACGCCTTTGAAGTCTTCATCGTTGACGGTTTGGCCCAGTTGCAGGCCCGTGGCAGCGATGATCTGGGCTGGTGTGTAACGGGTCGAGCCCGTGACTTTGATGGAAATCAGTTTGGACGAAGTAGGCTTGCGGGTCTGGGCCGGGAGCAGGGCGGCGCAGGCCAGGAGAACTAGAACGATTCGCTTCA
>Ga0163162_10004351_pt1 | contig 13631 bp, 11 predicted proteins | sample S55metaG_FD_115310 | JGI IMG/M metagenome (GOLD analysis project Ga0163162, IMG submission 115310) | Switchgrass rhizosphere microbial communities from Kellogg Biological Station, Michigan, USA - S5-5 metaG | ecosystem: Host-associated > Plants > Roots > Rhizosphere > Soil | place: USA...
TCGAAAGGAATTTTATTCATCGTTTCTATGTACCTGTTCCAGTCAACTGTTTCAGGCGAAGCATCGCTAGGCATCGTATACTCCCAGGCACCAATGGCACTCTGCCTGTCGTACACTGCATTTACCATATTCAATTTCCCGATCTCACCTGACTGGTATAATTCTCTTGCTTTTGCATATCCGATACTACTGACGCGCTGGCTTCCTACCTGCATCACTTTCTTAGAAGCCTGGTGTGCCTGCACCACGTCAAGACCTTCACTTATCTTATGCACCATCGGCTTTTCACAGTAGATGGCTTTTCCTTTTTTCAATGCCTCCTTCGTTATTCTCGCATGCCAGTGATCGCTTGTTGCGATAATGATCGCATCTACATCACTACGGTCTAATACTTCGTGATAATTCTTAGTTGTGAATATCTGGTCGCCATAAGTTTCTTTTGCGTTCAACAGTCGCCCGGTATACAGATCACATACTCCGGCCAATTCCACGCCGGGCACTTTTAATGCTGTGGCCAGGTCGCCATGACCCTGGATACCAAAGCCGATGACAGCGAGCCTGATCTTATCGTTAGAAGAAATCTTTTTTGAATATCTCAAAATGCGTTCGTCTGCTTTTTCTTTTGCCGCCAAACTGGCGAGGGGACTGGCGGCTGCTGCTAAGCCAAAACTTCCGATCTGCTGAAGAAATTTTCTGCGTGAAGCGTGAGTGTCATTTGACATGCAATTCGTTTTAAGTTTAAGAAAAGATTGGATGTGTTAAATAGAGACAGGAAGGTACGTAATCATCACAAAAAAATCATTCCGCACAAAAAAACAAAAATTGGTAAATTGAGGGTTCATCAAACTAACGTCTATGCTTACCAGAAGAACATTTGTAAAGAACAGCACACTGGCAATTGCTGGCGCCACACTTTTCTCGAAAAACCTTTTTGCTGCCGGGAAAGATAAGACCATTACAGGCGTACAATTATATAGTGTACGCGAAGAGATGAAAAAGGATCCTGCAGGCACATTGAAACAATTGGCTGATATGGGTTATAAATATGTGGAGCACGCCAATTATGTGGACAGGAAGTTTTATGGCTATTCACCTGCCGACTTCAAAAAACTACTGGGTGATATGGGGCTTCAAATGAAAAGCGGTCATACGACTATGGGTGAAAAGGCCTGGGATCAGAGCAAAAATGATTTTACTGATTTGTGGAAGTATACCGTTGAGGACGCAGCTACCGTCGGACAACAATATGTTATCAGCCCGTGGCTGGACGATAAATATCGCAAAGACCTTGATGGATTAAAAGCATTCCTGGCAGTATTCAACAAAAGTGGCGAGCTATGTAAAAGATCAGGGATGCAATTCGGCTATCATAACCACAATTTTGAATTTAATACCAGTGTGGGTGGAATGATGCTGTATGATATTATCCTGCAGGAGACCGACCCCCGGCTCGTGATCCAGCAAATGGACATGGGTAATATGTATGGTGCAGGCGGCCGTCCGTTGGAATTACTCCATAAATATCCGGGCAGATTTGCATCACTCCATGTAAAGGATGAAATAAAAAGTGAAAAGGGTGATATGAGTGGCTATGAAAGTACAGTGTTGGGAACAGGAGTGATACAAGTGAAAGAAGTGCTGGATACCGCCAGGAAGCAAAACCCCGGTACTCATTTTATTATTGAGCAGGAGAGCTACCAGGGCAAATCTCCCGTAGACTCTGTTAAGGAAGATCTGGAGATCATGAAAAAGTGGGGGTACTAGGCCAGAGTCATCAAACGTGAGGCGTGAATTATATAAAGAGACCGGGAATACCGGTCTCTTTAATTTTGTGCTGCCAAAATAAGAACGTCCAGGTTGACCATTGACATATTAAAATCAAAAGCGGGATCCCAAGACCCCGCTGACATTTTTTAGCTTTTCGCACGTTGTGGCTCCTTATCTCAACCCTGGTTGAATCGGTGCCGCTTTATTCGCTTACTCTTCTTTGGGAATAAGATATCATGCGCGGTTTCATATCCATGTTCGGACACCTGTTCTGCTCTCAATTCGTCGACCATATTTGCCCGGTGCCGGCGTCTCAGATAAAGGACCACACCCGCGATTGCAAGCAAGCTAATTCCGGCGATTATTCTTTTGCGGTTCATTTATTTTTTTACCAGGATAAAATGCAAATAGCATACCATCATATTAATTTCGATATACATGGTTTGCCAATCATCTAAATCGTTGGCGAAATAGATATTCATATTATCTTGTAGCCCTGATCAAATAAACTGATTGCGATTTGAAACACCTGCGTTGCTTATTGATCTGTGCTCTGGGTATTTCTGCCTTCGCCCAGAAAAAAAATACCCAGTTTCAATTTCATATTCAAAAAACAAACAAGCCCATTATAGTCGATGGGGCAGATGATGAACCTGCATGGCAAGAGGCGCAAACGGCCACAAATTTCTTTATGGTCCTTCCTATGGATACAAGCAAGGCATCGGTAAGGACAGACATCAAAATGACGTACGACGACCGGAATATTTATATTATCGCCATTTGCTGGCTGCCAAAAAGAGGACAGTCTTTCATGGTGGAATCACTCCGTCGCGATTTCAACTTTGGCAGGAATGACAATTTCATTTTCTTTTTAGATACCTATAACGATCTTACGAACGGTTATACGTTTGGGGCCAATGCCGCCGGTGCGCAGTGGGATGGTACTCTGTATGAAGGCGGAAAGGCAGACCTGAACTGGGATAATAAATGGATATCGATCGTGAAGAACTATGATGATAAATGGATCTTTGAAGCGGCCATCCCTTTTAAAACAATACGGTATAAAAAGGGAATTAAAAAATGGGGAATTAATTTCAGCAGGCTGGATATTACGGCCGCTGAAAAATCAGCGTGGGCCCCTGTTCCAAGACAGTTCCCAACGGCATCGTTAGCCTACACAGGCGAGTTGATCTGGGACGAGCCACCCCCGCCCACGGGTTTAAACTTTTCTCTTATACCCTATGCCCTCGCGGGGGTCTCTAAAAATTATGATGCAAAAACGGATCCTGTGTACAAAAAGGAGATAGGTGCCGACGCAAAAATTGCATTGACGTCCGCACTGAACCTCGATCTCACTGTAAATCCCGATTATTCGCAGGTAGAGGTGGATAAACAGGTTACCAATCTTGATCGTTACGAGTTATTCTTCCCGGAAAAAAGGCAATTCTTCCTGGAGAACAATGATCTGTTTGGAAATTTTGGATTCACAAATATCCGCCCTTTCTTTTCAAGACGCATTGGATTAAGTGTGCCGATCAGTTTCGGAGCAAGGCTTAGTGGTAATATTGATAAAAACTGGCGCATTGGGATCATGGATATGCAAACAAAGAGGCAGGATTCCGTCGGATTGCCCGCACAAAACTTTTCAGTCGTTGCTGTGCAAAGGAAGATATTTGCCCGATCAAATATTCGCCTGCTGTTTGTCAATAAACAATCTCTCAATTATGAACCGGGTAAAGACAGCACCAAACAGCAATATTCTTTATATAATCGCAACATAGGTGCCGAATATAATCTTGCCTCTGCAAATAACTTATGGACCGGCAAGCTGATGTTCCTAAAATCATTTTCACCCGATGTATCAGACAATACATTGACGCATGCGGCGAACCTTCAATACAATAATCGTCATTGGTTGTTGCTATGGCAACACCAGTACGTAGGAAAAAATTATTCAGCCGAAGTCGGGTATGTGCCCCGGACAAACTATATCAGTCTGAATCCTACAGCCGCATATCTTTTTTTTCCGAAACGAGGAATTGTGTTGAGTCATGGACCAAAATATATCGGCACATACTATTATAATACCTCTTTTAAAAAGACGGATTACGAAAATATTTTGCTTTATATCTTCAACCTTCGTGATCAAAGCATTTTCGATGTCTGGATGGGAAATGACTGGGTGCAATTATTGCAACCGTTCGATCCAACTAACAGCAATAAAGATTCACTCGCAACTGGCACTATCCATCAGTGGAAGGCCTTTGGCGTAGAATTTTTTTCAAAGCCGCAAAAACTTTTTACGTATAATATTTCTACGCGATTTGGTGGCTATTATGCGGAAGGCAACCGCTACAATGTGAACGTTGATCTTGGCTACAGGATCCAACCCTACGCCGGCATCACGCTTAGCACGGCGTATAATGATATTGTGTTGCCCCAGCCTTGGGGAAGAACCGTTTTCTGGCTTATTGGTCCGCGCATTGATATCACCTTCACCAATAAACTTTTTTTGACCACCTTTATTCAATACAACGACCAGCAAAAAAACATCAATCTTAATACACGATTCCAGTGGCGCTATCGCCCGGCTTCCGATTTGTTTCTTGTATACACCGATAATTACTATTCATACCCGCTGTTTGTCCGCAACCGCGCGTTTGTGTTGAAGTTTACTTATTGGTGGAATAACTAGAAGGTGTATTGGGGATATTGGGATATCCTTTACTCACGACTCACGATTGAGACCTAGTCCGGCAAAACTTTTACCATAATATTTTTGAAGTACACTTTACTATTTGGATCATGTCCCTGCAATGCGAATGTGCCGCTTGATAGTACACGGCCTTCACTGCCTGCATCTCTCTTCACATTGTCCGGCTCTGTATAGTCGACAACGGTTTTGTCATTGATCTTTACAGTCACGTGCTTTCCTTCCACTTTAAAGGATTCTGTGAACCACTCGTTGTCCTTTACGTAAACCTCCTTCACATCCTGCACGGCATACAAACTCCCGGTGCGGCGCCAGTCAGTATGAGAATTGTTGACCTGTACTTCATAGCCTTTCTTCGGCCAACTGCTCTCCTGGTACTCGGTGTGAAAATAAATACCGGAGTTGGAGCCCGGAGTTGTCATTACATCTGCTTTGAATTCAAAATTTTTAAAGTTATGCTGATGCACATCGCCTGTATAAAATAAATGTGCAGTCGGTCCGTGAGCTACAATTGTTCCATTCTCAACGCTAAATGTGTTTGCATTCTCGCCCACTTTCCAGTTTGTTAATGTCTTTCCATCAAATAAGGGAACCCAACCATCCTGTGGGGTATGACCAGATAAACTAACCAGCAACAAGCAAAGAGGCAGGGAGCACCAATAAATAATCTTTCTCATGACATTTTTAAATGAAGCTACATTTTTTTGGAGAAAACGTCATAAGGAGGAACGTGATGGGAAGATCACCCGGCGCTGGACACTAATCTTGTTCCGATTTTACGTAATTCACAACGTAAGTTTTATTCCACTTGTCATGCCAGGGATAACAACGCGAACCCAGCGCACTAAGGGCGTTGAAGGGCACGGCCCGGCATAAACCTCGAAGTAAGGCAGTTTGTCCGTTGATCCGGCTGCCATCTTCATTCACGGCTATGGTTCCGGTGATTAGTTTGCCAAAAGATCTTCCTTTGAACATTGCTTCGATCAAACCCATATACATACCATAAAACAACAGCACGATTAAACGACCGAGTATCTCATGGCCATCGCCATAGATGATAACGGCCAGGCCATAACTCAGATTGACCAATATGTAGCTAAACAGATACATGAAAACATAAAAGCTGACCAGGTCAATGATATAGTTAGCTAGCCGCTTGCCTGGGTTGGCTTGAGTAAGTTGTGGAGTAAACTCGTCAAATAAATTTTGCTCCGGTGATTGTTGCAGCTGATTTTCTTCCATCATAGTATGTTTTGACAGGGTTAGAAAAGCAGTTTAAATATGGGAATTTTTATTGTGAATTCCAATAGCCCCATGATCCGCTGCTGGTTTATTTCACCACTTCCTTTATTCCTTCGCACATGGCTTTTATTCTCTGGTACGAGTCGTAACTGTTTTCCTCTTTGTTAAATTTAATTTCAAGAAAACCTGAGTATTTTTTTAAATAAAACGTAGTGTGATCGTCAAGGGCGATCTGCCCGTCGATCCTTGTATTAGTGAATGACATATTACTGCGTTCGCCGATCTTATCGTTCATGTAGTGCTCGACTTTCCCGGTTTTATTTTTATCGAACCAGGCTTTCATCGAATAATAATGATCCTGTTCGCTGTAACTGATATTCGTATTCCCATGCCCGTGCCATCTGCATGAAGTAATTCCAATAAACATAAACGCGTAAAATAACAAGGTTTGCTTTTTCATTGTTCCTGTTTAGAATAAAAGAATAATTTGAACAACTAACGTCATTCAATTTTTTAAAGTGGGTTGAAGTGGTAAAGACTGGTTGAAGTGGTACAAAAGTAATAATGAATAATCAATACTCAATAATCAATAATGAGTTATAGTCCCGAAAGTTATCGATATCCACTGGCTTGTAATTCGAATAGCCGCGCATATCGATTACCGGCAGCCAATAATTCTTCATGTGTTCCGAGTTCAGTCACTCTTCCATCGTCGATTACGGCAATATGGTCGGCGATCCGTACAGTGGAGAAACGATGCGAGATGACAATACCGATACGTCCTTTTAAATTTTCCTTTAACTCAGCAAAGATGGCAGCTTCGGCTTCCGGATCCAGAGAAGAAGTTGGTTCATCCAATATCCAGATATCTGCATTGCGATACATGATACGTGCAAGAGCAAGGCGCTGCCATTCGCCACCGGAAAGATCATGACCACCTTCAAACAGTCTTCCCACTTTTGAATCGAGACCGTTTGGCATTTTACTGACCAGCCATTCACTCCGGCTGTCCTGGAGTGCTTTAATTACCCGTTCATCATTTGTCATCCCATTCGGTCTTCCCATCACCACATTTTCTCTTACTGTTAATTCGTATGTGGCATAATCCTGAAACAAGACGCCAATGCGGTTGCGGAGGTCTTTAGGGTCCATGTCTCTCACATCAATGCCCCCCACTCTTATTGATCCTCCCTGCACATCATAAAACCGAAGTAGCAATTTGATCAATGTTGATTTACCAGCGCCATTTTCCCCTACCAATGCCATCAGCTCTCCCTTGCGTATTTTGAGATTCAACCCGAGGAGAGCAGGTTCGGTTCCGCCCGGATAAGTAAACGTGACGTTATCAAATTCAATCCCGTCAATTGTTATTTCAGGGATCACTTGCGGTTTTGATGGCACAGGTACTAGTTGTTCAATTCCGAGAAATGAAAAATAATCGTCGAGGAAAGTTGTGTGCTGGTCAACAGCAACAAAAGTGCTTGAAATATTTCCCAGCGTTCCCGCAACCGAAGTGAACGCGCCGATCACTAATACCACCGCGCCCGGATTAATGGCTCCATGTATTCCCTTGACCGCAACAAAAACGTAGGCAAGAGCGAGAATTGTCCCTGTTACAAATCCACTTAGCAGTGACATGCGGCTTCCCATCCGAAACATTTTCTCTCTTTGCGTGAAAAGATCTTCCGATAATTTTCGATACCTGCCCAATAAATAATCGGCGACAACATAAGCTCTTACTTCTTTTGTGTTCTTTGGCTGCACCAGCAGATCACCTAAATATTGCCTCTCTCTTTCTTCAGGAGTTTCTTTATAAAAATATTTATACAGTTTTGTTGTCGTGCGACTTTCGAGGGCCAGGGAAAGGAAGGCCGCACCCAATGCAAGGACCACCAGGATATAATGCAGGCTTGCGAGCAAACCGGACATCAATATGATTGAGACAATGTTTCCCGAAAGACCAAGTATCGACCATGTCAGGTCACCAGGCCGCCAGTTTACGTCTCGTTTGGCTCTTGCAAGGCGGTCATGCCAATCAGAATTATCAAAGTGTCCAAGATCGACCTGCGAAGCTTTCTCCAATAAGCGTCGCTCAGCCTCCAGCTCTACACGCCGGACATAAAGATTTCGCCCAAAGCCCATATAAGCGCCTACCGCACGTTGTACGACGAAAGTGAGCCATAAACCAATTACGATATAAAGGACATCATCGAATTGCATGGCATGCAAATGCGCCTCCGCAATTTTATTGACCAGAACAGAACCGAGATAAACGGAGATTGGCGGCATGATCGCATTAAACATGCCAAGTAATGAATAACGAATTAATAAACGCGGTGAAGCGGCCCATGCAAGCGTCATGGCATGACCAAGATTTTTTCGTACGCGCTTAAGACGACTGGTCTTTATGACCACCGGTTCTTCCATCTCTACAAGTTACGAAGAGGGGGAAGATTAAAGAAGTTAGAATAAAGAAGTTAGATTTTTTCTTACTCAGTATTGATTATTCATTCTTCATTTTTATACTCCGAACTGCTGGAGATGATGTTCAATGTGCTTATACATTGCTTTGCTCCATTGTTGTTTTGTGAGTTTGCCAAAGAAAGGATGAATTTCATTTTTAATATTTTCTTCCTTAAAATCGTTGATCATGGCGATTACGCTTTGTTTTTCCCTTTCAAAATCTTTCTCATGACCCGTCATTATAAAGGAAGGATCTGTAGGCGAATTGCGCTTGAAGGGCTTTTCATTGTACATGCCTCCCTTTACAAGCGGGCCGATAAGTTTTCCTAATAAGGTCCTCGGGAGAACATAAACGCCCAAAGCGCTGCCTATTGGCATTTGCAAATGTGCCAGCATTTGCGAAACGTTCATCTTTCCCCACTGCGCTTGCGATTGGGGGGTGAGCTTATTGACCCGGTCAAGAATATTTTTCTTGACGCCCGGGTCAAAGAGATCTTTAAGTTCCATAACCAGGATTTGATCAACCTAAAATACAAATAGTTTCCTTTAAGTAGATTTGGTAACGATTTTTTAGAATGGATAAAGGAAAAATATTAATTGTTGACGATGAAGAACAGTTGCGGAGTCTGCTGACGCGCATTGTAACCCTGGAAGGATTTGTGGTGCAGGAAGCGGGAAGTTTGAAAGAGGCTACAAAAATTCTGACAAAGGATCATATAGACGTCGTTATCTGTGACGTAAAACTCCCGGATGGCAGTGGAGTGAATTTTGTACAAGAAACCAGGCTGAAGTTGCCCTCCATTGAGATTATTCTTCTTACAGCTTATGCTAATGTTGGCGATGGAGTGCAGGCCATGAAGAATGGTGCATTTGATTACATCCTGAAGGGTGATGACAATGATAAAGTCATTCCGCTTTTGTACAAGGCTATTGAAAAAGTTCAATTGCAAGAACGCATTCAGCACCTGGAGAAACAAATAGGCAAGCGATATGCGTTTGAAAATATTTTAGGTGCCTCGACGGCTATAAAAGCAGCCATTGACCTTGCAAAGAGAGTTGCCCCTACGGACACCACGGTTTTATTGTCCGGAGAAACGGGTACGGGCAAGGAGGTATTCGCACAAGCTATTCACCAGGCGAGCAAGCGTTCGGGAAAATTATTCATGGCTCTTAATTGCAGCGCTTTCACAAAGGAATTATTGGAGAGTGAGATATTCGGTTATAAAGCAGGAGCATTTACAGGTGCTACAAAGGATAAACGCGGGTTGATAGAGGAGGCAAACGGAGGCACATTGTTTTTAGATGAGATCGGGGAAATGCATATTGACCTGCAATCAAAGTTACTCAGAGTTTTAGAAACAAATGAATTTATAAAGGTTGGAGATACGAAATCGACAAAGGTAAATGTCCGGATCATTGCCGCTACGAATCGTGACCTGAAAGAAGAGATCAAAGAAGGGAAATTCCGGGAGGACCTTTTTTACCGGCTTAATGTTTTTAGTATTGAGCTTCCTTCGCTTCGCGAAAGAAAAGAAGATATCCCTTTACTGGCAGCCTTCTTCTTAAAAATTTTCGCAGAAAAAACAAACAAACGGGTCACAGGAATGAGCAAGGAATTTATCACACGGTTGGAGCAGCAAGAATGGAAGGGCAATATACGTGAATTAAAAAATGTTATCGAACGGGCGGTGATATTGGCCGATGGCCCTGAACTGAAATCAGAATATCTGCCACTTGATATACAACAGTCACTTTCGAGCGGTTCATCTTCTTTTGATCTTGCCAACATTGAACGCTCCCACATTCAAAAAGTGCTTCATTATTCTAAAGGGAACAAAAGCAAAGCCGCTGAGTTGCTAGGTATTGGCTTAACAACACTTTACAGGAAGCTTGAAGACTACAAGATCTCCGCAGGCGAATAACCCTTCCATTTTGAAAAGACCTTTTTCATTTTGATAAGGTTCCTGGACCACTTGATATTTTCGTCATTCTTCTTCATATCGGTAAATACAATACAGGCAAGCATTTCGCAGTGTCCAGTGAATAAAAAAGCAGATTGGTATGAGATTATCATATATCGCAAGAGCGGTTTTTTATGAATGCTAAAAGAGACTTTCTTGATAAGGTTTTCATTTGGTTCATGTGGTTAATTGCATTAGCGCTGGTGTTTATAGTGCTTATAAAATTTAAAATCTTAGTTCATTAATAAAATCAAATGCTATGTTAACTGTTGTATTGATCATTGCCGGGCTTATCTGCTTCTGGCTTTTTTTTAAATCTGTAGACTGGTTCGAAAAAATCTAAATCATTTCTTATGATGATCGCATTATTTATGCTGTCTGTAGCGGTATTTATTTACCTGCTATACGTATTGGTCAAACCCGAAAAATTCTGATTGTATGACTGGCGAAATTTTAGGTGCAGTGATAATTTTTCTTTTGACAATTTTTCTGGCTTACCCATTGGGAAAGTTCATTGCTAAAGTGTTCAAAGGAGAAAAAAACTTTATGGATTTTATGAACCCAGTGGAGAGGTTCATTTTTCGCATCAGTGGCATTAATCCAAATGAAAGCATGAACTGGAAAAAATTTCTGAAAGCCATGCTGACTATTAACCTGTTTTGGTTGGTATATGCGATGCTCATGTTGATTTTCCAGGATAAACTTCCGCTCAATCCTGATGGCAACCCCGGTCAAACTCCGGACCTTGCTTTTAATACCGCCATTAGTTTTTTGGTGAATTGCAACCTTCAACACTATTCAGGTGAATCAGGGCTTACATATCTCACTCAGTTATTTGTAATCACTTTCCTGCAATTTCTCAGTGCGGCAACTGGTATTGCCTGTTTGATTGCGCTGTTTAACGGCTTAAAGGAAAAGACAACCGATAATCTTGGCAACTTTTGGACTTATTTGGTTAAAAGTACTACAAGAATTTTATTGCCTTTGTCGATGATTGTTGCAGTAATACTTGCTTTTAATGGCACACCGACAAGCTATGATGCTAAAGACAGTATTGTAACATTACAGGGCGACAGTATACACGTATCGAGGGGACCTGCTGCAGGGATGATCGCTATCAAACAAATAGGGACAAATGGTGGTGGTTGGTTCGGCGCAAACTCCGCTCATCCGTTGGAGAACCCCAACTATTTGACAAATGCTGTGGAATCGATCTCTATCTTTTTGATCTCTGCCGCTCTTGTATTTTCTCTTGGATTTTATATCAACCGGAAAAAACTGGCATGGATCATATTTGGCGTGATGACGTTTTTCTGTGTCATTTTCCTGACCATCAATATTTATTATGAAACAAAAGGCAACCCGGCAATAGATAGATTGGGAGTTGCACAGCACCTGGGTAGCATGGAAGGAAAAGAGATTCGTTTTGGCTCAGCTGCAACAGCATTGTGGAGCGTGATCACTACTTCTACTTCCAACGGCTCTGTAAATGGCATGCATGATAGCCTTACTCCTGTATCGGGTGGAATTGTAATGATCGATATGTGGATCAATGCCCTTTATGGAGGAGTGGGTGTGGGCTTACTGAACTATTACATTTTTATTATTGTGACTGTGTTCATCGCAGGACTCATGGTGGGTCGAACGCCTGAGTTCATGGGACATAAGATCGAAGCGCGGGAAGTTAAGATTGCAATGATCGTTACCCTGCTTTCGGCGTTTCTTGTAAAAGGTTTTACAGCCCTGGCCGCGTATATGGTAGCTCATCATCCGGAAATCGCGTGGGCCGTAAAACCATCAGCATGGCTTAACAATCCCTCCTATCATGGATTTTCTGAAATGTTGTATGAATATTCATCAGCTAACGCTAATAACGGTAGCGGTTTTGAAGGACTGGAAGACAACAATGTTTTCTGGAATGTAACAACCGGTATTACATTGATAGTAGGAAGATATCTGCCAATTATTGGACCCATTGCAATTGCCGGGTTGCTCGCCAATAAAAAATATGTCCCCGCATCACCGGGCACGTTAAGGACCGACTCTATCACGTTTGGGGTAATGACCATTGCCGTCATCGTGATCATTACAGCCCTGTCGTTCTTTCCTCCAATGGCGCTGGGTCCATTAGCTGAATATTTTTCACTTTATAAATAATTCCGATTCACTATGGCAAAAAGAAAACGCTACATAAGACTATTCGATCCCGAACTGGTGGGAGTTTCAATAAAACAGTCTTTTGTAAAGTTGAACCCTGCATGGATGGTTAAAAACCCGGTAATGTTTACCGTGGAAATTGTGACAGCTGTCATGCTGGCTGTCTGTATTTACCAAACAGCAACAAGCGATACATCACAAGGAGCGTTATGGTATAATATTGTTGTTTTCGTGATTCTGTTGTTAACAGTGCTGTTTGCAAATTTTGCTGAGGCGCTGGCTGAAGCAAGAGGTAAAGCACAGGCGGAAAGTTTGAGAAAAACAAGAGAGGAGACTCCTGCTAAAAAAATGACCGCCAATGGTATTAAAGTTATCCCTTCATCACACCTCCGGTTGGGTGATCATTTTGTTTGCGAAACTGCGGATATTATCCCAATGGACGGAGAGATCATTGAAGGCATTGCCACCATTGATGAATCGGCGATCACGGGTGAATCCGCGCCTGTTATAAGGGAAGCCGGTGGTGATAAGTCATCAGTAACGGGCGGAACAAAAGTATTAAGTGACCGCATTGTTGTTGAAGTGACAACGGCTCCCGGCGAAACTTTTCTTGATAAGATGATCGCATTGGTAGAAGGCGCTTCACGGCAAAAAACACCAAATGAAATAGCACTGACAATACTGCTGGCAGCATTCACGATGATATTTACCATTGTTTGTGTAACGCTTAAACCCTATTCTGATTATGCAAACACTCCTATAACAATTGCAGCTTTTGTCTCCCTCTTTGTTTGTTTAATACCAACAACAATTGGCGGTCTGTTAAGTGCCATCGGTATTGCAGGCATGGACAGGGCTCTCAGAGCGAACGTGATCGCAAAAAGCGGTAAGGCAGTCGAAACAGCCGGTGACGTCGACGTACTGCTGCTTGACAAAACAGGAACTATCACGATTGGAAACCGTAAAGCAACAAATTTTTATCCCACTGACGGTATTAGTGAAAAGGAATTTGCCGAACTGGTTGTATTGAGCTCATTGGCAGATGAAACACCAGAGGGGAAATCAATCGTTGAACTGGCAGGAAAAAAGGGTATAAAGGCCAGCAGAGACAGAAGTGGGATGTTGTTCATCAACTTCACTGCAGAAACAAGAAGCAGTGGCGTCAATCTCCCAAATGGAATAAAAATCCGGAAAGGGGCCTTTGATGCAATTCGTGATATGGTGGTCAAAAGCGGGAACACCGTAGGCAATGAAACGGAAGAAAGGGTAAAAACAATTGCCCAAAATGGAGGCACTCCTCTTGTTCTCTCATTTAATAACGAAGTAAA
>Ga0163162_10004353_pt1 | contig 13629 bp, 12 predicted proteins | sample S55metaG_FD_115310 | JGI IMG/M metagenome (GOLD analysis project Ga0163162, IMG submission 115310) | Switchgrass rhizosphere microbial communities from Kellogg Biological Station, Michigan, USA - S5-5 metaG | ecosystem: Host-associated > Plants > Roots > Rhizosphere > Soil | place: USA...
ACTACAACCCGAAGTCCGGGCGGTCACTGGTTGACCGTACCCTGGCAATCAAAATGAATAAAACCAAAGACTACCCGGATCGCCAGCAACTGATTGAGTTCGGTCGCAAACACTGCGCGGTGGTTAGGCCGGCATTGATCATCGACCGAATAGCTGAGGCAATGAGCCAGGCACTTTCTGCTCATCGGTCGCGAGTGGCTGCTGACCTGTTTGTGGGGATGCAACGCGAATGGGATGCCGGGCGTACAGTTGCCTTGAATAATTCGGTTGGATCGGGGTTGAAGCTTAAGCCTGTATTGGATGCGAGGAAGAAACGCTCGAAGTGAGTTTGCTAGGATCGGGTGCTCATCAGGTGGCGGCGTTCTACATTTCAGTTTTATTGGAGGAGAATCGAACATTTGGCTTCGGCTTGGGCTGGTTTTTTAACTGCATAAATAAAAAACCGCCTGAAAGGCGGTTTTTTACAGTTTGTTAAAGCAGAAAGTATGAGTTTCTAACGTTTTAAACTAGTCAACCGTGAACTTATATACGTCTGACCATTTTGTATTGTCAGCAACACCATTTACCAAGGCTGTTGCAACAACATTTTGTACGCCTTTATTTGGGAAGCTAATTGTAAATCCAAAATTTCCGTCTGCGTAAGAATCTCCTGATCCTAACTGAGTCGCGCCGTTTGGAGATAGTGTGACGTAGATCTTGCGGTTAGGAACGGATGTTCCGGTAATAAAAAAGGCATTTACGTCTTTTCGGATGGCTGTGATACGTGTTTCGTTAGCCATATTTATTACTCCGTGTAATGTTTATGGGGCCTTGCCTGATTTCTGAATGAGGCAAGTTCAGCCAGTTGTATTTCTGTGTTTGCTCTTGGCTTGAGGGATGTTAGGCGGTTATTTTATAAAGTGAACCTGTAATAACTGACAGGTTTTAATGTTCGTTGGCGATAGATTTGTTCTGGGTTATTACTTTTATGCTGAATTCAGGGGGCGCGTCGAAGGGGGCAGTTGATGTTTTAAATCGTTCTGATAAAAAATCGCCGTGAGGCGGGTTTTTTATGGGCGTAATTAAACAAATATTTCCGCTACCTCTTCAAGCGTGGGCATCACTGCTGGAATGACGGTGAGCTCGCAATCCAGAGCGGCAATAACACGTGCATAGGCATTCATGCCCACGGAAAGGGCGCCTTTCTCTATAGCGATGACTTTGTTTCGCGTCACTCTCGCGAGCTCGGCGAGTTGCGCTTGCGTTAGCCCGCGCTCCCTACGCTTTATGCGTAATTGGGCGGCGAGGCGGCTCATTAACAGAACGTGATCCATGTACTGTCTCTGTGACTTTCAAAGTTAAATGTGGCGTAAACGCTACATTTGATCGTTATGAGTCCGCTCGCACGCGTATGCGTTTACTCAATCTTCCAGACCCTTTTTCAAGCTGCTTGCGCCGCCTTCTCCAGAGTGCACTTCAGGGCACAGCTAACTGAATGGCACCTGTAAGGAAAGTTTGGAAGATTTTTCGACGAAAAGTCTTTTATCAGTGACTACTCCTTCAGTTCAACGTGATCCAGTGCCTGATTCACCGCCAGTTCGCCGAGCATGACCACTTGCGCGATGCCTAGCGCGGTCTTGCGGTGTGAGGTGTCGAGCATGGCGGCGAAGTTGTTGAGCATTTCGCTGGCAGAACCCAGGGTTTCGCTGGCGTTGGCCAGTAGGGATTCGGTGTTGTACTTCGGGTTGGCGAGGTACATGGGTTCGGGTTTGTGTGTGCTGGCCATGATGAAGGCGGACGGTTTGAGGTAATGGTCGAGGGCGCGTTCGGCGGCGTCGTTGAGTTTTTTGGAATCGAGGGATTCGTAGGGGGATGCGGGATCTGTTTCTGGCGGGTGTGGCGTTGATCTGATCATGTTTCGTCTCCGGTAAATGGAGCCGACACCGGATCGCTACTAAACGAAGAGGGTGGCAGCTGAACGCAGGTTAGTAGACCGGGGAGACGCGACCGGCGCACCCGAAGGCGCCCTGCGAACAGCTACCATCAAGCGCGGGTTATGCCCGACTGAATGGTGCCAATGCGCTTCGCGTAACCTCGGGCTACTAAACCCGATCACTGGAAATCAGTGACGCGAATCAAGTTACCGATGGCCCGCCAGGCGCACAAGCCGGCGGATTCTGGCGTAGTGGTAGGCAACGGCGCAAGCTGTTGTAGGCATCCGGAAGTGACGGCCGAGAAAACTAAACGCGTCGTTTAAATAAAGCGTCGCCTGGGTGTAATCCAAATTCGAGAGCGTTCAACCAAGTATCCAGTTTTTGGCTGGATAACTGATCAGGTTTGTTGATTAAGCTTCTAAAAAGACACTGACTATATTTTTTAGGTATAAAAACCTGTCAGATCTTACAGGTGTGGAAAGTTCATTGGCGATCTATCGTGGGCGCTCAGTTATCTTTCAGGATGGAAAAAATGCAAAAGGACAAAAGAGTTACCAGTGTTGGTGTTGACGACGTTCAAATGTTTCTGGCGATTCCCGGGGGGGAAAGCTTTACCGTCTCAATTCGTGGTAGAGAGTTTTTGGAACACAGTGGAGAATATTTTAATTTCAAATTTTTTCAGTATCTAGGCAGGAATGAGTTCTATATTGGTTCCACCTTCCGCAAAAACCTTCCGCTTGACGAACCGCACAATTTGGGTGCCCCCGGCACAGCTGCCCACGTGCAGCTGGAGTTGGACGGGATTGATAATTCTAGGAGTGCCAAGGGCTTTGTTTGTTTGGAGCGAGGCGGAGATTATCCGAAGGGTGTGATCTATTGTGCTGAAGAAAAAGCATTTTCTTTGATTGCGATGTTTGATTTTAAAAGTGGTTGATCTTAGTCTTTGATGCGATATCAGTGTCATGCGGCAGACTTCCAAAAGTCTGCCGATTTTTATTCTATGATCATCGATCATTGATGCTCAGTTAAGTGCCCTGTTATTTGTCATGATCAATATCAAGCTTGCTGAACGTCACCTGCCCCCCTTCACTCGTATACCCCGTGTTGTCCTGCACATAAACCCCTGCCTTGAAATACAGCGGCTTATTCCGCCACGTCGCACTGATCTGTGAATCCCACTGATACCCCGCCGCACTCACACCCAACGCACCGCCAGGACTCAAGTGGATGAGGTAGTTGAATTCGCGATCCAGTTTGATCCCGGTCGCCAGCGTGATAACGCGACTCTCATCCTCGTCCGGGTGCATGCGCACCTTGATCACCAGGTTGCCGGTCTCGGTTTTTGTCTTGTACTGATATTCAAGTTTGACCATCGGCTTCTGGCTTTCATAAGCGTGAATCTGGCCGATGACGATCTTGCCGGAGCTCGGGACTTTGTTGACGGTGAGGGTCGCGCGCAGCAGGTTGTCGGCATCCGGGTAGTACCAGTTGCGCAAGGTGCCATTGCTGTAGGTTTCACGCAGTTCGGTGCGCGGGTAGATGGCGTTTTCGGTTTTTGACCCGGTAACCGGTGACCAGAAGAACAAGGTGCCGGTGTCGGAATGGAAGTATTGATCTTTGAAGCCGTTCACCAGTGTGGAGGTTTCGACGGTGTATGGCGGGCTGCCAACGGGAACGCTGAGGTTCCAGGTTGCGAGATCGATCATGTCGGTTCTTCCACTCAAGTTTCACTGCACGTACGTGCCAGAAGCTCTAGCCCGCACGTTTTGGGGCGGCCTTTATAAGCGTAGAGGGAAAATTTGTTAACGCCCGTTTGGCAGGTGATTGACGTCAACATCCTGTCGAAATGCCATCTCTGCCGGTTTCCGGGGGCTTCAGCGGTGACCGTTAGTCGGCAAATTCACGCTTTGGTTAAATGATGGCCTGATGACAGCTTCTGCTTTCTTGGATACAGTACTAGAGTGAAGGCTCAGTATGTGTGCGGTTTTTACCGGAAGCCGACCAAAAGTCCCGACAAGAGAAGCAGCATGGAATGCGCGCAACCCCCGCCAGGTGAAGGCAACTCTGTCCTTTTGATCGTTGATGATTACCCTGAAAATCTGATCAGCATGCGCGCGTTGCTGCAGCGCCAGGATTGGCACGTCCTCACCGCAGCCTCGGGTTTCGAAGCGCTCAATATTCTGCTCTCGCACGACGTCGACCTGGTGTTGCTGGATGTGCAGATGCCGGGCATGGACGGCTTTGACGTGGCACGGCTGATGCGCGGCAGTCAGCGCACGCGCTTGACGCCGATCATCTTTCTGACCGCCAACGAACAATCCCAGGACGCCGTGATCAAGGGCTATGCCAGTGGCGCGGTGGATTACCTGTTCAAGCCGTTCGACCCACAGATTCTCAAGCCCAAAGTGCAGGCGTTGCTTGAACATCAGCGCAATCGCCGCGCCTTGCAGCGCCTGAGTCATGACCTGGAAGTGGCACGCGCCTTCAATGCCTCGGTGCTGGATAACGCGGCTGAAGGCATTCTGGTGGTGGGCGAGGACGGTTTGATCCGCTTTGCCAACCCAGCGATTTCGCGGTTGTTGAATGCGCCGGTGAAGGAGCTGGAAGGTAAGGAGTTTCTCGATTTTCTTCAGAAGCCGCACATTCCGCTGTGGGCCGATTCGGAGTTTTATGCCAGCTATAAACGTGGCGAGACGCTAAGACTGCACGACGCCTTGCTGCGCACGGCGCCCGGCCAGCAAGTGCCGGTGGCGCTGTCCTGTGCGGCGTTGCCTGCCGAGCAACACGCGATGGTGGTGACCGTGCTGGACATGTCGGTGGTGCGGCACTTGCACCAGCAGCTGGAATTCCAGGCGGTGACTGATCCGCTGACCGGTTTGCTCAACCGTCGCGGCTTTTACCAGACCGTTGAAAACTTGCTGCTGCGTGGTGAGCGCAGTGATAGCAGTTGGGTGTTGCTGTATCTGGATCTCGACGGCTTCAAACGGGTCAACGATTCCCTCGGTCACGATGCCGGCGACCGGGTGTTGCGCTGGGTCTCCGAGCAATTGAAGGCCTGCCTGCGACCGTTCGATATTCTCGCGCGCATGGGCGGTGATGAATTCACCGCGCTGCTGGATCTGGAGTTCCCCGAGCAAGCGGCGAAGATTGCCGAAAAACTCATCGAGCGGGTGTCGATCTGTCAGCAGATCGAAGGGTTGGACATCGCCCTCGGCGCCAGCATCGGTATCGCCACTTATCCGGATTGCGGCTCGAACCTTGACGGATTGCTGCGTGCATCCGACATCGCCATGTATGAAGCCAAACGCGCCGGGCGTCAGCAATATCGTTTCTACGATCACGAAATGAATGGCCGTGCGCGCTCGAGGTTGATGCTCGTAGAGAGCGTGCGTGCCGCCATCGAGAATCGCGATTTCAATCTGGTCTATCAACCGCAAGTGGCTATCGACACGGGCCAGATTCGTGGCTTTGAAGCGTTGTTGCGCTGGCAGCACCCGAGCGTGGGCGATGTGCCGCCGGGGTTGTTTCTGCCATTGCTGGAAGAAGCGCGGTTGATCAGTCGCCTCGGCAGCTGGATTTATCATCGCGGCGCCGGTCAGCGTAAAGCCTGGGAGACCCTGTTTGCCGAAGATCTGGTGCTCGGCGTGAGTTTGAGCAACACCCAGTTCAGCCTGCCGAATCTGGTCACCGAGTTGCGTCAGGTGATGGAGCGACACGCCTTGCAGCCTCGGCAACTGGAGGTCGAGGTCACCGAAGAAGCGCTGATGCAAAACCCCGATGAAACCCGCAAACAGCTGCGTTTGCTGCGCAATCTTGGGGTGCGGGTGGCGCTGGATGACTTCGGTTCCGGGCCGTGTTCGCTGGCGCATCTACGCGATCTGGAACTCGATACGCTGAAAATTGATCGCCATCTCATCGCGCGATTGCCGGACTCCAAACGCGACGCCTCGCTGGTCAGCACGGTCATCAGTCTGTGCAAGCAATACGGTTTGCTGGTGATCGCCGAGGGCGTTGAAACCATCGAGCAATACCAATGGCTGCAAGCCCACGGCTGCGAGTATGTGCAGGGCTTCCTCGTGGCCCGGCCATTGATCGCCGAGGACGCCGTCAGCTTCGCCGAGCCGTTTGACTGGAGCGCGCTGCCCGTTTGAATTCGCTACACTGGCGCACCTTTTTCGAACCGTGTCGCTTGTCCATGACTGTGTTGAAGTACCTCCAGGCCTATCCCGCGCAATTGCAGGACCAGGTGCGCCAACTGATCGCCGAAGGGCGTCTGGGTGATTACCTGAATCAACGCTATTCGGGACGGCACGACGTGCAGAGCGACAAGGCTTTGTACAGCTATGCACTGGACTTGAAGCAGGAATACCTGCGCAACGCGCCGGCCATCGACAAGGTGCTGTTCGACAATCGCCTCGACCTGACGCACCGCGCTCTCGGTCTGCACACCACGGTGTCGCGGGTGCAGGGCGGCAAGCTCAAGGCCAAGAAAGAGATTCGTATCGCCTCGTTGTTCAAAGACGCCGCGCCGGACTTTCTGAAAATGATCGTCGTGCATGAGCTGGCGCACTTCAAAGAGTCGGATCACAACAAGGCGTTCTATAAATTGTGTGAGCACATGCTGCCGGGGTACCACCAGGTCGAGTTTGATCTGCGCGTGTACCTGACCTGGCGGGACATGCAGGCTTAACCGTACGCAACCAGGAAGGTGGGGATGGACGTCAGCAAGACCAAAAGCAGTTTCTACCGCCGCTTGTACGTGGCGTACCTGATCGACAGCGGTCTGGCGCCGAGTGTGCCGACGCTGACCGAAGTGACCGGCATGCCCCGGCGCACGGCGCAGGACACGATTGCCGCATTGGCGGATCTGGACATCGTTTGTGAGTTCGAGCAGGAAGAGGGCGCGCGCAACCATGCCGGGCGCTATCGGATTCGTGAGTGGGGAGCGATTGATCGCGGGTGGATCGAGCGTAATTTGCGGCAGATCAAGGCTGTTCTTGAATATCCCTGAGTCCTGCGGCGCCTGAGCTGACGCCTTCGCGAGCAGGCTCGCTCCCACAGTTGGAATGCGTTTCCCTGTGGGAGCGAGCCTGCTCGCGAAGGGACACTTAAGGGCGACGCATCCCAATGTGCGGAATGTCATCCTCCAGATATTCTTCACCCGCCACCACAAACCCGTACCGACCGTAATACCCCTGCAAATGCGCCTGTGCCGACAGATAGATCGGCACTTGCGGCCAATGTTTCTCGGCCTGTTTCAACGCCTGTTCCATCATTTCGTGCCCCAGCCCTTTGCCGCGGCCCTGCGGTGCAGTAATCACGCGGCCAATCACCACGTCGCCGCCCTGGGATTCCGGATCCAGTAGGCGCAGGTAGGCCATCAACTGATCATCTTCCCAACCCATCAGGTGATAGGTATCGCCTTCCAGATCCTGACCATCGAGGTCCGGATAAGCGCATTTCTGTTCGACCACGAACACGTCCGAGCGCAGCTTCAACAGCGCGTACAGCTGTTCCTTGCCCAGATCACTGTGATGTTTGCAGACCCATTCGATTGTCATTTGCCAATTCCTTGAACGTGTCGCCCGATACTAAGCGCCTGCGGCAAAGATGTCTTTATGGCGTAAGAGTCTGTGATAAAGGTCAAAATGCCATCATTCCTTTCTCGCAGTCTCGGCGACTTTGTGTAATCTGCTGGAGAGCCCTGTGCACTGGCTGCAATGAGCTAATGTTAGGGCCTGGGTTTTGCCGGTAAGGGGCCTTGGGGTTTTGGCTGAAAACATGCTGGGCAACCTGCCCGCTAAGGATTTTCAAGCATGCCGCGTTTGCATCGAGCCTTTGCTTTGATCGGATTGCTCTTGCTGGCTCAGACTGCTGCAGCGGAGAAACTGCGGCTGGTGTTTGATATCTGGCCACCCTTTACCGACGACACGCTGGTCAACGGCGGACTGGCCACCGACATCGTCACGACTGCCCTGGCCCGGGCCGGTTATGCCAGCGGCTACGAACAGGTGCCTTGGGCGCGGGCGCTGCTCGGTGTCGGCGAAGGCCGCTACGACGTGTTGGTCAACGCCTGGTACAACGACGAGCGGACCAAGCTGGGCGAGTTTTCCGGGGAATACCTGCTCAACCGCATCCGCTTTCTCAAGCGCAAAGACACGCCACTCGATTATTCCAATCTGCAGCAATTGCACACGTACCCGATTGCGGTGGTGCGCGGCTATGCCTATTCGGCGCCGTTCGATGCCGACACGGCGTTGCAGAAAGTCCCTGTGCATAACTTCGCCATGGCCGTGCGCATGCTCGCGGCGGATCGGGTCAAGTTGACGCTGGAGGATGAGTATGTGGCGAAGTATTACCTGGCGCGCGAATCAGCCAAGGTGCGCAATTCAGTGGAATTTTTGCCCAAGCCGTTGAGTGAGAACAGCCTGCATATATTGGTCAGTCTGAAGAATCCGCAGCATGAGCAGATTGTCGCGGGGTTTGATAAGGCGATTGCGGCGATGAAGGCGGATGGGAGTTATGACAAGTTGTTGAGGCAGCATGGGATGTGAGGGCTGATCCCGCAGTTTGCTGTGTAGCTGATGGCCTCTTCGCGAGCAGGCTCGCTCTCACAATTTGGAACGAGGTGCCCCTGTGGGAGCGAGCCTGCTCGCGAAGACGTCCTGTCAGCCAGCGCTGATCTCACTGGTGTCCTTGATCAGGTGTGCCGCCAACGTCCGCAACGGCCCCAACTGCCGGCAGATCAACGCCAACTGCGTCTGCACCAGCCGCTGCCCCTCATCCATCTCATCGGCCATCTGCTCGAGCTCATTGGCCAGCGCTTCTTCCTCGTCACTCTGAATCGCCACCGGCTGCTTGTTCGCCAGCCCTTGGGCGATTTCATCAATGCTCGTCGCCAGTTTCACCCCGGCGCCATCAATCAAATGCTCGCGAACATCGGCGGGTAACTGAGTTTCCCGATGCGCACCAAGTCCTGACAGATAACTCAACAGCGTGTGCGACAACACCAGAAAGCGGAAGCCGACATCCGCTTCCTTACGGAAATGCCCCGGCTCCATGAGCATGTTCGCCAGCGTCGTCGACAGCGCGGCATCGGCGTTGTGCGCGTTGCGTCGGGCCAGCCGATAGGCGAGGTCGTCGCTCTTGCCTGCGGCGTATTGCTGCATGATCTGGCGCAGGTAGATGCTGTTGCAGGTCAGGGTGTTGGCCAGCACTTTGTTCAGGCGTCGGCCCTGCCAGTCCGGCAGGAACAGGAACACCGTCAGACCGGCAATCAGGCTGCCCAGCAAGGTATCGAACAGCCGTGGCAGGAACAGTCCGTAACCGTCGCCGACCTGGTTGAAACAGAACAGCACCATGATGGTGATAGCTGCCGTGGCCAGGGTGTAGCGGGTGGTGCGGTTGGTAAAGAACACCACGCCGGCGGCGATCGCAAAGCACGACTGCACCAACGGACTCGGGAACAGATCGAATAGCGCCCACGCCACGGTCAGGCCGATAGCGGTGCCAAGGATCCGCTGACCGAGTTTGCGCCGCGTCGCGCCATAGTTCGGCTGGCAGACGAACAGGGCGGTGAGGATGATCCAGTAGCCTTGCGACGGGTGAATCAGATGCACCATGCCGTAGCCGATACTCAGCGCCAAGGGCAGACGCAGGGCATGACGGAACAACAGCGAGGTCGGCGTCAGCTGCGTGCGCAGGCGCACCCAGACGTCCTTGAGGTTGCGCGGCGAACGGTCGAGCAGGCTGCTGTCGGTCGCGTCGGCCAAGTCATCGGGATTACTCGCGTCGCTGAGCAAACGGTCGAGCGTACCAAGGTTGGCCGCCAGTGCGCGCAGCGAACGCAGCAATCCGCGCCAGGCCGGGTTGCTCTGGATGCGCAGGTGTTCAAGGGACGCGTCGAGGTCGCTCAGGGCTTCGGCGAAACTCGCGTCGTAAATGAACGGCTGGCGCATCTGGATCGATTCGGCCAGTGCACGGCAGGCTTTGCCTTGTTGGCGCAACAGGCGCTGGCAGCGGAACAGCACGTCGCTGTGGAAAAACGCTTCGGCCAGCGCGTTGTACGGATAGTGTGAAGAGCTGGCGCGTTCGTGGATGTCCTGAGCGAGGAAATACAGCTTCAGGTAGCGGCTGACTTTCGAGCCGGGGCGACCGTTGCCGACGCGGTGCAGGATGATTTCCTTGGCACTGTTCAGCGCTGCCACCACGCGACCGTTTTGCTGGGCCAGTTCCAGCCGCCGCGCCTCCACATCCATTTGCCGGATCGGCTCGAACAGCGAGGATTTCAGCTTCAGGTAAAAGCCCAGCTCACGGAATAATCGCGCCAGACTTTGCTGCACCGGCTGGTTGGAAAACAGCGCCTGCCACACCACCGAGAGCAAGCCGTACCACGCTGCACCGGCGACCAGCAGCATCGGCTCGTGCCAGAAATCGGTGACCGCGCCACCGCGCTGATCAACGCCGATCATCGTGTACACGGAGAGGATTAATGTCGCCGAAGCAATCGCGCCATAACGCTCGCCAAGCGCGCCGAGCATGGTCAGGCCGAAACTGGCCAGCGCCAATGCAATGGCAAACACGATGGGGTAGGGGAAGAGCAATTCCACCGACAGCGCGGCGATGCTGAAACACACCAGCGTCACCGCGAGTGCATTGAGACGGCCCTGCCAACTGTCGTCAGTCTCGGCCAGGGCGCTGGCGATAATTCCCAGAAACAACGGGATCAGCAGGCCCATTTCATCCTGATACCAACACAGCGCCATGCTGCCGGTCAGGGCGATGAACACCCGCACGCTGTAGCTGAATTTATCCAGCGCCCACAGGCGCCGCAAAGACTGACGAAACGAGGTCGAGGACATGAAGTGCGAAGGCCTTCCGAGGCGATGCCGCTAAATTGAGCCAGTAATGACGCCGACGCAATGGCGGCGATCACATCTGACAGCAAAAAGTGTTCCTTACTGCATCACACGGAGCAAATGTGGGAGCGAGCCTGCTCGCGAAAGCGGAGTGTCATTCAACATTGATGTCGACTGGTACACCGCATTCGCGAGCAGGCTCGCTCCCACAGGGTTTTGTGTTTGAGTTTGGATCAGGCGTATTGCGCGGCGGCGTAGCCGGACGCCCAGGCCCACTGGAAGTTGAAACCGCCCAGATGCCCGGTCACGTCGAGTACTTCGCCGATAAAGTACAGACCGGGGCTTTTCAGCGATTCCATGGTCTTGGACGACACTTCACGGGTATCAACGCCGCCGAGGGTCACTTCGGCGGTGCGATAACCTTCAGTCCCCGCCGGCACGACTTTCCAGCTGCCCAGCTTTTCGGCGATCTCCGCCAGTTCCGCGTGGGTGTACTGCTTCATCGGTTTGGACACGAACCAGTTGTCCGCCAGCAGATTGGCCATCTTCTTGGTGAAGATCTCACCGAGCAGAGTTTTCAATTCACTGTTCGGACGCTCGGCCACTTGCTGTTGCAGCCAGCTCGCCGCGTCGTGATCCGGCAGCAGGTTGATCTCCACCGTATCGCCGCTTTCCCAAAACGACGAAATCTGCAAAATCGCCGGGCCGCTGAGGCCGCGGTGAGTGAACAGGATGTTCTCGCGAAAGCTCTGATCGTTGCAGCTGACCAGACAATCCACCGACGTCCCGGACAGCTCGGTGCACAATTCCTTGAGCTGATCGGTGATGGTGAATGGCACCAGACCGGCGCGAGTCGGCAGCAACTCATGGCCGAACTGTTTGGCGACATGATAACCGAACCCGGTGGCACCCAGCGTCGGGATCGACAAGCCGCCCGTGGCGATCACCAGCGACTGGCATTGAACCTGACCGAGGGTGGTGTCGAGCAGGTAACCGCTTTCGACCTTCTCGATAGTCTGGATCGACGTGTCGAGGTGCAGTTCGACACCGGCCTGATCGCACTCGGTCAGGAGCATTTCGAGGATGTCGCTGGATTTGTTATCGCAGAACAGCTGACCGAGGTTCTTCTCGTGGTACGGCACGGCGTGTTTGCCGACCATGCCGATGAAATCCCACTGGGTGTAGCGCGCCAGTGCGGATTTGCAGAAGTGCGGATTTTGCGAGAGAAAATTGCTCGGCTCGGTGTACATGTTGGTGAAATTGCAGCGGCCACCGCCCGACATCAGGATTTTCTTGCCAGCCTTGTTCGCATGGTCGAGCAGCAACACCTGACGCCCACGCCCGGCGGCGGTCAGTGCACACATCAACCCAGCGGCGCCAGCGCCAATGATCACGACTTCGGTAGAGCGCAAAACGGTGTCCTCATGGTGGGTCGCTACAAAACAAACTGTGGGAGCGAGCCTGCTCGCGAAAGCGGTGTGTCATTCAACATGAATGTCGACTGACAGATTGCATTCGCGAGCAGGCTCGCTCCCACAGGGGATGTACGCAGTCCTTAGAGGATACGTACGCGCAGCGAACGGCCCTTGATCTTGCCGTCGTTCAAACGCTGCAAGGCCTGCATGGCCACGGTGCGGTCAACCGCCACGTAAGCCTGGAAGTCGAAGATCGCAATCTTGCCAACCTGCGCACCCGGAATGCCGGCGTCGCCAGTCAATGCACCGAGAATGTCACCCGGACGAACCTTGTCTTTACGACCGGCACCAATGCACAGCGTGGTCATCGGCGGCTGCAGCGGGGCGAGGCCCTGGGACTTGAGGTTATCGACCTGATCCCAGGTCAGCGGTGATTTCTGCAGTTGTTCGATAGCTTGCGCGCGGTGCGCTTCGCCCGGTGCAACCAGGCTGATCGCGATGCCTTTCTCGCCAGCGCGACCGGTACGGCCAACGCGGTGAATGTGGATTTCCGAGTCGCGGGCCAGTTCGACGTTGATCACCATGTCCAGCGCATCGATGTCCAGACCACGGGCGGCGACGTCGGTGGCGACCAGTACCGAGGTACTGCGGTTGGCGAACATCGCCAGCACCTGATCGCGGTCACGCTGTTCCAGATCGCCGTGCAGGCCGACGGCGGAAATGCCTTTGGCGGTCAGGTGATCAACGGTTTCCTGCACTTGCTGCTTGGTGAAGCAGAACGCTACGCAGGATGCTGGGCGGAAGTGGTGCAGGACTTTGGTCACTGCGCTCATGCGGTCTTCCGGGGAAATCTCGTAGAAACGCTGCTCGATCTGCGTGTCATCGTGGAACGCCTCGGCTTTCACCGTTTGCGGGTCACGCATGAATTTCGACGCCAGTTGCTTGATGCCCACCGGGTAAGTCGCGGAGAACAGCAGGGTCTGACGACGTTCCGGGGTTTTGACGATGATGTCTTCGATGGCGTCGTAGAAACCCATGTCGAGCATGCGGTCGGCTTCGTCGAGGATCAGCGTGTTCAGGCCATCGAGAACCAGCGAACCTTTGCGCAAGTGCTGCTGAATGCGCCCCGGGGTGCCGACGATGATGTGCGCGCCGTGTTCCAGCGAAGCGATCTGCGGGCCGAAGGACACGCCGCCGCACAGGGTCAGGACCTTGATGTTGTCTTCGGCACGGGCCAGACGACGGATTTCCTTGGCGACCTGATCGGCCAGCTCACGCGTCGGGCAGATCACCAGTGCCTGGCAACCGAAGTAGCGCGGGTTGATCGGGTTGAGCAGGCCGATGCCGAATGCGGCGGTCTTGCCGCTGCCGGTCTTGGCCTGGGCGATCAGGTCCATCCCCTTGAGGATCACCGGCAAGCTCTGCGCCTGGATTGGCGTCATC
>Ga0163162_10004354_pt1 | contig 13627 bp, 14 predicted proteins | sample S55metaG_FD_115310 | JGI IMG/M metagenome (GOLD analysis project Ga0163162, IMG submission 115310) | Switchgrass rhizosphere microbial communities from Kellogg Biological Station, Michigan, USA - S5-5 metaG | ecosystem: Host-associated > Plants > Roots > Rhizosphere > Soil | place: USA...
AGACCCTTTCGAGCTCCAACGAGAAGGTCATGAAGGCGCGGCAGGCAGAGCACAAGATGTTCTACGAGTCGATCTTCAACTACCTCGGCATGGAGGTGAAGGTATCCTTCCCCAAGATCGAGGAGGAGGCTGTCTACCGCCAGATTCAGTCGATTGTCTCCCTGCTGACCCTGAACGTCTTCAGCGACGTGGAAATGCGCAACCTCGTCATCCACGCAATGGGCATCATGGACATGGAGCCCGACAAGGTGCCGACCAAGGAGGAGCTGGGCAACCTGATCCTCCAGGCCACGATGGCTGCCGAGGCAGCAGACAAGGCAGCCGCTCAGGCCGAGAAGCTGGCCAAGGCCAACCCGGCTCCCGGAGCCAAGCCCGGTGTGCCCGGAGCCAAGGGGCCGACCGTGAAGAAGGACGCATCCACGGCCCCCTCCAACGGCGACAACTCCCACCGCAAGGACGGCCAGAAGGCCGCAAGGACTGGCGCAAAGGGCTAGACCACTGTAGGTTCGTGTTTATTTCCGTTCGTCTAAATGCCTAGCTGGTAATATGGATTTAGACGAACGGAGATTTTCACATGTCCAAGCAGTTGATTGAAGCCAGCAAGATTTCGCCGGACTCCCTGACCGGCGCTGTTTGGCGCATCAAGGTCATCGAGGGCGACCGCAAGGGCTCCTCTGCCTTCTACCCCAAAGAGGTAGTAGAAGCCGGCGCCGATCTGTTCGCCAAGGGCACCCGCGTTTACGGGGACCACCCCTCCCAGGATCAGAAGTGGAACCTCCCCGAGCGCAGCTACCGCGAAGTCGTCGGCGTCTTCGAGTCCGACTCCGAGTACGACGGCAAAGACCTGTACGCCAACGTGCGGTTCTTCAGCGACAGCCAGCAGTTCATCAAGGAACGGGCCGAGGCAGGCGTGATCGGAATGTCGATCCGCGCCGCAGGTGATGTCGAGGAAACCGCAGACGGCCCCGTGCTGAAAGCGTTCACCTCCGTCACCTCAGTAGATGTCGTCACCACAGCAGGTGCCGGTGGCGGGTTCGACAAATTGCTCGAATCCGCAAGAGAAGTTTCTGCATCCGAGAGTGTTGCAGAGTCCCAAAAGAAGAAAGAGGAATCCACTATGGACCCGAAGTTGGAAGCGGCTCTGGACGCTCTCGTTGAGGCCACCAAGGCAAGCACGACCGCCACCACGGCACTCACCGAGCGCATGGACAAGGCCGACAAGGAAAAGACCGATCTGGCCGAGGCTGCCCGCCTCGAAGCCGAGGAAGCCGGCAAGGTCAAGGCTCCGACTGCAGCCGAGATTGCCGGTGCACTGGTCGAGGCCGAACTGCCCAAGGCGGCACACGCCAAGGTCATCGCAGCTGTCGAAGGCGGCGCCGTCCTGGCCGAGGCCATCACCGCCGAGCAGGCCTATCTGAAGACCGTCCTGGAGGAATCCGGCAAGACCGAGTTCCGGGGTAATGGCTCCGAGGAACTGCAGGAATCCAAGGGAGCCAAGATCGGCTCCAGCATGTTCGGTGACTAACTAGGCGGTGATCCCATCTCGTCCGCTGCAGACGGCCTTTCGGGGCGATGCAGTAGGGCGGAATGGGCGCTTCAAGAAGTGATTCACTAGGCGCTCATTCCGCCCACTGGTTTACTACCCCTGTACTAATTCTTCATGCCGTACAATTGTAAATAGCGGCAACGAAAGGCTGAACAATGGCAAAGAACTTTGTCTTCAAGGAAGCGGAATACCTTTCCGTTCCCGTACCCACCGGCACCCCTGCAGGCAAGGCTCTGCGAATTGGCGCCCTGAACGTTGTCACCGTCACCGATGAGGCGTCCGTGACCAAGACCATCCAGCTCGGGGCCGGCGCCAGCATTACCCAGCCGTCCGGTTCTGCCTCCAGCAACGAGCCCGGCTGGGCCTCCGCTGCGCTGAAGGGCTCTGCCCTCCTGCCGGTCACGGGCGTCACCACCTTCGGCACTCCGGTCTACATCAAGGTTGCCGACAACACGCTGTCGGTCACTGCAGCTGCCGGCACCAAGCTGTTCGGTGTTGCACTGCGCGTCAAGACGGCCCCCGTCGCTGACGTTCTCGTCAAAATCCTCAACGGCGGCATCGTCGCTGACGCGGCATAAGGAAGGCTGAAATGACTATCCAGACCATCGAGGGAGCCGGCAAGATTTTCGGCTTCGCACTCAACGGTGACCGCACCGCTCAGGGCCGCGTCAAGGCGCTCGTGGACGGCACCGCCTACATCACGGAGTCCTTCTCCACGTCGGACCTCGCAGCCGCGTTCGGCATCGGCGTCTCCCAGAAGCTCAAAGCGCAGTATGCCCAGCGCGTGCAGACCTGGAAGGACTTCGCCGTCGAGCTGAAGTTCAACGACTTCAAGCCGCAGTGGTTCCGCGAGTTCAACTTCGATGACAACACCCAGCTGGACGAGAACGGCGGCGCCAAGACCAAGCCGCAGTCCCTCCCCCGCGTCCCGGAAGGCACGGAGTACCCCTCCTTCGGCTTCACCACGAGCCAGAGCGGCATCATGCTCTACAAGGAAGGTGCGCGGTTCCCGTTCACCTGGGAAATGGTCATCAACGATGAGTGGAACCTCATCAAGTCCATCCCGACCAAGATGCTGGAGCTGGCCTCCAACACTGAGGACACGGAAGCCTACGGCATCCTCGCCTCTGCCGCTGGCCCGAACGCCGCGACGTTCGCTGCCGGCAACGGCAACCTGAACGCAGGCAGCCTGTTCGACAAGCAGTACAAGCTCAGCCTGGACTCCCTGGCTCTCGCCAAGAAGGCCATCCGTGCCCGCAAGGTCAACGGACGCTTTGTGACGGTCCCCAAGTTCCGCCTCGTGGTTCCGACCTCCATGAAGGATCAGGCCGAGTACCTGCTCTCCGTCAAGGAGCTGACCGTCCGCAACGCTGGCAACACCAGCGAAGTCAAGGCCGGCACCACCAACTCCGACGTGGCCCTGACCGCGACGGACTGGCTGCAGCAGATCGACCAGACCGGCAACGCGGCCACCACTTGGTACCTCGTACCGGATGGCGGCAAGGACGGCACCCGCGACTCCATCGGTGTTGCCTTCCTGCAGAACCACGAGGCTCCCGAGCTTCGCATCGCCGGCAACGGTGGCAACTACCTCGGCGGCGGCGCCGTGCCGGGCACCGAGGGTTCGCTGCTGAACGACACCAGCGAGTACCGCGTCCGCCACGTAGTGGCAGGTGCGTTCCTCAACGGTCAGGGCCTCCTGGCCTCCACTGGTGCGGAAGCTACGGCTCCTCCGGCCCAGTACATCGTGCCCTAGTCTGCACTACGAAAGCCCCTCGGTGACGAAAGTCCCGGGGGGCTTTCCCCATTTCCGGCTGAATTGAAAATGCCCTATACTGAAAGGGCTTGCTCCTGTGATTGCGTGCTAGATACCCCGGCTTCAACGGTTGCTCCCCGTGAAGCCGGGGTATTTTTTGCCCTCGGCCCTTTACTTTGTGGCCACGGTAGAATTGATACATGCCTACAGACGTGAATCCCCTCAACCCAGCCACTCCGGTAGGGCAGTTGCGTCTGCTCACCTCGGACACCCAGCTCCGCAAAGACCCGGGCGACCCCTCCCTGCCCGCTGAGTATTACTTCTCCGATGCGTTCCTCGAAGGCTACCTGGCGATCAACGCCGGCAACCTGAAGCTGGCGGCTGCTGACGTGCTGCTCGCGCTGGCCACCAACGAGTCGATGGTCTCGAAGAAAATCCGCAAGGAGAATCTGCAGACGGACGGCCCCGCCGTCACCAACGCTCTCCGGCTCGTCGCACAGGACTTGCGCTCCCAGGGCAAGGCCGACCAGGAGGTTCGGGACGCGGCTGACGGCACCTTCCTCGTGGTGGACTTCCAGGACCCCATGACACCCTTCGATGTCTTCGAGGCCCAGGCCGGTGTGCTGTGGCACTAGGCACCTCCCCCTTCAGCGATCAGTGGGCCACCCACCACCGGGGCACACTGAACGCCACCATGACCGCCCGGGTGAAGATCGAGCGCGTCAAGACCGCGCCCAAGTACAACCCGGCCACCGGCCAGTACGAGGGCGGCGAGATGGAGCTGCTGTACCTGGGCCGCGCCAATATCGACCGCATTGCCCGCCCCACCCGGCGCGAGTTCGTCTCCGACGCAGCTGACAACCAGATGACCCAGGTGCAGCTGCCCATCGACCCCGCGCTCAACGAGGCCGAGCCGGCTCCGGTGGACCTGCGCTGGCAGTCCAATGACCAGCTGACCGTCCTCGACAACGAGGCGCTGTCCATGATGGCGGGCGCCCAGATTTACCTGCGCGGCTGGTTCGGCGCCTCCGAGGACTGGGGCCACACCCTGCACTTCGGGTTCAACTCCAAGGAGTCCTGATGGCCGGCGTCAAGGGACACAAGAACATCACCAACGGACTGTCCCAGATGCTCCTGGAGGGCGAGCGCCGCATGAAGGTAGACGCGCAGACGGCAGCCCTCGAAGCGGCCATCGCGGGCGAGGACATGGTGCGGGAAATCATCGACACCACCGAGTCCTCACTCCGCGAGGGCAAGGACAACCGAAACTGGACCTTCGCCATGCGGCAGGCAGTGGACTCCGATGTGAAGCGCAATGGCAACACCATCACGGCACGGGCGGGATGGCTCCAGAAGAAGGAGGCCTACTTCCTGATCCAGAACGACGGCGGGGACCTCGTGCGTAACGGGAACACCACCACCATCACCCCGATGAACGCGCTCATGGCCGGCCATGAGGAAATGCTAAAGACTCTCTCCAGATGGGGCCTCAAAATCAAATGACAGTCAACCCATACGCGGCGAAGCAGGAAATCCTGGCCGAGCTACGCACCATCCCCTTCCTCGAAATCTTGGAGGGAGGTGTGCCCGATGGCGAAGCCATCCCCAAGGACGCCTACGGCAAGATCAAGCCGCATCTCGTGGTGAACTGGGCCGGCCTGACCGATCCGCCCAAGAGGCACAACGGGATTGTGGGCGCCAAGAAGGACTCCTTTCAGCAGGGCTTCTCGACGCACGCCATTGCCGGCGACGACGACGCGGCCCAGCAGGTCCACAATCAGGCCCTCATGAAACTGCTCGGATTCGAGCCCTTCGGGTGCGGGGAAATCCGCCCGGCATTCTTCGCGGGAGTGGGTGAGATTTCCACCCTCGGCCAGCCGACGCGCTTTTCTGCGGTGCAGGCTTTCAAATTCCTGATAAACGACACCGAGCCTACCCTGTAGAGCGCTTACTATTTCGCAGCAGGTACAATAGGAAGTAAAGGATTGGAGACAGACATGTCCGAAAGAGATTTTGTCACCGCAGTGAATGAGACCACCGGCCTCGTGTCGCAGGTTCCCAGGAACTACGTCGCCGCACACCCCCAGTACCGCGAGCTGTCTGAGGTCGAGATTGTCGAACTCCGGCGTGAAGCGGAACTCAAAATGTTCGGGGAATACAAGACCCCGGCTCCGCAAAAGGCTAAGGCTTCCAAGCCCGCCGAGCCCGCAAAGGAAGGCGGCAAGTAATGAAGCGCATGTCCGGCAAGACCCTCATTTTCTGGGTGGAGGATGCAGCATACGATCCGCTGCTCCCGTCCAAGGCACTGCTCACCCCGGCACGGGACATCAGCTGCGCCATCGCCACGGGCTACACGCTGAACCCCACCAAGTCGGATGTGAACACCAAGCAGACCATCTGCGACGAGACCGAGGTCGAGACGCCGGTTCGCTACAACTACGAGGGCAACCTCACGTTCTTCCGCGAGGGTGATCTGGCGGACAGCGTTTCCGCGTTTGCTCGGGCGTTCGAGTTCTTCGGGACCGAGCGCAAGGAAGGCTGGCTCGTCCGGCGTTCCGGCATCGCCCGCTCCATCCCGCTGGCTGTCGGCCAGAAGGTGGACAGCTTCAAGTTCATCAACGATGTCTACCAGGACGCCGAGGATGAAGAACTCATCATGTTCGCCATCAAGTTCCTCCAGCAGGGAACGATGGAACTCGACATCGCCCTCGTGGCGTAAGGAAGGCTGACATGTCCCACAAGATGGTAAGCCCCAACCGCGTCCGCATCGACTGGATTCCGCTCGCCGGTCTGACCACGCCGTCCAACCCCAAGGCCTCGGAGCTGAACGCCGGCACGAACATCTCGGGTGCCATCGAGACCGGCTACAGCCTGAAGTTCACGGACTCCAAGACTGACCCCTCCAAGACCATCATCCAGGAGGGCAACTCCGAAACCCCGACGCTGAAGAACTACGAGGGAAAGCTCACGTTCTTCGAGGACGAGGTTGGCACCGGCACCCAGGACGCCCCCGAGGACGCCACGATCTTCACCGAGGTGGTTGCCCTGTTCAAGGTGCCCTACGTCGATGGCTGGCTCGTCAAGCGCGTGGGCTCCAAGGCCAACCTGGACTATGCGGCCCTGCAGCAGGTCTCGGTCTTCAAGTTCAAGAATGACGTGTACCGCACGCTGGAAGGTGAGCCTGGAGACCCCACGCGCATCGAGGTCGAGTTCCTGAAGCAGGGCGAGGCCTACTACAACGTCATGACGCAGGCCTAACCGGCTCTGTGGTTTGATAGGATTGCCCCTGTGAGTACAAACTCACAGGGGCTTTTCTATTTCACACGGAGGAAGCATGAGCATCGAGGAAGAATACGCCAAGGCCGAGGCCAGCGCGGAAGCACTGAAGGCGCCGGCAACGTTTGACGCCCGCGAGGCAGCCAAGGGCGCTACCTACGCCAAAGACTCCATCGACGTGTACTCGGATGCCGAGCTGGCCCACAACGTCAACATCGCCGCGCACGACGCGGCCAAGGCACGGTTCCTGGCCGAGACCATCAAGGAATCGTTCGTCAAGAAGCAGACGGCAGGCGACGACAGCCCCAACCACAGCATCACTTGGGAGCCCTACGATGGCGACGGCACCGAGGCTCCCGGCTACGCCGAGGCCGACGCCGAGGCGTCCAAGCTGGAAGCTGGGGTGGCCGAGCTGCTGCCTAAGCTGATGGACAGTGTGCTGACCTTCCACATCCGGGGCCTCGCGCCCAAGCAGTGGCGCCTGATTGATGCCAAGTGGCGCAAGGAAATCAAGCCCCCGGCCCGGAAGAACTACCCCCAGACCGAGGAGGGTGAGGAGGAGTTTCAGCTCGTCACCTACGAGCGTGACCTTGCCCGTATCGCCGCGATCAAGAACGAGCAGATCGCCTCGGGCATCTTCAAGGTGGTGCGCAAGCACGACGGCGCGGTGGACACCAAGGTGTGGAAAGAGGAGGACGTTGCTGACATCAACGACACCTACATGGCCTCCGAGTACGACAAGCTCCAGAACCTCGTGGTCCAGCTGACCTTCGCCAACCAGCTGTTCCAGCTCGCGGTCGAGAAGGACGCCGATTTTTTGTCGAAGCCCTAACTTGGCCTCAGAACCGCCCCTACGTGGAGATGGTTCTGACGGCCAAGGAATGGGGCTGGTCTCCGACCGCAATCATTCGGGAGGCGAAGAACCCCCACAAGCACCACTGGGCGGACTACAGCTTCGCCCAGGCGGTCAAGACCCTGCTCGATGAGAAATGCCCCCACTGCGGTGTGCCGATCTGGTGGGCTCATTCCAGCAACGGGGACATCGGCTTCAAGCTGAAGACCATCCAGTGCGAGTCCTGCCTGTTCAAGTCAGAGAACGAGCCGGAGGCCAAGGACAAGAAGGCCGGCGAGTCCCATGTGGTCTACGCGGTCCCGGACGATGAGGAGGGCGGCGTCCTGCCACCGAGGAGCGACTACTTCGAGCGGTTGCACGAGGCACACATGGCCGAGCAGGAGCAAGAGCTCAAACGGAGGGCCAAGCAGGATGCTGCGTAAAGGACACACATCGCGCCAAACAAGGCGTGGTGTGTGTTTTTTATTTCTCAGGCGCTACCACACAGACTGATAGAATGGGGTCAGAATCTACAGGAATTGATGGTGAATTGTGGCCGGTGCATTTGACGCCAAGGTGGATATTTCCACCAAGGAAGCAACCGATGGTCTCCGGGCACTCCGCGTCGAGGTTCGTAACCTCGGCCCCGAGCTGGTTGCGCTCGACAAGATCATCAAGGACGGCAAGCAGAACCTCGTTCTGATTGCCCAGCAGTTCACCAACCTCGTCGCCCAGCAGGAGCGGGCCGCACGCGCCGCCAACGACGTGGCCAAGGCCGACATCAACGCCGCTCGCGCAGCCGGTATCCGCAACGTCGCGGATTCCAAGACAGCCGTGAACGCGGCGGACGCAGCCAAGAAGGACGCCGAGCGGGCACGAGCCGTCGCCCAGGCCGGGACAGCTACCGCCCGCACCACGGACATCACCAACCGTGGCGCCATCGCCACAGACCGCCACGCAGCGGCTACGCGCCGTGCTGCTGCCTCGCAGCTGGAGCTGCACGACAACCTCTCGAACTCGCGCTACCTGATGTACGACGTGGGAGCCACCTACGGCGTCATCGCTGCTGGCCTCATGGCGATCCCGGCTGCCACCGCAGCTGTCGCGGCTGCCTACCAGAAGGACTTCGCCCAGGTCCTCCGCGTCACGGAAGACCTCGACAAGACAGATGGCGGGGCGCAGGGGCTCAAAGACTCCCTGAAGACGATGGCCACGGACATGCCCATCGCCTTCGATGAGCTCTCCCGGATCACCCAGCTCGGCGCCCAGATGGGTGTCGCCAACGAGAAGCTGTCCGCCTTCACCGAGACCACGGCCAAGTTCGTCGCCGTCACAGGCATCTCGGCTGATGCCGGCGCCCAGCTGTTTGGCCGGCTGGAGACATCCTTCACCGACGACGTGGCCCAGTTCCCGGACTTCTTCGAGCGCGTCGGTTCGAGCATCGCCTACGTGGGCGCCAAGACGGTGGCCACGGACCCCGAAATCGCCGCCATGCTGAACCAGATCGGTTCCCTCGGTGCCTCGGCTGGCTTCACCGCCTCCCAGACCACAGGCCTCGCAGCGGCGCTGGCCTCGGTGCGCGTCCAGCCCGAACTGGCCCGAGGCACCCTGACCCGCGTGTTCGGCCAGCTCAACCGCGACGTGGCCGAGGGCTCGCCCCGGCTGGCCGAGTACGGCAAGGTCATGGGCGTCACCGCCGACCAGGCAGGCAAGCTCTGGAAGTCCAACCCCTCAGACTTCTTCCAGCAGCTCATCAAGGGCCTCAACAAGACCCACACCTCGGGCGGCGAGCTGACCACCACCTTCGACCTGCTCGGCATCAAGGCCTCCCGCGATGTGTCGGCGCTGACCAAGCTTGCTGTCGGCTACGACGTGCTCGACAAGTCCATGCAGGCCGCTGACAAGGGCTTCCAGGAGGGCAGCGCCCTCAACGACATGTCCCGCGTCACCTTCGATACCGTCATTGCCAAGCTCACCGAAATGGCCAACGCCTGGAAGAACCTCGGGGACACCTTGGGTGGAGGAGCCCTTGCCCCCCTCGGTGTGCTCGTGGACATGTCCAAGAACCTCGCCATCGGCCTCAGCGAACTGTCCAGCAACGTGCCTGCTGTCCGGGTCCTCCTGAACCTGCTGATGGGCTTCGCAGCCATCACTGCCCTGTTCCTGGGCTTCAAGGCCGCGCAGTCCTTTGTCATGGCCGGATTCATCGGCTTCCAGCAGGCAGCTGGCCGTGGCGTCGGGGCCGGGCTGACCCTCGCAGGAACCATGCGCCAGCTCTCGATCACCATGCTAATGGCACGAGGCGCCTCACAGGCGCAGGCGCAGGCAATGGTCCAGCAGCTCGGCGCGATGGGTGCGCTCACCCGGGGCACACAGGTGCTCACGGTCTCCTCGCAGGCCCTCGCCGTCAACGGCTTCGGAGCTGCCGCAGCCGGTGGCCGCAAGTTCGCCGGCTCCCTGCTGGGTCTGGTGGGTGGTCCCATCGGGCTCATCATCGGCGCCCTCGCGCTGCTCGGCGGTCAGCTCATCTCCACGCAGGTCGAAGCCGAGCAGGCCGGCAAGGCCATCGCTGAGGCCATGCAGCAGGGCGCCGACACCGGAGCCCGCGCCGTGGCAGAGGCCTTCAACAGCCGGAAGGTCACCTGGACGGACGGTGAGGTTGGCTTCAACTCCGTGGGTCAGACCGTGACCCAGATTGCCGAAAAGGCTGGAGTCTCCTTCGACAAAATCGTGGGCTCCATCTCCAAGGGCGAGCAGGGCATGAAGGACTTCCGCGCCGAGCTGGAGCGCGTGGCCAAGTCCGAGGGCTTCGACACCCTCGACTCCTTCCTGGCAACCGCCGCGCCCGGAAACAAGGCTGCCGACCTGAAGTTCTTGGCCAAGGCCGTAGAGGAATACTCGCAGAAGTCCAAGGAGCAGGCCAAGGGCCTGAAGGCCGTTGAGCAGGCTGCCCCGGCAGCCGGCAAGGCGCTGCTCGATGTGGGCGACGACGGCGAGGAGGGCGCAGCCGGCATCGACAAAATGAAGGATGCCCTGAAGGCCCTCAACGACGAGGTGTTCGGCACCATCAACGCCGAGGCAGACCTGCAGGATTCGCTCGCCAAGCTCGGAGAGAGCCTATACAAGTCCTCCCAGTTCTCCCCCAACTCCGAGGGCGGGCGGGCCAACCTGAAGAACATCGAAGACACGATGACCAAGGCCCGGGACTACTACGCCCAGATGAAGGCTGACGGCACCCTCAGTGCGCAGGAGGCCGCGCAGGGCTACTCCGATTTCGTCACCGGGCTCTTTGACAAGCTCCGCGCAATGGGCGCCGATACCTCCTACGTCGAAGACCTTGCGACCGCCACACGCGAGAAGTTCACTGCGGCCATCGGTGGCCAGCCCATCAGTGTGCCCGTGGGCATGGACACCACCAAGTTCAAGGACGACGCCCGCCTGCTGGCCGGCACACCCATCGCGGCCACCCTGACGGTGGGGATGGACAAGTCCAACGCAGACGCGAACATGCAGCTGCTCGCCCGGAACATCGCGCAGATCACCGGCATGCCCTACGAGGTGGTCATGGACGCAATGACCGACCCGGCCAACTCGAAGGCCGAGGAGGTCGAGGCTGTCCTCACGGCAGTCGCCAACGGCACCTACGTCGCTGCTGTCGATGCTGACACCACTGCCGCTGTCGCCAACGTCCAGAACTTCCTGGCGTATGCCCGCACCGAGCTGTCCCACCTGCAGACCGAACTCAACGGCGGCGTCGGCTACGGTGACGGCGAGGGCTCGCTGGGCACCGCGCAGAAGGCACAGTACGCTGCCCTCGCGGCCCCCAATCAGGTGCGTGCGGTCCCCAAGTCCAACGGGGCAGCCGCTCCGGCGATCAAGTCCACCAAGCAGGCGGGCTTCATGCCCCAGCTCGGCGGCGTTGCGGACGGCTACAACAAGGCTGCCGAGGCGGCGAAGAAGGCAGGCAAGGAAGGCAAGCAGGCCGGCAAGGACATGGCGGACGGGATTGACGACGCCGTGCAGGCAGCCGAGGACTTCGGCAACCGTCTGAAGACCGCGCTGATGTCTGCCTACAACCAGCAGTACGGGCTGACCAAGGCCACGGACGATTACCACTCGGCGCTGAACGCGATCAACAAGAAGCGCGAGGACGAACTCAACCAGCTCGATGAGCTCCGCACCAAGGTCAAGGCCCTGAACGACGAGCGCGACAAGGAGCTCATCACCGCCAACAAGGCCAAGATCGAGCAGAACATCTCGCTGAAGTACGGTGAGGGTGACCGGGCTGCCGACTACGGCAACCAGGCCAAGACCGCGCTGGACAACGCTGCCGCCAAGCAGAAGGAAATCGACGTTGCCGGCAAGGAGGCCAAGACCCTGCAGGATGGCATCGGCAACCTGAAGGGTTACTCCGACGCGGCCATTGCCAACCGCGAGGCACTGCGCGGGCTCGAAGCCAAGATGATCGACATGATTGCGGCCTACGCCGCACAGGGCCACAGCTCCGAGGAGGTCCGCGCCTACGCTCAGAAGCTCACGGCCCAGTACCAAGTCGATGTCGGGCAGATGGGCCTGAACATGGGCGCTGTGGGAGCCCTCCAGGGTTCGCTCGAACGCTACATCGGCGTCGTCAACGGAGTGCCCCGGGTCAAGCCCACGACGGTCACGGCAGATGTCGGCGGCGCTCTCGGCGGGATCGGTGCGGTGAAGAACGCGCTGAATAGCATCCCGAACACCACCCACAAGGAGGTGACCGTTGACTGGAAGCTGAACCACTACACCAAGGAAATCCCCGGCTACAGCTACCAGGGTCAGCAGGTGTGGGGCGTCTACAACCGGGATGGCAGCTCCACCGGCCAGAAGTTCTTCAACGAGGGCGGGCAGGTGCCGGGCTACTACGACGGCGGGCTCATCCCGGGCCGCGCTCCCAGCGATCCCAGCGTGGACAACCTCATGGCCAAGGTGGACGGCAAGGGCCTCATCAAGGTCCGCTCGGAGGAGTTCATTCAGCCCGGACCTGCCGTGAAGCACTACGGCCTTGACGCGATGGAAGCCATTCGGACCCTGCGCATGCCCAAGTTCAACATGGGCGGATCGCCGGGAGGCGGCAGCGGCGGCTCCAGCAGTGGCACCGGCTCCTCCATCGTGGGGCTCGACGCCGAGACGCTGGCGTTCCTGGCCTCACTGAAGCAGGAAGTCAAGCTCTACGCCGACAACAAGGAACTGGCCTCCTCGGTCAACAAGGGCAACAAAGAACTCGCAGCAGAAGGACGAAACTGATGAAGACCATGTTGTTCGGACCCCTGGGCCGTATGCTCCCCGTCCCCTACCCCGAGTCCGGGATGGGCTGGGACCACAACCGGGACACCGAGGTCACCACGCTGGTCTCCGGTGGCCGGCATGTCTACGAGGCGCCCACCCCGTTCAAGAGCTACAAGCTCACCTACGCGGGAGGCACCCCGGACCTGCAGAACCTCGTGGACATCTACACGGGGGTGTACGGCAAGGGGCCGTACTACCTCGTGGACTTCAACTACGCTGCCGGCAACATCCTGCCGACGCGCTGGGCCTCGGCCTACATGCTCCGGCACGTAGCAGGCGCGTGGGCTGCCCCTGTTGGTGTGCCCAGCGCTACGGCCCTGTCCGGCGAGGCTGTGACCTTCAGCAACCTCGGGCAGTTCCCGGACACCGGCATCCCCCAGATCATCGCCACGGTGCCCGGTCAGCCCGCATACCTGCGGCTCTGGGGCACACGCACTGGCTCGGCCAGTGTCCGCATCTCGGTGCTGGAGGCTTCCACCAACGTGTGGTCCTCCCCGGTCAACCATGCCCCGAGTGCGAGCCCTTCATCGGTGGCAGTCATCTCCGCAGGAGACGGCACGGCCAACACCTACAGCGCGATCAAGCTGGAGCTCTACGTCCCCTCCGGCTCGACCCTGACGCTGGAGCACATCAACCTCACCGGCTCGACGGGCGACTCCACCCGGATGCCGGGCAAGGGCGTCGGAGCTGTGTCATTTACTGAAAATCTCTCAGGAAATATACAGACAAAGAGGTTTGATAGAATTGGGCTATCACTCGGCCTTGTTGAGGTCGAATAGTTTCAAGGAGAACATCGCATGGCAATTCAGACCTCAACGCAGAAGAACAGCCTCGCCAGCGCCTACGGCACGGCGGCGGCATACGGCGCCCTGTTCACCACGGCTCCGGGTGGCTC
>Ga0163162_10004355_pt1 | contig 13625 bp, 13 predicted proteins | sample S55metaG_FD_115310 | JGI IMG/M metagenome (GOLD analysis project Ga0163162, IMG submission 115310) | Switchgrass rhizosphere microbial communities from Kellogg Biological Station, Michigan, USA - S5-5 metaG | ecosystem: Host-associated > Plants > Roots > Rhizosphere > Soil | place: USA...
CTGGCGGCACTTCGCCTACTTCTTCGTACAGGACTGCTTTTTTGTCTGGTGCAGAGGCGCTCTCTGGTTCTGCGCCGGGACTATCCTGTCGAATTCCATTCTGCGATGGATGGGATGTCAGATCGGGGACCGGACAATCCTGGTGCAACCGATGCAGTGCTCCGACTGGAACGCGGTGAGCTTTGGCAACGACTGTGTTGTTGACGGCGTTCTGCAGCTTCACACCTTCGAGAACATGGTGCTGAAGGTGAAGAGAACGCGAGTGGAGGACGGCTGCACCGTCTGCTTTGGCGCCACGGTGATGGGCGGCGCGGTGATCGAGCGGGGCACGACGCTCTTGCCGTTGTCACTGGTCCTCAAGGAGATGCATCTGCCGACTGCTATCTACGAGGGAAGCCCCGTGGAGCCTGCAAGTGTCACAAGATAGCGCGGGAATGCACGACGCCACCCGTTCGAGAACCCCGCCTCGCCCGGTTGACAACACCGACTGGCTGAAGACCGTCGCAATCATCTGCGTGTCGGCTGGTCATTTTGGCTTTTTCTTCATGGACGACGAGCAGTGGTGGAGCGTTCTCGGACGCTTTGCAGCTCCGCCGTTTTTCTTTCTTGTGGGATACTCGCAGAACCGGACCGTCCCGTTTCACTGGATATGGATCGGCGTCATTCTGACTCTGCTCGAAAGCTCGAACGCCGATTGGACCTGGGTGGCACCGAACATTCTTTTGAGTCTCGCACTCATCCGCCTTGCACGTCCCTATGTGCAGATGCTTTTGCAACGTCACGGGTGGGCTGCCTTCGTCCTCCTCGTCTCCACATTCCTCGTTGTACTGCCGATAGCGGCGAAGATCGTCGACTACGGCGCGGAGGGGTGGCTGTGGGCGCTGTTCGGCTTATGCCAGCGCCAATATGTCGATGGCATATCCGTCGTCGGCAGCAGCGGCGAAACTCAACACTCGTCAGCGTCCGCGCTGGCTGCGACCCAGACCGCCGGCCTGATGCGGCTTCTGGCCTGCTTGGTCGCTGCGGTCGTCTTCGTCTGGCAGGAGCAAAAGGAGTTCTCGTTTTCGCCAATTCATTTAGCTGTCGTTATTTTGGGCCTCGGCGTTCTGTCGGTCGGCCTGTGTCTATTCAAGCGTGGCGAGAGCCGCATCCAACCTCCGGAGAAAATAGCCAGCACGCTTCGCTTCATCGGTCGGTATACTCTGGAAATATACGCTATCCAGCTTGCCGGCTCCGAACTCATTGTAATGTTGGTGCCTGGTCTCTCCCCCTGAGCCGACGGAGTCGGCGGTGAGCACATTGCCGCCGGGAACAAACAAATTGTGCGTCGGCCGCGCAGCTTCGTCGTCCAGCCCGATCCAGCGCAACTTGCCTTGCGCCGAGATGAGCCAGAAATCCTCCCTTCCTCAACCCGCCCCAATCTGTCCCATGAGTGCTGACGGCAGACACTTAAGGGGGGGCATTATAACCTTGACAAAGCAGGCTCCATAGGTAGGATGGTAGGCAGAAAGGACGCCGTGCCATGTCTAACCTTCAGAACCCGATCTTCTCCGACGAGACCAAAGCCCGTAAGTGGCTCGAAGCTCGGGTTTGGCCGCAAGGCCCTGTCTGTCCGCATTGCGGCGTTACCGAAGAACATGTGACCAAGCTGGAAGGCGGCAAGCACCGTCCCGGCCTGTACCAGTGCAACGAGTGCCGTGAGCAGTTCACCGTCACCGTCAAGACCGTATTCGAGCGCAGCAAAATCCCGCTCACGAAGTGGCTTGCCGCGCTGTTCCTCCTGACGGCCTCGAAGGAGGGCGTTTCCGCCCATCAGGTCCATCGCTCCTTGGGCATCAGCTACAAGTCGGCCTGGTTCATGATGCATCGCCTGCATGAAGCCCTGCGCAACGGTGGCCTTGCCCCGATGGGCGGCGCTGGCGAAGTGGTCGAAGTCGATGAAACCGTTATCGGCAAGCTCGAAGGCGCTCCGAAGCACACCTATCAGGGCTACGGCCAACAGTGGCGCAACACCGTGCTCGCGCTGGTACAGCGCGGCGGCAATGTCCGCACCTTCCATGTGGAAGGCACCACAACCGCCGTCCTGCTTCCGATCATCCGCGCCAACATCCAAACCGAGACTTTCGTCATGACCGACGAAGCCTCTTGGTACAAATTGCTAGGCGACACTTTCGACAACCACGAAGCGGTCAACCACACCAACAAAGAATACGTGCGCCGCGACTTCTCTTGGCACACTGGCGAGCTTTCGCAGGTCAAGATCACGACCAACACGGTCGAAGGCCATTTCTCAATCTTTAAGCGCGGGATGGAGGGTGTGTACCAGCATTGCAAAGAGAAGCACTTGCATCGCTATCTCGCGGAATTTGACTTCCGCTACAACACCCGCACGGCCCTTGGTTACACCGATCTGATGCGCGCAGAACTCGCGGCGGCGGGCATCAAAGGCAAGCGCCGCACCTATCGACGGCCTCACAAGCAAAACCAAATCGAAGCGCATTAAGCACCAAGCTCAACGCTTCCTAGGCTGGCGCGAGAAGAGGCGCCCGAAAATGAAACGTGTCCACTATTGGAGATCGCGCAAGCCCGTCTAAGTGGGAGTGAGCTAACATGGTCGATAAGGAACAACTTGATCTCGAAATTCGCCTAACGGCAATCGAATATTTGCTCATCAACATGGGAAAAGCAGTCTACCTCACCGCTCAGGTACCCGCAGAGAAGATGAGAGAAATGCGCGAAAACGCGCGAACGCAGCTGTTAAGTGAAACCTTCCCCGGCGTTGACCCAAGCATGGGTGACCATGTGGGGGCTGAGCTTGCAGATCGCGTAGAGTATCTTCTAGGCGAGATCGAAATACTGGTGGCAGATGCATATCAACAATTAGGTCAACAAAGGAAGGCTTAGCACTCATCCGCCTTACTTCGCTTGGTTTTGCCCCGTTTCCTGGGCCGTTTTGTCGCTTTGGTTCTATGCTGCGGCGGACTCTTTGCCACCACATCTACGGCGCGCTCGAAGCGAGCCCATGCGTCGGAATGCAGTTCTGGTTCTTTCTCTTGCTTTGGGCGGCTCATGTCGATCAATCCCAAAACGCTCGATCCAGAAGATTATGTCGCCTACTTAATCGGTCGAATTATGATCGAGTAGGGAGAACTCGATCAACGTCCTTACAGTGACATTGGGCGATTCGATCTGAAGATGCGGCAGACAGTAGCTACATATACTGACGATCTTGATCGATCATCGATTCGAACACCGCCGGAAGCATTGGCGCAAACTCTGTTTAGCATTGTCCAAGGGCGATGCAGCCGTCATATCCGCTGTAGACCAGACGATCACCGAACTAAAAAGGTTGGAAGAACTACGCAGCCATTTTGCCCGCGGCCAGCCAATCTGGATGCCAAATGGGTCTCCCAACTGCCCGTCTCCCCATATGTTTATCCTAGAACATAGGGCGGGGATAAAGGCCCTCAGACAGATGTTCGAAGAAGCTCGCGCGAACAAAGGAAAACTCGTTACTGGGCAGAACATCCTTCCTGTGTTCACAATCCCAGACCTTGAAAAACTTCGGGACGATCTCGCAACCCTGAACGTGAATTTCAAAAAGGCGTCTGAGACGGTTCTTCCCTCAAGATCGATAGGTTAGCTCGCCCACCGTGCAGCAATTATCGAAGTCCGGTTCGTCCAATTCTTCCGCTGCGTGATACGCGCCAACGTATCTACGTAAAAACTGCCTGACAGCATCCTCGGGCGCGCCAGCCCCGCAAATCACATGGGGCGGCTGTAGCTCTACCGTGAGGGTTGCTTTGTCAAGGTTATAATCCCCCTTAAGGGTGCCATCTATATGCAGTCTGCGCACAAAGGCTCTTCACGTAAGTCATATAACTATTTGAAATAACAAAAGCTATTTTCTAGACCGTGACCTTTCGCATCAACTACGATCCCCCTCCCCAGCCCTCCCCCAACGCAAGTCGGGCCTGCCCGACTTGCGCAAGATTAAGTCGCGACCCGGGCAAGCCCGGGGGGCGCGTCGGGAGGGATCAGACCGCCGTTGCCGCTCGCCCGCATTCGATTCTCCTCTCCGGCTCGCGGACAATCGCCGTTTTTGTGATTGGGATCACAGCGCGCCACCGCCTTTCCATGTCTGCTCTCCAGTCCAGCGGGAGGCATGTCCTCCGCTCAACCGAGGTGGAGGGTGGGATGATTGTTGGATGTGCGCGGGTCGCGACCGCTGGTCGATCGCGAGATGATTGGACCATCAGACACGGCCGGCTTGCCGCTTCAATCCGGGGGCTCCCGAACGTCATGGCGAAGGCGTCACAGCCGTGAACCGCGCCGCCATGAAATCGAACCGCGCCGGCATGAAATCGCTGATCCTCAAGCGCTCGATCATCATCGCCGGCATGAAGACCAGCGTGAGCCTCGAGGATGAGTTCTGGCAGGCACTGAAACAGATCGCCGCCGGGTTCGATATGCCGATGGCCAAGCTCGTGCACCGGATCGATACGCGGCGCCAGAACGGAAATCTGTCCTCGGCGCTGCGGCTGTTCGTGCTCGAGCACTATCTCAACCGCACCAAAGTCAAGCGCGAGAATGAAGCGGTGGTGCAAGGCGAGGTCTGCTCACCGACCTGAGACGGCGGTCGTCGTGTCGGAGCGCTTGTCCGCTGCCGATAGGCCAGACATATATCGCCCATATATCCTTGTGGCAGGCCGTTTTCGCGTGCGTTCCGGTGCAATAGAGTTGGCAGCGCGCGCGCCGCGGCGAGCCGGCGGCGGCTTGCCGTCGACATCTCGCGGCACCCGGTCACCGGACCATGGACGCACTGGCAGCAAGCGAGTTCCAGAAGCTGGTCGCGGACGCGATCGCCCTGCACAAGTCGGGCCGGCTCGACGAGGCGGAGCGATCGTATCGCGCGGCGCTGCGCATGACGCCCGGCCACGGCGCCATCGCCCACAACCTCGGCGTCCTCGCCGCCGCGCAGGGCAAGCACGCGGCCGCGATCAGTCATTTCGACGCGGCGATCGCCGCCGAGCCGCGCTACGCCTCCGCGCATTACAATCGCGCGGCCGCGCTCGAAGCGAGCGGCCGCACGCATGACGCCATCCAGGGCTACAGCCGCGCCTGCGCCATCGAGCCGGAGCACTACGGCAGCCATCGCGCACTCGGCTTTCTCTGGCTGGCGCAAGGCGAACGGGGTCGCGCGCTCGACCATTTTGCCCGCACCTATGAATTGCGGCGCGGCGAGGATCGCTCCGGCATCGCGGCCGCGTCTCTGACGTCGGCAAACCGCGGCAAGCTGATGCATGACGCGGACCAGTTCCGCTATCTCGCGGGCCGGCGGCGCGACGGCCAGCGCTTCGAGCTCATGGCGCGCGCGTACGAGCAGGTCGCCGCCGGCGTGCCGGCGGAGGCCGCACCGCTCTCGCCATCCCAGCGCGAGATCCTCGGCGAGGACTACAACACCGCCATCAACATCTACAGCGCACCGGAATGCGCGGACGGCGCCATGAGCGAGCGCCCCGACCGCGACGCGCTCATCGCGCGCTACCGGGACGGACCCACCGGCGCGATCTATTTCGACGACCTGCTCACGGCGCGCGCGCTCGCCACGTTGCAGCGCTATCTGCGCGAGAGCACGATCTGGCACGACTTCAGTCACATCGGCGGCTTCGTCGCGTCCTATCTCGAGGACGGCCTGGCCTGCCCGCTGCTGCTGCAGATCGCCGACGAGCTTCGCGCCACGTTTCCGGAGCTGCTCGGCCCGCATCCCCTGACCCAGGCCTGGGCGTTCAAGGGGCTCGAAGCGGAGGCGGCGGTCGACGTGCACGCCGACGATGCCGCGGTCAGCGTGAATTTCTGGGTCACGCCCGATGACGCCAACCTGGCGCCCGATCGCGGGGGGCTGCGGGTCTGCCGCACGCCGCCGCCTGCCGGCTGGGAGCTCACGTCATATCATGCGGACCAGGCGCGCGTTGTAACTTTTTTGGAACAACAGGCCGACAACACGCTCCTGGTGCCGTACCGGGAGAACCGGGCCGTCCTCTTCGAGTCGCGCCTGTTCCACTATTCCGATGCCCCGAACTTCGATAAATCATATCAAAATCATAGGATTAACCTGACGATGCTGTTCGGCCGCCACGGCCACACGGGGGCACCCGCGGGCCCCAAAGCGCTGGAAAACCCGCCATCCCAAAATTGACACACCGGGCCGCCTGCCCCTATATGACTCCATATATAGAAGAGACGGCCTGGGCAGAGCGGGCAGCAGGTACTCAGACCGAGCGGGATGCGGAGCGCATGGGCGCGAACGACAACTACACCAACTCCGCGCTCCGGGTCGGCGACGAGGATCACTACCCGCAGCGGCGCGTGGGCGAATTCATCGGCAACGTCGTGTCCAACACCGCGGTCAACGACGAGTACAAGCACGTCGTGCTGCGGGTTCACGAGCACGCGCTCAAGGCCTATGCCGGCCAGATGTTTCACCTGCTCTGTCCGTCACCCGACGGCGCCGAAGTCTGGATGCGGCGGCCGATGAGCGTCTACCGCGTCGACCGAACCGCGGGTCAGATCGAATTCCTCTACAAGACCGAGGGACGCGGCACCCGCGGCATGGCGCTGCTGGCGCCGGGCGACGACTTCAACGTCACCGGCCCGCTCGGCGTCGGCTTCAAGCTCGACCCGGCCTGGAAGAATCTCGTGGTGCTCGGCCGCGGCGTGGGGCTGGCGACGCTGGCGCCGCTGTCGCAACTGGCGAACGAGAACGGGGTGGGCGTGACCGCAATCCTGAGCGCGCGCCACGCCGGCGTCGTCATGTCGCGCGAGCTGTTCGACAGTCTCGGCGCCCGCACCATCACGGTGCTCGATTCCGACAACACCAGCGCGGTCGAGAACGTGGAGACGCTGATCGAGGAGCTGATCGGCCAGGGCAAGGCCGACGCCTTCTTCACCTGCGGCTCGAACCGCCTGCTGAAGCTGATGCAACGGCTGGGAAAGACGCACGGCATCCCGGGCCAGGTCGCCATGGAGCAGATCATGGTCTGCGGCTTCGGCGCCTGTTACGTCTGCATGCGAACCTTCGAAGTCGACGGACAACGGGTGCTCCGGCGGGTCTGCCGCGACGGGCCGGTGTTCAACATGCAGGAGGCGGTGGGATGGTAGACCTCTCCGTAAAGATCGGCGACATCACCCTGCAAAATCCGGTGACGCCGGCGTCGGGCGCCTTCTCCTGGGAGTACAACGACGTCATCGATCTCAACCGGCTCGGCGGCCTGGTGGCGAAGACCATCTGCCGCGAGCCCAGGCTGGGCAATCCGACGCCGCGCATGGCGGAGACCGAGGCCGGCATCATCCAGTCGATCGGGCTGCCCGGGAAGGGCATCGAATACTTCATCGACCACATCGTCCCGGAATATGCGCGCTTCACGCCGCCGCTGATCGTCAGCGTTTCGTCGGACAATGTGGAGGACTTCGCCGCGCTGGCCGAGGAGCTCAGCATCCCCGACGTCGACGTGATCGAAGCCAACATCTCCTGCCCGACCCGCAACCTCACGGGCACCAACTTCGCGATGCACGAGGACTACACGCGCGACTGCATCACCGCGATCCGCGCCAAGACCAGGAAGCCGCTGTGGGTCAAGCTCTCGCCCAATGCCGGCGACATCGTCTCGATCGCGAAGGCCGCCGAGGAGGCCGGCGCCGACTGCCTGGTGATCGCCAACACCTTCCTGTCGCTCAAGATCCGGACCGACAATTTCCGGCCGGCCCTGGGCAACAAGTTCGGCGGGCTGGTGTCGCCGGCGCTCAAGCCGATCGTGCTGCGGATGGTCTACCAGGTCGCCAAGCAGGTGAAAATCCCGATCATCGGGATCGGCGGCGTGACCAAGGCCGAGGACGTGGTCGAATACATGCTGGCCGGCGCCAGCGCCGTGGGCATTGGCTATGCCGGCTTCCGCAATCCGACCGCGCTGACCACGATCATCGACGATCTCGAAGCCTGGTGCGACGAGCGCGGGATCAAGAAGGTGAGCGAGCTGATCGGCGCGGTGCGCGACGACGACATGGAAACCGACACGCTGGTGGCGGCGTCGGCAGGCGTCTGAGCCGCGCGGATGACGTTCCGCTACGAGGAGATCGGGCAGCGGCTCAAGGCCTTTCGCATGGGCTCGGGGCTGGGCGCGGACGAGATCGCCAGGAAGATCGGGATCTCGCGCACGGCGCTCTACCGGTTCGAGCGCGGCGAGCTGGCGAAGATCGACACGCTCGCCAAGTTCGCGGAGCTGCTCGGGGTCTCGACCGCGACGCTGCTCGGCGTCGGCATCGAATACATCCCGTCGGCGGTCAGCTATTTCGAGCGCATGCGGCAGATCGAGGAGACCGCCGAGCAGATCGTCATCCTCTCGGGCCCGATCTCCTTCCTGCTGGCATCGGATGATTTCCAGGCCACCTTGCAGGAGGTGCTGACGGAGAACATCACCAAGGCGGTGGCCAATTCCGCGCGGGCCTTGAGCGACATTCCCCTGATCATGGAGATCCTGGCGCAACGCAAGGCGCTCTATCGCAAGCGGCGGCCGGCGATCGTCAACCTGATGTCGGCGTTCGAGCTCGAGCGCTTCCTCGACCATGGCTTCGTCGGCCGCAAGGGCATGCCGGACGAGGTCCTGCGCAAGCGCAAAGCCCTGGCGCGGGCCGAGATCGAGCATTTTGCGCGATTGCTGGAGCGCCAGCCGATCGGCGTGCAGATCGGCATTGTCCCCGACACGCTTCCGCACACCGGCTTCCAGATTTTCCGGCAGCCGGGCCGCACCCTGCTGGCGATGAGTCCGTTCCGTCTCGGCGGCGAGCCCAATGTCAGGGTCGGGGTCGCCATGATCACATCGGCGGCGGACGGGGTGTCGCTGCACGAGGCCGCCATCCAGGACATGTGGAATCGAGCGCTGAAGGGCGAGCGCGCCGCGCATTTCCTGCACCAGCTCCTGGAGAACGAGGGCAAGCCGTTCGACAGCGATCAGCTTCCCCTACCCGATGACGGCAGCGAGGCCAGACCCAAGCCCGTGCATTGACCGGACTCGTCATTCCGGGGCGCGCCGAAGGCGCGAGCGCTACGCACCCAAGTCGGCTATAGCCGACTTGGGCACAAAAATGCCGATCTCGGGTAAACCCGAGATCGGTGGCCCCGGAATGACGACTGCATGGTCGACGCAGGTCGTTCGAAAATACTCGAGAGCTTCTGCCGCGGACAGCGGGACGCGGCCCGAGTTGCGATTGCGTTTCACGTCTATACTCTGAACCTCCAAGCGCGGATGCCGGACGCAAGCCGGCCATAACCCGCGCATCCAGGGAGGATGCAATGAACCGGCGCTGCGTTGCGCTTGCCATCACGCTTCTCATGCTGGCGTTGTCCTGCGGCGGTGCGCAGGCGCAGACCTATCCGAGCCGGGCCATCCGCATCATCGTGCCGTTCGCGGCCGGCGGCGCCGTCGATTCGCTGGCGCGGCTGCTCGGCAACAAGCTCTCCGAGCAGCTCGGCCAGCCGGTGGTGGTGGAGAACCGCGCCGGCGCCGGCGGCAATCTCGCACCCGACGCGCTCGCGAAGGCCGCGCCCGACGGCTACACCATCCTGCTCACCACCAACGGGCTCGCAATCAGCCCGTCGCTCTACCGCACGCTGCCGTTCGACGTGCACAAGGACTTCGTGCCGGTCACGCAGGTGGTGGCCTCGCAGCTCGTGATCGCGGCCTATCCCAAGCTCGCCGCGAATTCGATCGCCGAACTGATCGCGCTCGCCAAGGCCAAGCCGGGCAGCCTCAACTACGGCTCGACCGGCATCGGCAACCCGCTGCATCTGACCATGGAGATGCTGAAGACATCGGCCGGCATCGAGCTCCAGGCGGTGCCCTACCGCGGCGACGCGCCGCTCAATGCCGCGCTGATCGCGGGCGAGATCCAGGTCGGGGTGGTGCCGATGGCGACCACGCTGCCGCACCTGCAGAACGACCTGCTCAAGGCGCTCGCGGTCGGCGGCGCGCAGCGCGCGGCGGCGTTGCCCAAGGTGGCGACGGTCGCCGAGACCATCCCCGGCTTCGAGTCCTCGAGCTGGCAGGGCCTGTTCGTGCCGGCGGGTACGCCGCGCGAGATCGTGATGACGATCCAGCGCGAGACCGCCAAGGCACTCAAGGCGCCTGACCTGATCGAGCGGCTCAAGACCGGCGGCAACGAAGCGGTCGGCAGCACGCCGGAGGAATTCGACGCGCGGTTTCGGGCGGATATCGCGAAGTTTGCGAAGATCGTGAAGGACGCGCGGATTCCGACGCAGGATTGAAGGCACGACACTGCAAGCTAGAACGATAGCTTGGGAAGCTACATGGCTGCCAAGCATATCAAGAGGATACCTGCAAAACCGCGAGGATCGAACTGAATTGCAACAAGAGGTTACGAGCCGTGAGCAAAACTTCGAGCCCAGACATCTGAGCCGGAGCTTTTCATTGGTCGCCGCAGTAGCCGACTGTCTGGCCTGGAGGTGCCAAATGCCGAGACCTCGCGAAAGAGTTTGTTTGCAAGACGGTTTGAAGCTGAATTTGAACCGGCTCGCCCGGAATGGATTCATCCGGCGAGGCGCAAGATCGGGCCCCATGGGAATCCGTTGGCATGTTGCCTGCCGCGTACCTTCGCCAGAAGCTCACCAAGCCCCTTCCATCCGTTCGTCTCAATGCGGGGGGTCATCAAAGGACATTTCCTTCCTCGTGGCCGAGGCGCACGAGAAACTCGATAAGAGCTTTTTCACCCGCAAGTTTGGCCCCAGGCTCCGAGTTGAAATCGGCGCCGCCGAGTTTGATCCCAAGCGGGTTTGGGCGGCTTTGAATTTCCCATGTCCATACCGATGGGCGGCCGCGGGAGCTTGTCACCACGAAATATTCGTCAGGGCGTAGTCGAGCCGACATGTTGGCCCCCTTGGGCTGTTTGATGAAGGCCGGGCGCGGTTGAGCGGCCCGGCCTTGCGAGCGTCTCACCGGCCTGGGCTCAATTGAGCCTGCCGGCGGAAACCCTACCGCACTGCAGCAGTGCTGCCCAAGCAAATCGGGGGAACGCAATGCCTCAAATAGAGGCGATACAAGAACGCGCAAGGTCAATTCGACTCTTGGCGACACCCGCTCAAGTATGCGCCCTGTCGTTGCCCGCCGCGTACCTCTCCCAGAATCTCACCGAGCCCCGGCGAAGCCGTCCCCTTATATGTTGGCGCTGCCTCTCGCTCGCGGCGAACTGTGCCAACGCTGGCGGCAGGCCTGATACTCGATCAGGCCGACGTTGCGGCGGTGAGCCATCAAGTCCATTTGGCGTTGTTCTATGATGCGCAACTCGACATCAAAGCGATGCCGCAGCTCAAATCCCACCGCGTCTTTGCTCAGACTCTTTTTGCCAACGCGATGGATGCGCGGGTCAAGCCCGCGCATGACAAACGTGGAACGCCAACCCGGTCGGCAAATTCTCACATTGCTGGTTCCCGGCGGCCGCGGCGACAAGGGCAACCTGGCCCCGATCAAGCTGACACCCGTCGGTTGGGTCGAGTTCTTGACGAGACCCAACATTCAAATCGCATCCGCGAGGTGTTGGGTCTCGCATGCGCTCGACCCAACCTACGCTTCAAGACCGGCGGTCTTGTTTTGGTGCCACCGCGGCTCGGGTGATGCCGTCTCCGCGGGACAAAAAGAACCCTCGGCGGGGGGTTCAATCCTGCCGAGGGTCCTCAATCTGAGCAGAGAGCCTTGGGGGGCACTCGCTCCCAAAGATCAGTAGAAGAAGCTGTAGCCGTGCGTTTTGATGGTCAGGCGAGCCCGAACGATGTCGCCCTTGGCGCTCAGGTCTTCGTCCCATCCGGTCGCAGGGCTGCAGCCGGGATTGAAGCAGAACGCACTCTTCGAGCCGACGTCGAAATGTTGATATTCGACGCCGAGCAGCACGTCGACCAGCGGGCCCTTGTGGACCATGTAGTCGAGGCCGCCGCCGGCATACCAGCCGTTGTTGCGCGACGCGCCGTTGAACCTGGTGCCGTCGCAAACGTTGGTGAGGGCATTGCAAGCCGCGGTCTTGAGATCGGCCGAGGCATAACCGCCGGTCGCGAAGATCATCCAACGATCCCAGGCATAGCCCAGCCGCGGACCCACCGTGAACAGGTTGGTGATCTTGTGCTGGAAGAACGTGTTGGCCGCGATCCCCGGGGGAGGAACAACCCCGCTCGTGGCCACGCACTCGGAGAAGCACCCGCTCAGTGCGGCTTCGGCGCCGAGGACCCAGGCACCCCACTGCCATTGCGCGCCGGCGTGGAAGCCGAAGATGCCACTGCTGGGGCTGGTCGAGAAGTTATTCCCGCTTCCCGGTCCGGTGCCGCCGGTCAGCAGCGGATTGGGGAAAGTCTGATCGATCTGGGACCAGACCGAACCGGCGTTGAAGCCGATATAGGCGCCGGTCCAATCATAGTAGGCCACCGGCGGAGGAGGAGGTGCCTTGATCGGCATGTCCGCCGCCATTGCAGGTCCCGCTATCGCCGCAAGCGCCACGCTTGCGAGTAAAAACTTTTTCATTGCCAGCCCCCGATTCCCCGATTGTTAATACCGCATCATACAACTTCGGCCCTCTTCTGGCTGTGACCATCCGGCAACGTTTGCACTTATTCGGCGAAGGCACGCTGGACTTGAGGTGATATTGGTGCGTTGCGGTACACGTCACCGCGGGAGCCGGAGCGGAATGATATGGCGACGACGACGCACCTGCAGAATGACCTGCGCAAGATGATGGCCGACGGTGGCCGAGACCATTCCGGGCTTCGATTCCTCGAGCTGGTAGGGATTGTTCGTGCCGAAGAACACCCGGCGCGACAGTTCAGACACCTATTGAATAACCGCCAGCCCGAACCCACCTGAACGAGTGATTGGCACTCTCGTTGACGAGTGCCAATATTAGGAGTACCACCATTTTGATCTTCCGGACAGCGCCGCCGCCTACTGTTGGCTGCTTCGCCACGAGTCCTTCGTGCGCCCGGAGACATCAAACGCGACAATCAGAATCAGGAGGATACGCATGAAGTTTCGTCCGCTTCACGACCGCGTCGTGGTCAAACGCATCGACGCCGAAGACAAGAGCGCCGGCGGCATCATCATTCCCGACACCGCCAAGGAGAAGCCCAGCGAAGGCGAGGTCATCTCCGTCGGCCCCGGCGGCCGCGACGACAAGGGCAATCTGATCCCGATCGAACTGAAGGCGGGCGACCGCGTGCTGTTCGGAAAATGGTCCGGCACCGAGATCAAGCTCGACGGCGTCGATTACCTGATCATGAAGGAGAGCGACATCATGGGCGTGATCGACCAGCCGGTCGCCCGCAAGAAAGCCGCATAAGCGCCGTCGCACCCCTTCCATATTGGAGAAACAAAAATGGCTGCCAAGGACGTTAAATTCTCAGTCGACGCGCGCGACCGGATGTTGCGCGGCGTGGATATCCTGACCAACGCGGTGCGCGTGACGCTCGGCCCCAAGGGCCGCAACGTCGTGCTCGACAAGTCGTTCGGCGCACCCCGCATCACCAAGGACGGCGTCACCGTCGCCAAGGAGATCGAACTCGAGGACAAGTTCGA
>Ga0163162_10004359_pt1 | contig 13623 bp, 9 predicted proteins | sample S55metaG_FD_115310 | JGI IMG/M metagenome (GOLD analysis project Ga0163162, IMG submission 115310) | Switchgrass rhizosphere microbial communities from Kellogg Biological Station, Michigan, USA - S5-5 metaG | ecosystem: Host-associated > Plants > Roots > Rhizosphere > Soil | place: USA: Michigan...
CCCTCGACGATCGCATCGTCGGGGACCCGTGCCAGGGCGACTTTTTCGAGCACCGGCTGCCCCGAGGAGTGGTTGATCACCACCACCTTGATGTAGCCACTGCCGATGTCGAGCCCAACAGTAGAGCGCGAACGGGGGAAGAGCGCCATAGCAGCCCGGATTGTGCGGTGGAAGGTACTCGCTACGGCCCGTATTTCAGCCCAGATGGCGTGCCCGGGTCCGACCAAGTAACCCTTTATTCTTCAACCACTTACGGAACACTTCAGATGCTTTGTACTGGTGCTTGCAGCCGCATACTGGATTGACGGAATGCACTCCCCGTGCCAACCATTTCAGAACCGGGGGCGGCTGCCCAACACCCGAACAGTATCGGCGGCATCTCGAGCCAATAGGAGACTCGCGCGGCGCGACGCGATGATCACACTATCGGAGCCACGCCGCGTTGCCTGAACCACGAGTCGAATCAGCGCACCACTCCGGGTGGCGGTGGCGGTCCAGAGCCAACCGTCGGAGCGGGGATTTGCCGGAATCATGAGCACGCCGCCATCGCTCAGCGTATCGAGGTCGGCCCGGTGGGCGACGCGCGCGGCGGCGAGTGCGCTTTCGGCCACGACGACACCCTCGATCTGCCAGCGCGCATCCGACACCAGGCGAGCACGAATCGCTGCAGCCTGCAGTGCCACGAGCGCGAGTGAGCCGGCGATCACGGCGGCAACCAGCACCATCAGTAGGGACGCACCCTGTGCGTCCCGCACGAACCCAGACGAGATCTTCGGGGACGCACCCCGTGCGTCCCGCACGTACCCAGACGAGATCTTCGGGGACGCACCCCGCTTGTCCTGAGCGCCAGCGAAGGATCCCCTCACGGCACCGTCCGCAGCGGCGCCAGTACGCTCACGGCAGCGGCGTTTGCCGGCGGCACGGTGACATCGAGCTGACCGCCAACGATCCCGAAGCGCGCCGCGCCGGGCACCAGTGGACCAGCGAATGGCTGGACGGCAGAGGAGTGACTGGCCGGCGTGAGCCCGAACCAGTCCCAGGCGCCGGAGCGATAGGCGCTCAACTCCACCGGCTCGAGCACGCGGATTGATGCGGCCTGCCCGGTGTGCAGCGCGATGCGCAACGATGTGGCAGGCCGGTGATCAATCGGGCAGCTGCTGCGCCACGCCGAATCGATCGGCAGCCGCTGCCAGGTGGCCGCTACCGGATCGGTCAGCAGCAGCACATCGTCGCGCCGCCCTTCCGGCGCCCGCGTGCCATCCCACCACGCATCGGGGATTGTCACCACGCCGGCACTGTCGGTACAGGGAGTGCCATCGCCGATCGGGCGGGCGAGCGTGATCCGCGCCGGTGAGGCGACGGTGATGTCGCTCACGGCGGCGTCGCGGAGCTCCTCGCGAAGAAAGAGTTCGAGCGAGTATCGGGCGCGATCGGCGAGGAGGCGCGCGGCAGCGCGGGCGGCGCTGTGGCCGGCGGCGCGGACCACTATCACCAGTGAGGCAGCAAAGATCGAAAGCATCACGAGGGAGATCAGCATTTCGACCAGGGTGAAGGCGCGCCGGTTCAGCGGCCGCATCGGATCAGCACATCCAGGCGCGGGCGATCGTCTACTTGGGGAAAGCGGATCGGCAGCGAATCAGGCGCTGCCGCGTTCACACAGCTGTCGCGCGTCTCGGCTGTGCGGTAGTCGCGCCAGCGCGCTGCATCCGTGGCGCTTGCCGCAGTCGCATGCCGGCTGAGCCGCTCGACAGTGAAGGCGACGGCGAGGGCCGCGGTGCCCACCACTTCGAGAATGACGAGGGCAACGATCAGCTCGATCAGCGAGTCGCCGCGGGTGGATCGGAAGGGCATTGGAGAGCTCCGGGAGGAGGATGCCGGAGGATGTGCGCGAGCCGGTTGGGGCGTGAGGCAGAATTGACGCAGGGGGTGGCTGGGTGATGCGGAGCGATGTCATCCTGAGCGGAGCAACGGCGGAGCCGTTGCGAAGTCGAAGGACCTCGGTCTCGCGCCCTATTGCTGGCCAGTGAGCTTGGAACCGAGGTCCTTCGACTTCGCGCGGCCTTACGGCCGCGCTTCGCTCAGGATGACAAAGCCATACCCCCAAACGTGACTCGAGGCGCCCGCCGGCCTTTCGGCCAGCGAACGCCCCGCGTCACGGAGCTTCAGGACTTCAGCAAATCACGGGCAGGTGATCGCGCCGTCAACCGTCGAGGAAGCGCCGGCGCCAACCTGAACCTTGCAGCTGGTGATCGTGCTCGAGATCGAGCCGTTGTTCGCGTTGACGGTGTAGCCGTTCGTGGCGGCCGTGATCGTCATCGTGTTGCCGGTCGACAGCGAGAAGTTGCTCGCGGCCTGCAGCTGCGAGAACGAGCCGTAGGTGGCATAGTCCGAGAAGTAGGCCTCTTCAGCCGTCTCCGAGTTGCGGACGTCGGTCTTCACCGAGGCCAGCTTCGCCTTGTCCTTCGTCGCGGCGAACTTCGGGATGGCGATGGCCGCCAGGATGCCGATGATCACGACCACGATCAGCAGCTCGATCAGGGTAAAGCCCTTGCGATTGCGCAGCATGTAAATCTCCGTGTAACGCGTTGAGTGTTGAGCCTGCATCGCCAGGAACTTGTGTGACCTAGCGTCGCCGACCTGAGGAAGAGCAACTGCAGTGCCACAACCAGACAGATTCTGCTAAGTTGTTGCGGGGATTGATCTTCCCCTTGTGTCTACCGGCCAGATCCATCGGCCGCACCACCGTATCGCATTGGACTCTGCAAGCCGATAATCACTGACTCGATTGGTCGCTGGACGTTTTCACGTCACTTGAGCAAGGTGTCCGCTTGACCGATTCGCGCACGCAACACCTGCGTTTTCCCCAGTGGGGCCCGACTGCAACAGTGGTCGTGCTTTCGCTTGCATCGTCGATCACCAATCTTCGCAATACTTTCGTGCAGGACGACCTGCCGATCATCAGCACCAACGTGCTGGTGCATTCGCTCAGGATCTGGCACCTCTTTACCCAGGCGTACTGGCCGTCGCCCTATCCGCGCGAGCTCTACCGCCCGCTGACCTCTTCGATGTTCGCCCTGGAATGGGCGGTCGGTGGTGGTCATCCGCTCGCCTTTCGTATAGTGTCGGTCGTTCTCTACCTGATCGCGACCCTGGCCGTTTTCGAGCTGGTCAAGCGCGTCCTTTCCCCGGGCGCCGCCTGGCTTGCCGCGGCATTCTTCGCCGTCCATCCGGTGCACGTGGAAGCGGTGGCCGTGGCGGTCAATCAGGCCGAGCTGGTGGTCGGGGCGCTGCTGGCGATGATGGTGACGGCGTATATCGATCGGCGGCGGAGCGGAGTGCCCCTCACGGCCGGGTGGATCGTGGCGATGACGGTCGGGTATTTCGTCGCGGCGCTGTTCAAGGAGCATGCGTTGTTGTTGCCGGCGTTGTTGGTGGCGGCGGAATTGACGGTTATTCGGGATGCACCAAGACGGGGCGACGGGGTCGCGGACGAACCGAGCATCGGTGACCCCCGTAGACGGGGCGACGGGGTCGCCCCTTACGGCGCGCCCCTACGGACGTTCTATCTGGCACTCGTGTTGGCGGCCGTTTCGTTTATCGGGATCCGGAATGCGGCGCTCGGTGGCGACATCAAGGGAAGCTTCACGGCGGAGGCGCTGACCGGGCTTTCGTTTGGAGGGCGCGCGCTCACGATGCTCGGCGTGGTTCCGGAGTGGGTGCGCCTCTTTCTCTGGCCGGCGCACCTGCAGGCCGACTATTCGCCGGGTGAAATTGTCGCGGCCACGCATTGGGGTGTGGCGCAAACCCTCGGCGCTGCACTGCTGATCGGTGCGCTCTGGCTGGCATGGGCATGCCGGATCCGGCGCCCTACGGTCACATTCGGGATCCTCTGGATCGGGATCGGGCTGGCGCTGGTGAGCAACATGATCGTCCCGACCGGGATCGTGCTCGCCGAGCGGACGCTTTTCCTGGCGACGATCGGGGTGGTGATTGCCGGGAGTGACCTGCTCTGGGATGCCGGGAGCGCCATATATAGGAGAGGATCGCTGGCCCGGATCGTCACGGTCTGCGGCCTCGCCGCTCTCCTTGGCCTCGGCGCGGTGCGAAGTGCAGCGCGCCAGCGTGTCTGGTACGACCTCGCCTCGCTCTGGTATCAGACGGTGATCGACGCGCCGCTGAGCTACCGCGCGCGTCAGGCGTATGGCGCGGTGCTCTACTCGGCGAAGATGGAAGGGAGTGCTGCCAAGCAATATCAAATGGCGATCGAGATCTATCCGTACGCCTGGCCGCTGCTGCTCGACTATGCCGACAAGCTGCGCGAGCGGAATCACTGCGAGGCGGCGATCAAGTATTACAAGATGGTGCTCAAGCTCACGCCGCAGCAGGGCGGACCACGTGCGTCGGAGATTGCCTGCCTGGTTTATACCGGCAAGTACGCCGAGGCAGTATCGGAGGCGCGGATTGGCGGCGGGTACGGAATCCAGACCGGGACGTTCGGGCTGTACAAGCAGATTGCCGACAGCGCACTGCGGGTGAACGCTCCCACCGGCACAGTGATCCTTCCGCCGCCGATCGACTCGCTGCCAACAGCACCAATCAAGCCGTGACCCTTTCCCGTCGCGTGGTGTGGGCGACGTTTGCCGTCGCGGTGGCACTGGCGATGGGATTGAGCATCCGCAACGGATTCGTGTACGATGATATCCCGGCGATCGTGCGCAATCCGCGCGTCACCGATCCCGGCCAGTGGCATACCATCTATCACTCACCATACTGGCTCGGCACGCTCTGGCGACCTTTCACAGTGGCGATGTATGCGGTGCAATGGCTGTTCGGGCACGGCGGAGCGTGGGCGTTTCATCTGTTGTCGATGGTGGTGTATTTCGCCGTCGCGGTGCTCGTCTTCCAATTGTTGGTTTCGCTTGATGTGAGCAAGGCCTCCGCGTTCGCGGGGGCGGCGGCGGGCGTGACGCTCTGGTTGGTGCATCCCGTGCACGTCGAAGTGGTGGCCAACGTGGTTGGGCAAGCGGAGTTGTGGGCGGCGCTCTGGATGGTGAGTGCGACGGTGATCTATGTGAAGGCGCGAAAGCAGCACACGGAGCGGCGCGCGTTCCTCCCGTTGCTGGTGGTGGCGGCGCTGGCGATCATGTCGAAGGAGCAGGGATTCGTGTTGCCGCTGCCGCTGGGTGGTGCGGAGTGGTTGTTGTTTGCGGATCGAGGCGAAGCGTTGCGCACGCGGGTGCGACTGCTTGTTCCAGTTACGGCGCTGGCGGTGTTGCTCTTCGTGATTCGTGGAATACTGCTCGACAGCTACACCGGCGAGACGCCCGCGGTGGCGTTGCGCGCGCTCAGTCCGCTCGGCCGCACCGTGACATTTCTTGGCGTGATTCCGGAGTGGGCGCGGCTGATGGTATGGCCCTGGCACCTGCAGGCGGATTACGGACCGCCGGGGATTCCGGTGGGCGGGCCGATCACGCTGCGGCATCTCATCGGTGCAGTTCTGCTGATCGGCTTTGTGGTGCTCTTCTTCAGGTGGCGCAAGCAGAATCCGGCGGGTGCGTTCGGGTTGTATTTCATGGCAGTGACGCTGGCGCCAGTGAGCAATCTGCTCACGCCCACCGGGATCGTGATGGCGGAGCGGGTGCTCTTTCTGCCGACGATCGGGTTGGTGATGGTGCTGGCTGGGATTGAGTGGCGCGCGAACAGGCTGGGGGCGAGGGGCTGGGGGCTGATGTTGTCGGTGGTCGCGATTGCGTTCACTGTCCGCAGCGCCACTCGCGTCCCCACCTTCTCGACGCAGGAGCGTTTTTTCAGTGACATCACGATTGACGGCGCGGATGCTTACCGCGGCTGGAAGGTCTCGGCCGAGTACTGGGATCAGGTCGGTGACCGGAGCCGGGCGGTAGCGGAGCTGAAGCATTCAATCGAACTGTGGCCGCACGACTACGAAGTGGCGGAGCGGTTGGGGCAGATGTATCGACAGGATGGGCACTGCGACGAGGCGGTGCCGGTCTTTGCGCGAGGGCTGGCGGCGGATTCGTCGGCGACGTCGCTCCGGGCGAAGTTGATCGAATGCCTGATCGTGGTGAAGGATTTCGATCGCGCCGAGCGTGTGGCTCAGGATGGCGTGGCGCTCGGTGGGACGGAGTTTCAGGGGATGGTGGAGAGAGTGAGGAAGGTGCGGGGGAGCGGACCGGGCGCGTCACTAAAGTGATCCTTCGCTTCGCTCAGGACAGGCTTTCGGCGAATGTCGGTAAAGCGACGTTGAATTGTCGATCACCCTCATCCCGAGCGCAGCGAGGGACCTCCTCATTTACCATGACTGAACCTTCGGTCACAGCGGAGGATACTACGTCTCGGTTTTCCTACCGCTTCGGATGATACATTTTCACGTGATGCACGCTATCGGGTAGCTCCGTGGCGATCCCGAGGGCGTATCCGATCTCCTGGATCTTCAGGTTCGACGGCAAGTGAACTTGCACGAACTCGGTGCCAGTGGGCGAAAACACCACCCAATGTGAAGTGTTCTCGCCAGCGCGCGGATACCGCTCGACCCAGACGTCATCCTCGCTTTCGACCGCGAGGTTTCGATAGGCCGGGATTGTCGATGGGAAATTCATCTCCTGAAAGCGTCGAAGGTCGGATGCCTTGTAGTCCTCCAACTTTCCCGCCGTATCGAAGGCGATGAACTGCTGAATGTCGGCCGGAGTAGTGACGAGGTTCACGTTCGCCTTGCGGACCATCCCGATCGACTTGCCGTTGAACCCGAAGACCATGTTCGCGAACGAATCGGCGGTGCCTACGTAGGCCCGAGTCAGTCCGATGGCAATCACTGGTTGCTTCCCGAGCGGCATTGGACCGGTGGAACGACTTACCGTACCATAGCGTTCACCGCTTGGCAAATCGCCGAGCCAGGCATGGATCAACCCATCGGCGTTGGCCATCCAGAATGGCACCGCCGACCTGAACGCAGCCACTTTTCGGTCTGCAGGATTTTCCCACCCGTCGTTGATCAACAGGCCGGTGGTGTTGCACCGGATGTCATACGGCACCTGATCCCGCATCGAGGGGAGTACCGGTATGTATCTCCGCTTGAACACACCGGTGGGTCCGAATACTGACCAGCGGCCCGTGCCACGTGCCTGCACGAAGAGCGAGTCCCCGCAGCGCATCGTGGCCATGATCGACTGGAATTCGCCGGGACCGTCACCCTGGCGACCCGCAGATCTGCGAAACTTCCGATCCGGCATGCAGTAGCGCAGCGAGTGGTATTTCGCATCGGCTACGACGATATCGCCGTTTGGCACACGCGCCGCCCCAACCACCTCCCCGAATGTGTCGAGCGTGTCGCCGCTTTCGGCGCCTAAGTCGAAGACCGGATTGGGATCGATCTGCCAGGTTGACTGGCGGGCATTAATCGAGGTGGACGTGGCCGCGGTGACGAGCGCCGTCGCCCAAGTCGCAGCAAATGCGTATAGGATCATAACTGTGATTGTCAGGATCGATTTGTCAATACGAGACGCGCCTGCCTACAACGAGCTTCGGTTCGGATCGAGGATCACCCGATTGCCAAACAACGGAAAGGCGTCACATCGACGTCCCTGCAGGTAAAATGAGTCAACGCGACGCGCATTTGCTGTGTAACTCTCACAGAACGCGCCGCGGTCCATCGTGGGTCGGTCGAATCTTCGGCACGGTATTGCCTCTTGATCTAGGGTGGTGGCCACTCGAATCACTTCGGAATCCCGGCAAGGCGACGCGCTCTCTTGCGTAAATCCAAAACCGCCAACAGCATTGCAGAATTACAGCTGACTGAAGGGGTTGTTCGTAAGGCTAGATCCCGTTGGAGCTGATCTGCGCTCTTGGCATACTGGCTAGCCAGACTATCGTAGAACGACGATTCGTGCGAACTATCTCTAGTGAAGACCCCAATCGCGTTCTGCAGGAGGACCGCTTCCGATGTCAAGTGATATCGATCCATACATGGCTGTACGGCCGCGTCACCCCTGCACTGATCTCCCCGTACGGCCCCCGGCATGTGTTCGACAATGTCGAGCATCCCATCCCCGTTGACGTCACGCAGTTCAGGGAGTTTGCAGATATCGTCGCCGCTCTGATAGGTCAATTGCACGCCGGCACCTACTCCTGCGTACAGAGACCCCGACAACATTTCCTCGTCCGCCAACGTGATCCACATCATGGGGACTGAATCCAGAGTCGTATACAGGAGCCGCACAGTGGGTATTGCGTTATAGAGACGGCCTGACCGCCAGCGAACAATTGGGCGACCGCCCGAAACCGAATGCCATTCTACGTGCTGCTCCGAATCCGCGACAAGCAGGGCCGTGTCTCGCCCGAGCACCGCCATCACGGTTCTCGCATCCGTGGTGTGGGCGGGGGAAGAACGACTGACAGTGCATCCGGCGATCAATATTGGGAAAAGTGCCACTCGCATTCGTCCCTCTCAGGGATGATTGATGTAGACAATCGGACCGTAAGTACCGACGTTGCCAGCCACGACGACCTTTCCTGGGGCAACCGCATAGACCGGCGAGCCGGTGCCCGCTCGGATGTCAATTCCTAGGTGAACAGACCTCCTCTGTCCGGTCACGGGGTGCGTTCTCGGGCCAAACCCCGACGTAACGTGCATCGCACCGCCGACCGGGCTGACGCCCCCCATCTTGGGTAACTCGCTTTCGGGATCGACCGGTGTACTGGCACTGTTCGCCGTTGCATTCCCAGAACCTGAAATCAGGCGCGTTTCGAAGTGCAAATGCGGGCCGGTCGAGCTCTCGCCACCTTCGCTCCCGCCGCTGTATCCAATGATCTGCCCTTGAGAGACATGTTGGCCGTTTGCAACACAAATCTTACTCAGATGACCGTACCTGGTTTGCACACGAACTGTGTCATCACTCGGACCGTCTGGACACAACCCAAACGGATCACTGAAACTGCCCGGGTCGTTCCCGTTGTACTGATACAGGTTGACCCCGCCGGCAACGCCAATTGGATCTTCCTGCAACCACTTGCCGGTCGCCGGGTCGTACTGGCGGTTCCGGAAGGTCGAAATCGTATCATTGTTGATCACCGTCGCCCAACGGCTCGGGGTGAACGTCTGGCTCCGAGCCGTAATCCCGGAGCCCCATGGGCCTCCGTTCGAGCCGGGAATCTGGTGGGCGTAGGTCGAACTCAGCACGCCATCCTTGTCCGCGATCGCCACCAGGCGTCCACTGCCATCGGAAACCATGTCGAGCCGCGCCAGGACCGTCGTGTCTGTTGAGCTCCGCCGAATCGCCAGGATCGGTTGGTCAATTCCCGGTGCATAGACGTAGAACCAGTTCCCATTCGGATCGTGAATCACCTGGTCACCCAATAGTGTGACGGCGCCGGCCCCGCACGGTTGCACAGCACGACTGTCGGCGTCGTATGCGCAACCATTTCCAGACACCAAGGTATCCGGGCCGATGATCTGCGCAGACCCCATCATCCGCCCCACCGCGTCATACTGGTAGAACTCCAAGGGCGATGTCGACACAACGTACTTCATGCGCCGAGCGCCAAGCGAATCATACGCGAAGTGGTACGTGCCCTTGGTAGACCCGCTAGTGATTGAATCGGTTTCAACAGAGACCCGGTTCCTCGAATCGAGATATGTGAATTGCGAAATCACCGACGCTGGCGCGCCGCGGTGAGCGTGGTAAATCCGATTGCCTGACGGATCGTACTTGAAGGTATCGGTGGCCAGGCTACCAGCGGTGAGCGCTTGAATGACAACCGCGCCGAGCCGGTTGTACTTGGTGGTATCATCGGAGGCGCGCAGTTCGCCGCATGGATTTCCGGCGTCGCCGCTCGTCATCCCTGGGCAGAAGATCGCTCCGTGGAGCACTCGTCCAAGGAGGTCAACCTTGTCGGCAACGACCGAGTCAACAAATCGATTCCCGCTCAGCGTGGCCGAATTCACAACCATCTCGCGTCGGAGCGTGCCGAGGCGATCATAGTGCGAAGTACTGCTCATGCCATTGAACGGGTAGATCGCCTGCTTGCGACGCCCGAGAGAATCCCATACAAATCTGACGCTGTCATGGACGGTCGACGCCCCGTCCTTCCAGTCCGTCGAAATCTGGCTCAGGTCGCCCGCGCTGTTGAACTGATATCGCACGAGATCCGGCCCCCACCGCAACGTATCAAGCCGACCAAATCGGTCGTACCGCATTTCCACCGAATCAGCCACGAGTTTCGGTCCACTTGGCGCCGGACGGCGAACCTCACGCGTGACCACTCCGCCGTTCGCATACGTTCTGGCGATCGTTCCAAGTCGGCTGCTATGGGACAGGAGGTTTCCAAGGCTATCATACACGCTTCGGACAGTGTCCGCGGGTGCCACGGTGCTTGTTAAATACAACAGGGTCGTATCAGGCGGAATTGTCCACAATGTGTCACGGCCGGCAGCGTCGTACTTGTAGGTAATTGTTTTTCGGTTTCGGTTGATCTGACGGGTGATGAGCCCGCCGGCGTCGTAGAACGTCGAATCCGGGAGCCCCACCTCGTCCAACTCAGCGATCACAAGCCTGCGCCTGTCATATGCGTACGAACGCTGGACGCCACGGGGATCACTTACACTCGTCAGGAGCCCGTGCGTGTATGTTAGCGTCGTGACGGCCGAGTCGCCGGCAGGGTTAAGCGATCCAACGATGGCACTGTCGCCGCAGACGAACTCGTTCTGGTTGGCACAGCCGTTGGTAGCATCGCCGGCGGCGAAGATTACCCGATGAGTTGCCACCCGCCCCATCACGTCGTACCCGTAGCGGCTCCGCATTCCAACGGCATTGTCGACCTGCGTTGGAAGCCCGAACGAGGCGTCGCGCTGGTACTTCGTAATACCGCCAGCGGGGTTCTGGACCGTCAGGATGTTTCCTGACGTGTCTCGCGTCAGCGAGGTAACCAACTGCCGCAATGAGTCCGCTTGCAAGTTTTCGAGCCACACCGGAATGAAGTCCTCCGTGACGGCAGAGAGGAGCCCAACGGACGCCCCACTACCAACGTAAGAATAGGTGGTCCGATGATGGCGCGGGTCGACCATGGTGTCGGTAAGGCCGAACGAGTTGTAGGTGAACTGGGTAAAAGTGCTATCGGTGCCCATTACTGAGGCAGGCGAATCAAGCTCACCGGAGGATGGATAGGTCCACGACTTCTGCTGGCGCTTGAAAGATGTGGTGACGTCGGCCGTGGAATCGACCCACGTCAGGAGATTCCCCCGCGCATTGTATGTCATGGTATCGTGTCGCGCATTGGGAAAGTGAACTGCGGTGATCAGCGCAGGCACACTCGCGTCCCCCCGCACAAACCGCGTCGTTTGGTGATCGGCGTCGAACACCGACGTTGGTGCGCCCCATCGATCAACATGAAATTGGACGCTGTCGCCGGCGTGTCGAGGACCGACAATGGAGGTAAACACGAGCGACGTATCGGCGGCGGTCCCGCCGTACCCCCGGGCCTGCCATGGCTTGAAAGCGGTCACGGCAGCGAGGTGGGTACTTGCCGAGTCGTACCAGACCCTCGCCGTGTCAACCAGCCCATATGCGCCATAGTGAAGCCGCGTCGAGGCACTGTCATCGGCGAACGTGCTATCGATCTTCCCGCTGGAAGTATGAAAGCTGACGTACGTCGAGTCGGGCCACCGCCATTGCGTGAGATTGCCGCTGCTGATCGTCACCCCGACATCCCGCCCAGCCACCCGAACGCTATCGAGCACGTTCGACCCGCTGTAGTGGAGGATAAACGTCTTCCCTCCAGCCCCGGCTGGCGGTACGCGCACACTGTCAAGCTGAGTGGCGCTGTGCCAGTAGAAATTGGTGACCTGCGTCTGCCGGTTGTTGGTTCGGACATGCCGCCCTGTGCTGTCGAAGATCACCTGAACGCCATGCCGAAGCGTACGGGTGTACTCTCCGCTCGCAAGAGTGATGGTATCGCGGTATGCCTCGGCCGGCGCCACCCATGTCGTGCTGCTGGTCTTGTGATAGATCTTGCTCGATCCGTCGCCGTCGACCCAAAGGACCTCAGAAGAATCGGTGCCCACGACCTGATGCAAGACCAGGCGTTCGACCCCGAGCCACTCCCAGCCAGCGCCGTACGGACTCGCGCTTCGGTTGACGACGCTGAGGATCCCACTGGCGCTGCTCCCCGCTGAATCCGTCCCGGCGACCGCGTATACCGTCAGCGTGTATCGATGCACGCCGGTCGAGGCACCGGAGGCATCCCAGCCCACAACGATCTGGCGAATACCATTTGTCCAGTTGGTGAAGTTCACCCCTGTGACGACGGATCCGTCCACCGCGAGTACTGCCCGGATTCGACTCAGCGTCGGCTCTTGCGTTGAATCGAGGGCTACATTGGCCGCCACGAGCACCTGCGGTGAGGCGGTGTTCGATGCATACGTCAGGGTTAGATCGCGCGCACGATCAAGTGTCGTATAGCTCGGCGTACTAAGCATGAACATTGCATCCCCGCAGGACCAGTCGGCCATGCCGGCGGAACTTGTGATGCAATGCGCCCGGTTGAAGACAAGCGAATCCGGCCGATGAGGCTGCGACAGGGTGGGGGCAACCGGTGACACGATCGTCACGTCATACCAGCCCGTATCGGTGAACGGGCCGTCGGCAGTCAACGTGACCGTGCCAGTACCGGAGCTGCCGGTTACGCCGAAGTTCACCGAGACGTCCACCGAATCGCCCGGATCGAGAGTCACAAAGTCTGGCGTACTCGAGCAACTAGTGACGACGCCGGTCATGCCGCAATCGAGGTTGTAACTATTCGTGCCAATGCTGTGGTTGATCACGCGGAACGTCACGGAACCCGAACCGTTGGCGGCAGCCGTGGTGCTGCCACCCTGCGGCTCGACCTCCACCCAGCCAGTAAGGAGGAGGCGGGGCCGCACGGGAGGAGGCGGCGGGACCTGGGCGTGGGCCGCGACTGGCCGCATTACGCCTAAGAAGGCGGCCCCCAGGATGGCGGCCCGAACAACGCCGGCACGAGCCGCCCGCAGGTCCGACCGGGAGATGCAGCGGAGCGCCTTTTTCTGGCGGAGTGTGACAATGAGGGCGGAGAATACCCGCGCGAAGAGCGCATCCATTTCGAGAACCTCGGTCAGGGGGTGCCGAGCGCAAGTACGTCTGGGCAGCGCAAATCAGAGTGTAGAGAGCCCAAGCAACAACCGTTTTTAGGCCGTTCAACGAAATTCGCTACCGCAATCATTTGTGGGTTGCGGAGCTTGCTGTTCGCGATAATAACTCCGATCAAGATTGCAGGTCCCATGACATCGACACCGTACGTGTCAAGACGTTTGGTACGACCCAACTTTCGACCGGACAGACTCGGCTTTGCCGTGCTACGGGGACTGTCGCAATGTTTTCCGGAGTAAGCGTCAGGGCTTGGCTTGTTCACCTTCAGCGATTTCCACACTTGCCGACCAGCCCGCCGCCGTCCCTGTCGCGCATCAGTTTAGCGCCACACCTTTGCGGCCCCTGGCTTGGACCACCCAGCACTCGGCGGAAACTGGAACCCGTTAATTCGTTACCGGGCACTCGCAACAGCGCACCAAGGATGACCACGCTTCAACGCACTGCCAGC
>Ga0163162_10004361_pt1 | contig 13618 bp, 11 predicted proteins | sample S55metaG_FD_115310 | JGI IMG/M metagenome (GOLD analysis project Ga0163162, IMG submission 115310) | Switchgrass rhizosphere microbial communities from Kellogg Biological Station, Michigan, USA - S5-5 metaG | ecosystem: Host-associated > Plants > Roots > Rhizosphere > Soil | place: USA...
CCGTGCGCGTTTGCTCAGAACGACAGGAGGATCTGCCATGCCTTTCTACGAAAAAGGCTCCGTTCGCATCCACTATGAGGAGGCCGGTTCTGGCTTTCCGCTATTGCTCATCGCCGGCGGAGGATTGAATTCGACGATCTCCGGCTTGACCAACCCCTTTGATGCGATCGGGGAGTTCAAGGGAGAGCACCGCTGCATTGCATCGGACCTGCGCAACGCCAATGGCGGCCAGTCTTCCGGCCCGCTCGAGATCGACCGGCCTTGGGATTCATTTGCCGATGACCATCTCGGTGTGATGGATCACCTGGGCATCCAGAAGTTCATGGTGATGGGCTTCTGCATAGGCGGACCGTTTATCTGGAACCTCTTGCGGCGGGCGCCGGATCGCATAGCCGCCGCTGTGCTGGCGCAGCCCAGCGGATTCCGTCCGGAGATGCCGACCCTCTTCTACGACACCAATATGACGGGCTGGGGTCCGGACTTTGTCAAGCGCCGGCCCGATGTCACGATGGAGACGGTGGACAAATTTCTGACCAAGATGTACCGAACCAATCCCGACTTCGTCTTCACCGTGACGCGCGATTTCGTGCGCAGCTGCCAGACGCCGGTATTGATCCTGCCGGATAATATTCCGGCGCATCCGTACGCCGTCGCGATGGAGGCTGCGATGCTCGCGCCCAAGGCCGAAGCGAGCATCTTCCCGTGGAAGGAACCTAAGGAGCGAATTCCGCTGGCGATTCGCCAAATACGCTCGTTCCCGCGGTCACATCGCCCAGCCTCGGCTTAACTCACAACAAGATTACTGTGCAGCTGCGGGCTCCGTGCGCGCCAATGACCAGCGACTGTTCTATGTCGGCGGTCTTGGAGGGGCCGGAGATGAAAATGCCAAAGCTGTTCGGGCTCCATTGAATTCGGTCGTAAGCCTGGTGGAGATTGTCCACGATCTCGCTGGCGGGAACGACCAAGATCAGATGCTGCGTGATGACGAAGATGGCGCGGTGGGGCGTTAGGGTTTCACCGGGGATCCAGACGGCGGCGTTTTCGGCTACTCCGAATTTGCCTGGAATTATGGCTACGTCGATGCCTTCGAGGTCGTGGGGGTCATCAATGGCGCTCAAGTCGACGTCTCTCGACGGGATGCCGGGCACGAGCGATGCGATCTTCGCCGCGCTTGCGTAGACGTCGATGTCGGCTAGTGCCGATGCGAGGTCTTGCGGCTCGGTGGCGCGTACGAGTTTGCCCCCGGCTCCGATCAATGTCTCCTCAAATTGTTTGATCGGGTCGGCGTAACGGATTCCGTTTATCGGGGCAGGGAGCGATGCCGGCGGCGGAATGTTCTGGCGGAGGGAATCGAGAATCGCGTTGCGGCTGCTCATGACGGTTCCTTCTGGATGAGATCGCGGAAGCTTTGCCGCGGCATGGGTGGAAGCTCGCGTTGGATTCCCCAGGGATTCCAGGGTCCGTAAACCAGGCTGCGCGGAAGACGGGGAACGATGGCGCGCATCAGTCCTCCGCCCATGCGATAAAGCGACGGGCGCGACAGGACGAAACCCATCACGGCCATACTGAGACGCTTCTGAAGCGGAACGGCTTTGAGGTCGACCAATACTTTACGGAAAGCCAGCAACTGATGGTGCAGGTCGATCTTCACCGGGCAAACATCGGTGCAGGAGCCGCAGAGGCTCGACGCAAAGGGCAGCGACGCGTATTTCTCGGGATCGCGCTGCGGCGCGAGGATGGAGCCGATCGGACCAGGCACGGTGTAGCCGTAACTATAGCCGCCGCTGCGCCGGTAGACCGGACAGGTATTCATGCAGGCACCGCAGCGAATACAGCCGAGCGAACGGCGGAAATCCTGTTGTCCGAGGATGCGGCTGCGGCCGTTATCGACGATGACCACGTGCATCTCGCCTCCGCGGACAGGACCGTTGAAGTGCGAGGTGTACCCGGTAATGGGCTGGCCGGTGCCGCTGCGTGCCAGCAAGCGGAGGAACACCGAGAGATGCTCGGCGCGCGGAATGAGTTTCTCGACACCCATGCAGGCGATATGCAGGCGAGGCAGGCTGGCGCCCATGTCCGCATTGCCTTCATTGGTGCAGACGACGACGCCTCCGGTCTCGGCGACGGCGAAGTTGACGCCGGTGAGTCCGGCTTGGGCACCCATAAATTTACTGCGGAGGTGGCCGCGGGCGGCTTCGGTGAGGTACTTGGGATCCGACGCGCCTTTCTCGGTGCCAAGCTCGATGTGGAAGAGTTCGCCGATTTCTTCCCGCTTCAAATGGATGGCCGGCATGACGATGTGGCTGGGAGGCTCCTTGCGAAGCTGTACGATGCGTTCCCCGAGATCGGTGTCGGTGACTTCGATGCCATAGGCCTCAAGGTAAGGATTGAGATGGCACTCTTCGGTGAGCATCGACTTCGACTTCACGAGATGCGTGACGCCGTGGCTCGCCAGGATCTGATGAACGATGGCGTTATGTTCAGCGGCATCGCGAGCCCAATGGACTTGAATGCCGTTAGCGGTGGCATTGCGCTCAAATTCTTCGAGGTAATCGGCGAGGCGGGAGAGGGTATGAGTCTTAATGGCGGAAGCGGCTTCGCGAAGGGCTTCCCATTCGGGGATGGCGGAGGCCTGCCGGTCGCGTTTCGCACGAACAAACCAGAGCGACTGGTCGTGCCAATGAGCGCGGTCCTCGTTGGCGACGAAGGCGGCGGATTTTTCGGCGTGGCCGGTCATGAAAGCTGCGCTTTCTCGAGGATTTCGGCAACGTGCATGACGCGCTGCGGTTGATTGGTGCGGCGGATCAGGCCGTCGAGATGCATGAGACACGACATATCGAATCCGGCGATAACTTGGGCGCCGGCGCGGGCGTGGTCCTGGATACGGTCGCGTCCCATAAGGCAGGAAATCGCTTCTTCCCCCACGGCGAAGGTGCCACCGAAACCGCAGCACTCATCGGGCCGGGACAACTCGACGATCTCGATGCCACGCAACTGGGAGAGAAGCTGGCGCACCTTATTAAACGGGGCGATCATCTGCTCGGAGGAGCGGGCGAGGCGGAGTTCGCGCAAGCCGTGGCAGCTCATCTGGACTCCGACTTTGAAGGGAAACTCACCATCGACTTTCACTACCTTGGCGATGTCGGTGAGGTACTCGCAAAGCTCGAAGGTGTGCTCGCGAAGATGTTCGAAGCCAGGCTTGCCGTGAAGCCAGTGATCGTAATGATTGCGCACCATGGAAACGCAACTGCCGGAGGGGCTAACGACGTGGTCGTACTTGCCGAAGATATCGAGGAACCGTTCGGCCAGGGGGCGGGCGGCAGCGTCGCAACCGGAGTTAGCCATGGGCTGGCCGCAGCAAGTCTGCTCCTGTGGGAACTCGACGTCGAGGCCGAGGCGGCGCAGGATTCGTAATGTGGCGATTCCGACTTGGGGATAGAGCTGGTCGACGTAACAGGGTATGAAAAGACCAACGTTTGGCATCTGTTCAGATGGGCCGTCGGGGGATTTCGTATGGTCCCAAGCGGGTTCCGGGAGTCAGGGGCATGGACTGTTACTCGATTCTAACCCACGCGACTTGTCACGCGGTGTACAAGGTGATAAGCAACAATGTGAATCGGTAACCCAGAACAATGCCGACTGTGACGGTCACCAGCACGGGAGCTTTGAAAACCCGGAGGGGCAGATCCACGAATCAATCGTCTTCGCTGCCGTTGATTTCGGGCGTCGTCTTTTCATTTGACAGCTTCCTCTGTGAGGAGGGGCCGAAGCGGTGGGCGACATCCGATTACAGTTGCTTCGACATGAGGATCAACTCGCACGGCTGGCCCCCCTCGATTTGCCGGGTAGTCTGAAATGGTTTCCGGCCGGTTTCGTTATATCCAAACTTGCGGTATAGCGGCGGCAGCTCTGCACGCCGAGAGAGGACGGTCAGTTCCATGCACTTGCAGCCCTTGGCCCGGCAATGCTCTTCAGCCGCCTGAATCATAGTGCGTCCCAAACCTATGCCCTGCTGGGACGCTCTTACCGACAGCATTCCGAAGTATCCGCGTTCGCCGCGCACTTCGGTATAAACCGAAGCCATCAAAACGTCGTTGGCGATCGCGACCAAAAATTCACCGGTTCCGAACATTGCCGCTATCTCCGGAGCACTGGTGCGTTCGCCATCCAGGAACGTTTCGATTGCGAAGGCCTGATTAATTAGCGAAACCATGGACGGTTGGTCTGCGATCGTCGCCACGCGGATCATTACAGATGCGGCACTTTGCATGATTCGATTCTTATGATGCGGCGTGTTGCTGCATTGAATCAACTCGCCCGTTCTGAAATCGATACCAAGGTCATTCGAACTCAAACTGATACACTCGTACAGGTTGTGGAAAATGGAACTGCCGGGGTGAGAAACAGAAAATGAGAGCTAGCTTTCTCTTGAGTTTGACGCTCGTGGCCGCGGTCGCCGCATTCGCGCAGACTGGCACGATCAACGGGAAAATCGTGACGGTTTCGGGCGGCCATCCGGTGCCGAAAGCTCCGATCATCGTAAAGAACGCCGCGACCGATGCGTCGTTTTCGACGCAGAGCGCGGCGGACGGCAGCTATTCGATTGCTTCCGTGCCGCCTGGCAACTATGAACTCTCGGCTGAGTTTCCTCCCTTGTTCCTCCCGTTCCACCAGAAAGACGTCCAGGTGCAAGCGGGGCAAGCGATCAAGTTCGACATTCATCTGAGCGACACCCAACTGAACACTCTCGGCGACGGCGGCGAGGAATACGTGAAATTGATCGCCAGCCAGCCCGCTCCCGCCGGCCGCACTCCTCGCACGCGTGAGGGGAAACCAGATCTCAGCGGAGTCTGGCTGGCCGCCATTCACCGTCCAGAAGGTCCGCCTCCCGACCCGCTTCCGTGGGCGGAGGCAATCGCAAAGAAACGAAGGGAGAATCGGAATATTGACTCTCCTGGGGCGCATTGCCTGCCAACCGGGTTAGGAGCTTCGGGCATTTTGCGTCCCTATCGATTCGTCCAGACCCGTGATGTGCTGGTGATTGTCGAGGAGAACAACGATCCGACGCGCCAGATCTACCTGGATGGACGCCGCCATCCCGACGATCCCAATCCTTCTTATATGGGCCACTCAGTGGGTCACTGGGAGGGCGACACCTTGGTGGTGGATACGGTCGGCCTCACCGACCGGGGCTGGATCGCTTTTGGCAGCTATCCGCAAACCGAGAAATTACACGTTATCGAGCGGTTTCGCCGCCCGGACCTCGGGCACCTGGAGCGCGAGATTACATTCGACGATCCCAGTGCGTTCAAGAAACCGTGGACGTTGAAGAGAGTCAGTTCGCTCGCGCCGAGGGGTATCGATGTGCTGGAGTATGTCTGCGCAGAGAACAACAAGGACGTCGAACACCTGGTCGGTAAGTGAGACAGTCGGTAAGCGAGACAGTTGGTAAGCGAGAGCTTATTTATTGTCGTCCGGCAATCACCGTAGATGGATGTAACTTATTGATCCTGTGTGGGTTGCGCGCCGATCAAGAGTTGTCGTCATTACGATCTCCTTAGCCCCCTTAGTCTCGACCTAATGTTTTTTCCCCTGCTGTTCGATAGGGGAATATGAACTCCCAGGTTGAGGCAAGATTTAGAGACCGTGACGATGCTCGCCGGAAGTTGGCGAGCTTTACTTCCGGAGTGGGATTTCGGCTCTTAGTGAAGCAGGCTCTCGCTCCTGGTGAACCCCTGCTAATCGACATCGGTGAGAGTAATCTGCTGGTACTGGCGCACTACCGCCTGCCAGTCGAATCCGGCTACTCGTTTAACAGTGAACGAACCGATGATTGGCGGCCTGGAGACACAGCCATCCCATCGGAAAAGGCTCCCGCACGGGACGCTAACTGTCAGTTGGCGCGCCCTCAACGGCGCGGTTTGGTATTCGGAATTGCAACAGCCATCAGTCTCAGCGCGCTCGGCATCTTGTGGGGTGGAATGCGGGTGGTTAGTCATGCGGGTGCTCCGCCCGCGGCATCTGTAAGGCAAGCGGCAAGGATCGAAAGAACTGAGACCACGAAGAGGACTGTTGAGAGCAAGGCAACGAATTCAGTTGAGCCACCGGCTATCGTTACCGGCGAGCCGCAACAAGTAGCGCACGGCGGTCTAACCCCAGTATCAGCTCCGGACAGAAAGTCTGCAGGTGGAGCGTCGATGCCGGTGTCCTCTTCTTCTGAAGTTCTGCCTGTGCGACCAGTGACCGTGCCAGACAAACGCAGCGATCCCAACGCTCCAATCGTGCCTTCCACGCAGCACGCAGGCGTTGTGGCGGCCTCGAATTCACCAGCGAGTTCCGGGGCGGGCTCGGCGCACAGCATTTCCATCAAAGCGTCCAGTGCCAGTTGGGTCACGGCTTGCGCGGATGGCGTCACGGTGTTTGCGAAGCTATTCAATAGCGGCGACGTTGGGGAAGTTCGCTTCTCACGCGAGGCAAGCTTGCGATCTGGAAACGCGGCCGCGCTCGAGTTGGTCGTGGGCAAGCAGGCTATCGGCCCGATGGGTCCATGGGGACAGGTCCGGACAATCAAGGTGACGCCGGCCGGCTACGAATTCGCGACGGCGACGCCAACCTCGAACTGCAGCGAGACAAGTCCAAAAAATTGACGGCGCGTCGTATTACTTCTCGAGCACGCCGCCCACGGTAGTGGATCCGGTGCCGCTGCAACCGGTGCCGCCGTAGCGCAGAAATTTCTGGATGCGCTTGCCGGTATCGACTTCGGCGGTGTAGAGATTACCTTTGCTATCCACGCTGACCTGGTGTGTCCAGTGGAACTCGCCCGGCGCCCGGCCACTGTGCCCGAACCGGCCGAGTTCCTGCAGGTTACTTCGATTCAGAATGTAGATCGCCATGTTGGCGTTATCCGCGACATATAGGCAGCTCTGCGCCTTGTCGGTGGAGAAGTTCATGGAGACGGCAGTTCCAATAATGTTGGTGTGATCGCTAACGAAGCGCTCGGCGACGAAACCGCATTTGCCGGGCTCGCCGGTCGGATTGCTGCACGCTTTGCCGAGCTCAGGACTGTTCTTGTCGAACACCTGAATGCGATCGTTGCCCCGGTCGCAGACATAAATTTTGCCGTCGTCGGCGATCTTTACACAATGCACGGGATTGCGGAAGAATGCGGGCTTCTTGTTGCCTTTGGCAGCGTCGTCGATCCAAGTTCCCGCGGCTCTCGCGCCCGCGTCGTCGACAGGATTATTTCCGTAGGCTCCGAAGTGGCCGATGTATTTCCCGGTATTCGCGTCCACGATCAGAACGCGGCGGTTGCCATAACCGTCGGCGACATATAAACGATTGGTGGCGGGATCGACCACCATATCCGCCGACAGATACGTCAGTGGCGTGCCGTTCATGCCGCCATTGGTGTCGTTGCTGTTCGGACCCTTGGGAGTGCCGCCGATCCGCATCTTGAAATTGCCGTCCATGTCAAACTTCAGGATGAGGCCGTCGCCGCCTTCCTTATTCGTCGCCCATGGCATATTGGCCTTGGGATTGTATGCGCCACTTCCAGAGATCCAGACATTGTCGTTCTGGTCGACGTAGATCCCATGCTCGCTGTTGGGCCAGATGCAGCCGGCGTCCACTTTGCATTTACCGCCGAGGAAACCGGGATCCGAAGGGCCGCCCCAAGCACGTAGCAGTTTGCCGTCGGCATCGAATTCCAGAACCGAGGGAGCGGCTTTGCAGCAATCGGTAATGGTGCCATACTGGCGCGCGTAACCAATGCCGTTGACCGGCTGCCCCTTTTCATTGGTAGCTCCCGGCGCGGGCCCTTCGAGGCCAGCCTCATCGTTGGTCAGGCTGCGCGGACGATGGTAGATCCAGACATGGTCATGTTTGTCGACATAGAGACCGCCTACCTGACCGATCATCCAGTTGTGCGGCAGCCGCTGCGGAAATGACGGGTCGACGATGAAGTCTGGCGTCTTGCCGGTGCTGGACGCGTTATACACGCCGGATTCCTTGGCTAGCCGGTCAAGCGCGCCGGTGCTCTTCAGGAGATTGATGGCATCGGTATCAGCCGCCATCGCCGGGCCGGTCAGGGTCAACATCATCGCCGGTAATGCGGCAATTGCTTTCCGATGGATCATGATTTTCGTCGGTCCTTTCGATACTTACAAAACTCGGTAGCTTGGATTTCCATTTGGTTTCCCCGCTCCAAGCAGCATACACCAATCGCATTGAGTGCGACTGTTGCAGAGCAGCGAACCATGGCGTAAGCAGATCAATTTTTCTCTCGAAGGGCTTACATATTTTTCAAATGCTGAGTGCCTTGACACGCAAAACACCTGGTAATAGACTTTTTGCGGGGAAAAGGGGTCCTCAATGATTACACTTAATAGGCTTCTTGCAGTGTGTCTTGGCTTAGGCTTGGCTTCTTCGCTTTTCGGGCAGGCTCAGAGTGGAACGATTGTCGGAGTCGTAAGGGACCAGGGGGGCGCTGTCGTTCCAGGGGCTACCGTTACGATCGTAAACGAAGGAACAAATTTCACGCGGTCCCTGGTGACCAACCCTTCGGGTGAATACACAGCGTATTCGTTCCCGACCGGCCGCCTCAGCGTGAGCGTCGCGCAGCCGGGATTTCAAAAACTGGTTCGTAGTGGAGTTGTATTAACCGCAGCTGATACGTTAACCGTCGACTTGACGCTTACCGTTGGAAACGTGCAAGAAACTGTCCAAGTTACCGCGGAGGCGTCACTCCTGCAATCGCAAACCGCGACAGTCTCGAGTCTTATCAACAACCAGCAGATTATTGAGACACCGCTGAACGGGCGTTCCTTCACCCAATTGATGCCGCTCAGCACGGGCGCCTCTCCCACCACCTCAAACATGCAGGCGACCGTGGGCTCGGGCCAAGTCTCGAATGTCGCCATATCCGTGAATGGCTCGGTCGCGAACAACAATACTTATCTGATTGACGGTTTCGACAACCGCGATATGTGGATCAATTACCTGATCATGGTGCCTACGCTCGACTCGATTCAAGAGGTGCGTATCTTAGCCAGCAACTACTCGGCTGAGTATGGGGCGTCAGCCGGGGCGACCACGGTTGTGCAAACCAAGGGTGGCACCAATCAGTTTCACGGCGATGCTTACGAATTCTTCCGCAATAGCGATCTCGACGCCAACACGTTTTTCAATAATCGGAACAGACTGGCAAGGCCACCGTTTCACCGCAATGAATTCGGCGGAACCGCTGGCGGGCCAATTCGAAAAGACAAGACGTTCATTTTCGGCGACTATCAAGGGACGCGCATTATTCAGCCCATCACCACGACCTCGACCATTCCGACTCTTGCGCAACAGGCTTCGCTGAGAACCGGAAATTTCGGTTCGACAGTAATTTACGATCCCCTCAATGTGGTGAACGGGCTTCGCGTGCCCTTTGCAAACAATCAAATCCCGCAACCCCGACTAGACCCGGCGGCTCAAAAGCTGGCTAGTCTGCTGCCCCTGCCAACCAACACGGCCACTTCGAACAACTATGTCATCAATCCCCCGAACACCGAGCGAGATGACCAGTTCGATATTCGCGTAGATCAGAACATCGGAGCCTCGGACCGAATCTTTTTCAAATATAGCTACATTAATATGCTGGGCTCGACGGGCGGGATGCTTTACCCAGGACCCAATGCCGTAATCAATGTCGGTCAGTATCTCACGGGGAGTTCTTTGCTTCCACTCGCGAACTGGTCAGCGGGAATCAACTACACCAAGGTGTTTACTCCGACGCTAGTGAGCGAAACCCGTGTGGGAGTGATCCGTCCAGATTGGGGACACACTTTGGGAAGCGGCGAGACGGCTCCGCTTGCCACCCAGCTCGGTATTCCAAACCTGAACGTCAACGACCGAAGCGGCGGACTTCCGGGCTACATCATCAGCGGCTTCCAGACCATTGGCCAGACGGCGCAAACTCCGGATGAAAACCACACCGCGTCGTATCAGGAAGAAGAGATTCTAACCTGGGTGAAAGGCACACACACATTGAAGTTCGGGGCGCGTTATATCCGCCATGACTTCAATGGGTTCTCCGCGATTTCTCCTCGGGGAACGTTCAGCTACTCCACTCAGTTCACGCGCCAGATCGGCGCCAGCTCCGGTGGATCGGCGTTGGCAGATTTTGCGCTGGGCGCTTACTTCTCAGCAACGCGTTCCGTGCAAAGTGGCGTCTTTGGTATGCGCATGTGGGAGACGGGCTTCTTTGCCCAGGACGACTGGAGAGTCACGAACCGTCTGACTTTGAGCTATGGGTTGCGTCACGAGATGCAGTCGCCTCCGTTCGAAGTCAACAATCAGTGGGCCAACTTCGACCTTGGAACCGGGCAATGGAGACTACCCGGCGTGAACGGAAACAACCGGAGTTTACGCAATCTGTTCACCGACGGTTACGCGCCCCGTCTGGGGATCGCCTACCTGCTTACCAAGGATTCCAAAACCGTGCTTCGCGCCGGCGCCGGTTACTTCTGGGTCGAGAGCTTCAATACGGGCAAACAGCTTTTCCAGAATCCGCCTCTCACCGTAAATCAGGCGATTTCGACAGATATAAATGGGGCGCCGATAAACTTTACTGCCCAAGGCTTGCCGCCGCTGGTGCAGCCGAATCTCTCGAACGCCGCCACATATACTGGGACCGCGTACGAGTTCGACCCTAACATCAAACCAGCCCTGTCGATGCAATGGAGCATTGGCATTCAGCGGGAAATCCGCAAGGATCTGCTTTTGGACGTTTCATGGGTAGGGAATCGCACGCTCTATCTGCTTAATGCTCTGAACGGCAATCAAGCGGCTGCGGGTCCGGGTCCGACGAATCCCCGAAGACCGCTGGTTGGTATCGATCCTGGGCTGGGCGACGTTCTCCTTCGGACTAACTGGGGGGCCTCCAAGTACGAGTCGATGCAGACGAAGGTCCAAAAGCGATATTCCAAAGGCTTGACAGGCTCGTTCGCGTGGACATGGTCACATAATCAGGCCAACGCCCGTGAGCCAGCGACCACCGTGCTGCCGGAGAACTCGTATTGCACTGCCTGCGAGTGGGGCAACGCACTCGAAGACCGCCGTCACATGGTGGTAGTCAATCACATTTACGAACTGCCGTTCGGAGCGGGACGCAGCTACCTCACCTCCGGTCCGATGTCGAAAATCCTCGGCGGATGGACGCTCACGGGTACTTGGGTTTGGTACACAGGGCAGTGGTTTACGCCAACGTTAGGAACTCCCGTCTCGAACACACAGAGCACCGGAGCGGCGGTTCTCACAACGACCGCCGAACGGCCCAACTGGATCAGCAATCCCAACGTCATGCCGAGCGGCGTGCAACAGGATCTATCGCATTGGTTCAACGTTGCCGCATTCGGGATTCCTGGGCAATTTACGTTTGGTAACGCGGGGAACGGAATTATCCTTGGGCCAGGGTTTTTCAATCTGGATACCGGAATTCACCGCGAATTTGTAATCAAGGAGCGTATGAGGCTGCAGGCCAGATGGGAGCTGTTCAATGCCCTCAACCACACCAACTTCAACAATCCGAACGCTGTCATTGGGACGGCGCCCGCGGGGACCATCAGCAGTAGCTTGCCGGCCAGGAGCATGCAGGTTGCTTTGAAGCTTATGTTTTAATGAAGCACCACGCAAGATGATCGGCCGCATTTAGGTTAACGCGATTCGGGCGCAGCCTAACCTCGCCGCTGATTCACAAAACTTGAGGGCTGTCGGCATAACCCGGGTTAAAGTCGTCGTTCCCAAGTAGCCGCATCCGTTTCGCTGCGCCACGCAGAGGCTATCGCGCCCACCTGGCGCCATCTATTCAGTGTCGCTGGTGAGCCCGCGTCACTCCCGTTGGAAGTTTTCCGTGTGAGAGAGCCGACTCGCACTGGCGCGTTGGGGGGGTTGAAAAGTTTACAGCCTGTGATAGACTGACCGCACGTTACAAGCCGAAATGGGGATTCCGGCTTCAAAGGGGAACGTGGTAGTGCGCGTAGAAAGTCGTAACGGGAGGAAGTATGAGAAAGGAATCGAATAGCAAGCTTGCTATTGCGCGGATTCGTATCTTGTCGCTGTGCGGTCTTTGGTTGATGGCGGCCAACCCGCTATGGGCCCAACTCGGGACGGCCACAATGTCCGGTAACGTCACCGACTCATCGGGCGCGGTCGTCGTGGGTGCGACTGTGAGCGCGACGAACAACGGCACAGGCTTTCAGCGCCAGACGACTACCAACCAGCAAGGCCAATACAACCTGCCCGGTTTAAATCCAGGCTCCTATAGCGTGAGCGTGGAGTTTACCGGTTTCCGCCGTGCCGAGCGCAGCGACATCACATTGCAAGTCGACCAGAATGCCCGAATTGACGTGTCTCTTGAAGTCGGGGCAACTACCGAAACCGTCGAAATCACCGCCCAGGCGCCGCTGATCGAGAGCCAGAACGCGGCGCTCGGGGCGGTAGTGGACACTCAAAAAATTCTCGCGCTGCCACTGAACGGCCGCAACTTTCTGCAACTGGCGCGACTGGTGCCTGGCGTGAACACCGGCACCGAGGGCGGCGACGCCGGCCCTGATGGTTTCTCGGCCAACGGGCTGCGAGCCGATCAGAATGCATTCCAGATTGACGGAACTTCCAACTCCGACCCGGTCCGCAACCAGATCACATTCAAGCCCAGTATCGACTCTCTGCAGGAGTTCAAGATTGAAACCAGTAATTACTCGGCGGAATTCGGCAAGGGCGCCGGAGCGCAGATCAATGTGATCACCAAGTCCGGCACCAAGGAGTTTCACGGCGGCCTGTGGGAGTTTAACCGGAACAACAAGCTGCAGGCTCGCAACCTCTTCGATCTCGACCGGCGGGCTTTCCCCTGCGACAAGAGCGATTCTAATGTCACCACCCGGAAGGCCTGCGCGCCGCAGTACAACCAGAATCAGTTCGGCGGCAATCTGGGCGGGCCGATCATTAGAGATAAGACCTTCTTCTTCGTAAACGTGGAGGAGTTCCGGCAGCGGCGCGGAGGCTCCACTGTAACCCAGGTGTTGACGCCCGCGCAGCGGAACGGCGATTTCAGCCGATACTTGCAGGCTGCAACGACCACGCCCGATGCGCTGGGCCGCAGATTCCAACGTGGACAGCTTTTCGATCCCCGCACGTCGAGGCAAGTTACCAATTCCGCCGGCCAGCTTCAATGGGTGCGGGATCCATACCCGGGCAATATCATCCCCAAGACCCAGTTCGACCCGGTGGCGGCGCAGATGATCGCCGATCCGACATTCATGCCTCTTCCGAACGCTGCCGGCCAGTCGACCGCGACAGGCGACATCATTAACAATTACATCGACAGCCGATCCGCCAAGAACGACACGGACCAAGTCACGACCCGCATCGATCACCAGTTCTCGCCTCAAGACACGTTGTTTGGCCGATTTTCTTTCCAGGATTCCCGCCAATACTCGCCAAACATATTCCCCGGTTTCGGCGCGGTATCGAACGTGCGAAACATCAGCATCGGCGTCAATTACACCAAGGTCTTCACGCCGAGTATCGTCGGCGAGTTCCGCTTTGGCCACCAGGGCTGGTACGAGACCAGCGGCGC
>Ga0163162_10004365_pt1 | contig 13612 bp, 5 predicted proteins | sample S55metaG_FD_115310 | JGI IMG/M metagenome (GOLD analysis project Ga0163162, IMG submission 115310) | Switchgrass rhizosphere microbial communities from Kellogg Biological Station, Michigan, USA - S5-5 metaG | ecosystem: Host-associated > Plants > Roots > Rhizosphere > Soil | place: USA: Michigan...
ATGGCCGGCGCGAGGAATTCGCCGTCGCGCAGCGCCAGGATGGACTTCGCCGCGGTCGGCAGGACCGACGACAGCGCCGATGCGTGATCACTGAGCTTGTCGCCGGCAGGCAGATCGACCAAGCCGCCCCACAGCTGTGGCTGCTCCGCGCCGATGACCCCGGCGAGCCCCCAAATGGAGCTCTCGCGTAACGCCGTCTCACACAAGGCCTCACGGACACCGCGCGTCACGATCCACAGCGTTGCCGGATGGTCGTCGTCCCGCTCGGCCAGCCTGCGGACGAGGTCTGCCACTTCCGTCGTCAGAACCGCCGCGCAGTCGATGTCGTTATCGGACGTGTCCGTCGGCGCAGGCTCGGCTAGGTAGACCACGTAGCGCGCCTCGCCCTCACCGGCGGCGGTGTACCCCGCATCGGCGAGCCGATCGCGAAGAGTGCCAGCCGCATCGCTGGCCCCGATGACCGCGAGCGTGCTGTGGACATCAGGGCTCTGGTGCCCGTCAGCCTGTCCGGTCCAGGGCGCCCACTCGATGGCGTGCGCCAGCATGCCCGGATCGGTGTCGCCTGCGCCCTTCAGACCGGGACCCGAATCCACGTCTGCATAGCGAAGTTCGCGGATCTCGGCGCACCTGGTGCCGTCCTGAGCCCTGACGACGACGTCGACGATGAGTTCGTCACCGTTGCCCGGCCGCCGAACTACTTCGACAGAACCGCGCGCATCGGCGAGTTCGGCGTCGAACCAAGCAGTTTTGACCGAGGCCGGAAACATCAGCCGGGGGTCGGAGCTGTCGGCCAGGCGAGCGAGATGAACGGCGGCGTCGACCAGTGCCACCATCGACGCCTCGGGCAACTCGACATCGGCATGCAGTCCACCCGGTACCGACCGGCAGGAGACAATCGACCACCTGAACGGCTGGCCCTCGATGCCCCACGCCCGCTGCAGCTCAGCAGCCGCCGAGATGTCGTAGTCGGCGCCGTCGTCCTCACCGCTGGTTGGTGTGGGTTCGAGCTCGTCGAACTGCGGCTGCTGCGATATCCGGGCGCTGGCGTGCCTGATCCAACGGTGCGCGAGGGTGTCCCCCGCGGGACTCGACGACACGGTGACCGATTCGCCGTCGGCGACCACCTGGATGACCCGTGGCTCGTCGACCACGATCGGATACTCGAATCGGACGTCGGACAGTACGGGTGCCCCACGTTCGGCTGCAGCCGTCGAAAGTGTCTGTAACAGAACAGATGCCGGCACCAGCTCTACGCCGTGAATGCGATGACCACCGGGGTACGGCTTGGCTTCCGGAAGCAGCCTTGCGTGCCACAGATGTGCGGGTGGTGTGGTGGCGACGGTGATGTGCTCACCCAACAGCGTGCCGGGCCTTGGCGCAGATCCAGTCGCCAGCACCTGACCTTCGGCAGTGATCCAGTGCTCGGCATGGTGCCACGGCGTGGTGGGGAGATCCGTATGCGGCTCGGGCGGGTGAGGGATGTGTGGTGCGTGGGCGGTGTTGAGGTTGGTATGGAATGTCAGCGTGTCGTCGGTGTCGCGCTGCAAGGTACCGACACAAGCGTGGTGAACCTCGGCCAAGGTGTCGGTGATCGCATATGTCAGCACCGGATGCGGACTGACTTCCACGAAGGTCGCATGCTGGGCACCGGCGGCGGCGACCGCATGGCTGAACCGCACCGGGTTGCGCAGGTTGGCCGCCCAATAGTCGGCGTCGAACGTGGCTGCGTCGCTTCTGGTGTGGTCATGGGTGGTGATGAAGATCGGGATGGTCGGTGATTGCGGCGTCAAGTCGGTGAGCGCATGGCGCAAATCGGGCAATATCGGATCGATGGTGGGGTGATGAGACGCCACATCGACGTCGATGCGACGGGCCAGCCGGTCCTGGGTGGCCACCTCGGCGATCACCGTATCCACCTGCTCGGGCGGTCCGGCGATGACGGTCTGGCGCGGCGACGCGTGGACCGCCAAGGTGACATCGGGGTAGTCGGCGATCAGCGCCGTGGTCACGTCCGCGTCCAGTTCGAGTAGTGCCATCGCACCCTGGCCTGCCAGCCGCGACATCAGCCGCGACCTTGTCGCGATCACACGAAGGCCGTCCGCCGGGCTCAGCGCCCCTGCGACCACCGCAGCGGTGACCTCGCCCATCGAATGACCGATTACCGCGTCTGGTTCAACGCCGTACGAACGCCACAGCGCCGTCAGCGCCAACTGCATCCCGACCAGCACCGGCTGAATGCGGTCGATACCCACAAGCGGCTCATCGGCTGTGAGCACCTCCTGCAGTGAAAAGCCCACATGCTCAAGAAAAACCGGCTCCATCTCGGCGACCGCGGCAGCGAACGCAGGCTCGTCGGCCAACAGACGCGTGCCCATCCCGAGCCACTGCGAGCCCTGACCCGAATACACGAAGACGGTGCCAGGGCCGCGCGGCCCCTCATGGGAACCCACTACCCCGGGGGCGGGGTCGCCTGCGGCCAATGCACGCAACCCCGCTGTTGCCTGCTCGCGGTCGCGAGCGGTCACCGTGGCGAACTTGCCATGGCGGGCGCGATGGTAGTTGAGCGTGTGGGCCACATCGGCCAAGCCCACACCCGCACCCTCGTCGGCCATCCAGTCGGCCAGCATCCCGGCCATCGATGCGATCCGTGTTCGCGTCTTGCCCGAGACCACCAGCGTGGTAACCGCCGGCTCAGGTTGTGACGCAACGGTTTCGGTAACCGGCGCCTGCTCGAGCACCACATGCGCATTAGTGCCACTGACACCGAACGACGACACTCCCGCACGGCGCGCACGCTCGACCGCGGGCCAGTCCATGCCGTCCGCTGCAATGGTGAATCGCGAAGCACCCTCACTGGCGCGCGGGGTCAGCTGCTCAAAATGGAGGTGTTTGGGAATGTACCCGTGGCGCACGCTCAGCACGGTCTTGATGAAGCCGGCGATGCCTGCAGCGGACTCCAGGTGGCCAAGGTTCGTCTTCACCGATCCCAACACCAATGGTGCCGAGCCGTTGCGCTCTGAAAAGACCTGACTCAACGCCTCGAGTTCGATCGGGTCGCCCAGTGCGGTGCCGGTGCCGTGCGCCTCGACGTAGTCGATCTCGGTGGGCTCCAGCTGTGATACCGCCAGCGCCTGGCGCATCAACGCCTGCTGGGCAGGCCCACTGGGCACGGTCTGGCCACTACTGGGGCCGTCCTGGTTGACGGCGGAACCGCGCACGACGGCCAGCACCCGATCCCGATCTCGCACAGCGTCACTGAGTCGCTTGAGCACGACCACGCCGCAACCCTCGCTGCGCACATAGCCATTCGCATCGGCATCGAAGGTCTTGCAGCGACCGTCGGGCGACAGCATTCCCCAGCGCGAGCAGGAGATGCTGTTGTCGGGAGTGAGGATGAGGTTGACGCCTGCGGCCAGTGCCTGGTCGCTCTCCCGCCTGCGCAGGCTCTCGCACGCCAAATGAATCGTCACCAGCGACGACGAGCACGCGGTGTCGACGACGAGCGCGGGACCATGCACCCCAAGGAAGTACGCCAACCGTCCGGCGGCGAAGTTCGACGCATTCCCGAACGAAATGTGGGGGTCGATGTCTTCCGGCCGCAACTTTCCAGCGAAGGTCAGCGAGTAGTCGTTGGTGGTCATACCGACGAAGACAGAAGTCTGCGACCCGCGGATCTCGTCGGGTGTGATGCCGGCGTTTTCCAGTGCCTCCCAAGAGACTTCAAGGAACAGCCGCTGCTGGGGGTCCATCGCGGCCGCCTCGCGCGGGGAGATGCCGAAGAATTCGGCGTCGAATTGCTCCGGCTGCCATGACGTCAGAAATCCGCCGTCCCGACTGCATATGGTCCCCGGTACGGTGTGATCCTCGGAGTAGAAGGCGTCAGCGTCCCAGCGCTCCGCGGGGACACGCACGATGCCGCTCGCACCGTCTTTCAAGAGCTGCCAATACTCGGCTGGGTTGTTCACCCCGCCGGGCAACCTGCACCCCATCCCCACGACGGCGATCGGTTCGGTGTGGCCTTTCTCGGCAAACTCCAGACGCTCCGTCAAATCATCGATCTTGCGGAGCGCCTCGGTGATGATCGCGCGGCGATCTTGCGCTGCGGCCGTCATCGCGTTAGCCCAGCCTTTCGGAAAGCTGTTGCAGCAGTTCATCTTCGGTTAGATCGTCGTAAGCGTCGCTGCTGACTGGATCCGTGCCCTCCGCCAATTCGGGAAGACTGGCTGCCAGGAAGCCGGTGAGCGCCTCAACGGTGGGATAGTCAAAAACCACGGAAGTGGGCACGGATATGCCGAAGCTCTCGGCGAGGGCACGTTGAAGCGTCACGCTCATCAACGAATCCATTCCGAAGTGGAAAAAGCCCGCCGACGGATCCAGTGAATGTGGCGAGTCCAACCCCATCACCGCCGCGACGAGCGCAGTGACGTGATTCAGCAACAACGCGCGCCGCGCGGTCGGTTCGCGCTGCCTCAACTCGTCACGGAAGTCTGTCGTCGGCGCCGTGACCGAGCCATTCGTCACGGCGGTCCCTGCGTCATCGGCGGGCAGCAGGTCGTCGACGATACGCAGGGATGCCCGGGTGCGGTAGGCAGTTGCCAGCCGTGGCCAATCCGCGGCGACGATGGTGGAGCGGACCGGGGAGTCAGGGCAGGCCACCGCGGCCAGTGCTCGAATGGCGACCTCGTCGGCCATGGGCACAAGTCCCGACTCGATGGTCACGTGGAGCTCTTCGTCGCTCTGGGTGTCGGCCAGCGACTTCCAGAATCCCCAGTTGACGGCGGTAGCCGGAAGCCCGGCTGCGCGCCGCGCGAATGCGAAGGTGTCGAGGAACGTGGTTGTCGCCGTGTAGTGACCCAGCCACCGCGAGCCGAGCAGTCCGGATATCGAGGAGAACATCACGAACTGGTCGACCGGCTGCTTGAGCGAAAGCTGGTGCAACAGCGACAGCACGTCGAGCTTCGGCCGGAACATGGCGGCGACGTCGTCGTCGGTCATGTCGCGCAATGTCACTGGGCCGCCGCCGAAGGCCGCCAAATAGATACCGCCGAGCGGCGGAAGGTCCGCGCCGAAGCGATCGAACAACTCGCTCATCGCAGCTTCATCCGCAGCATCGGCAGCGACCGTCACCAATGTCGACCCTTGGGCAGACAGGCTGCGAGCCAACTCATCGAGGCGTGAACCCGGATTGCGCGACACCGCAACGATGGTGGCCGCCTTCATGTCCGCAAGCTGCTGGATCAGGTGCGGGCCGATGTTGCCGGTCGCGCCGATCACCAGATGGCACTTGTCTTGCGAGAGCTCGGCAGGCGGGGTCGCCGGCGGATTGACTCGTTGCAGGCGCGGGACATGGCGCACACCGGCCCGATAGACGGCCTGATCCTCCCCGTCGCCGTTGTGAGCCTCCGTCAGTAGATACCCTGCTGCCTGCTCGGCCGGCACCGAGTCATCGACGTCGAGGACGGCCCCCCAGATTTCGGGATGCTCGAGCGCCAGCGTGCGGCCCAACCCCCACAAGACGGCATGCGCGGGATTGGCGAGATCGCCCTCACTCAGCGGCTGGGCGTTGCGCGTCAGCACGAACAACTTGGGGGGCAACATCATCGAGGCCATAGCTGTGGTCAGTCTCCTGGCCGCATTGAACCAGCGATAGCCGGACTCGGCGTCCAGACCGCTCGACGAAACCTCGGGCGCGTAGAGCACGTGGCTCATGCCGGCGAGGTCGTTGACGAGTGCGGCGGGGTCAACACGCTCTGTCATCGCTGCCGGATCCAGAACCGTTACCCGCGCACCATCGCCAAGCAGTCGGCCGATCTCGGCGCCGAGCGCCGCATCGGCGACCACCAGCCAAGAGGCGTTTGCGGCGGTTCCGGCGCCGGATAATGCGCGGGCCGGCCACGTCAGTTCGCAGAACCACTCGGCCGGAATCACGCCGCTGCTCGGGGCGCCTGAATTTGCCGGGCGCCTGGACTGCGCGACATCGATCCAGTGGTGGGTGTGGTGCCACGGAGTACTCGGCAGGACCGGGTGAGGTTCGGGGGGATGCGGAGCCGACCAAGGCGCGATGGTGTGTGCGGCGTTGAGGGCGGTATGGAAACTCAGGGTGTCGTCGCCGTCGCGCCGCAGCGTGCCGATGCTGTGGTGATGGGTGACCGACTCGAGGGTTTCGGTGATGGCTTGAGTCAGCATGGGATGAGCGCTGACCTCGATGAAAGTGGCATGGTCCTGGCCGGCCGCGGCGATCGCGTCGGAGAACCGGACCGGCTGGCGCACGTTGGCCACCCAGTACTCGGCGTCCAGCAACGGCGCGGCCGTGGGGTCGAGCACAGTCGAAAAGAACGGTATGACGGGAGAATTGGGCGTCAAATCGCCTAGAGCTGCACGCAAGTCGGGAAGGATCGGGTCCATCAACGCGGTGTGTGAAGCGACCTCCATGTTCACCCGTCGGGCGAACCGGTTCTGCGCACTCACCGCGGCGATTACCGCATCGATCTGGTCGGGCGCCCCGGCGATCACCGTTTGGCGCGGCGACGAGGAACCGGCGAAGCTGACTTCGGGATAGTCGGCGATAACTGCCTCGGCGGCCTCGGCGTCGAGTTTGAGGAGTGCCACCGCGCCCTGGCCGGCCAGCCGCGACATCAGCCGCGAACGCGTCGCGATCACCCGAAAGCCGTCGGCCGCGCTGAGCGCTCCGGCTACCACGGCAGCACTCACCTCGCCCATCGAGTGCCCGATCACTGCATCGGGATGCACACCATAGGAGCGCCACAGCTGCGTCAACGCCAGCTGCAAGCCCATCAACACCGGCTGCACACGCGCATCCCCGCGCACGGGTTCACCGTCCTCGAGCACCTGCTGCAGGGAAAACCCCACATGTTCGACGAACGCGGGTTCCAACTCGGCGACCGCCGCGGCGAACACCGGCTCGTCGGCCAGCAGTTGCCGCCCCATACCCGCCCAGTGCGAGCCCTGCCCGGAATAGACGAACACCGTGCCTGCTCGGCACGTCCCCTCATGCGGGCCCACCACATATTCATCCGTGCGGCACGCGGCGAGCGCTCGCAAACCCACGACTGCCTGGTCTCGATCACGGGCACAGACCGTGGCGAATTTGCGATGAAGATCCCGGTGGTGGCCGAGCGTGTGAGCGACATCGGCTAGCGCTACCTCCGCGCCATCGCCCGTCATCCACTCGGCCAGCCGGCCGGACATCGACGCGATCCGCTCCTCGGTCTTCCCCGATATCAGCAACGTCGTCACCGCGGGATCATCTTGCTGCACAACAGGTCCGACGGCAGGAGCCTGCTCGAGGACCACGTGGGCATTGGTGCCACCGAACCCGAACGAGGACACGCCTGCACGCCGCAAATGGCCGCCTGACGGCCACTCCTGTTGCTCGGCAACTACTTTCAACCGCATCTGATCGAATGCGATATGCGGATTCGGAGTCTCGAAATGCAGATTCCGCGGTATGCTCGCGCGCTGCACCGCCAACACGGTCTTGATGAAGCCTGCGATCCCGGCCGCCGCTTCCAAGTGTCCCAAATTCGACTTGATGGCACCGATCAACAGCGGCGACTGCTCAGGTCGTCCGCGACCCAAAACCGTTCCGAGAGCACGCGCTTCGATGGGATCGCCCAAAAACGTGCCGGTTCCGTGAGCCTCGACGTAATCAACCTCATGCGGCGCGAGGCCCGCGGTGGTGTACGCCCTGCGCAGCACTGCCATTTGGGCAGCCGGGTTGGGAGCCATCAAACCGTTGGAGCGGCCGTCCTGGTTCACCGCGGAACCACGGACAACAGCCAATACGTTGTCCCCGTCGCGCAGCGCATCGCTGAGGCGTTTGAGCACGGCGACGCCGCATCCCTCCCCGCGCACGAAGCCATCCGCGCTGGCGTCGAATGCATGGCAGCCACCCGTCGGCGACAACGCCCCCGCCTGATCGAAACCGCGGAAGACCGCCGGCGACATCAGCAGGTTGACGCCTCCGGCGATCGCGAGGTCCGAATCACCCGTTCGCAGGCTCTGGCACGCGAGATGAATGGCGACCAGCGACGACGAGCAGGCGGTGTCCACGGCGATAGAGGGCCCGCGCAGGTCAAGGAAATAGGAAAGCCGATTCGCGATGATGCTCAGTGCGCCACCGGTGTTACTCCAGGCGTCGACGGCAGGCAGATCGTTGGACGCCAGATATCCGTATTCGCTGACGCACGCGCCGACGAAGACCCCGGTTTGGGAATGGCGCAGAGAACTCGGTGGGGTCCCGGCGTGCTCCAAGGCCTCCCACGCGACTTCCAGCAACAGTCGCTGCTGGGGATCCATCTTGGCCGCCTCGCGCGGCAGGATCTCGAAGAATTCCGCGTCGAACGCGTCGACGTCGTTCAAGAACGAGCCCCACCGGGTGGTGCCCGACAGCAGCGCGGCTACCTCCGGTGAGCCGTCATCGAACGGCGACCACCGGTCCGGCGGGACCTCCGCGACAGCGGACCGGCCGTCGCACAGGAACTGCCACAACGATTCTGGTCCGTTGATATCCCCGGGAAACCGGCAGCCGAGACCGATGACGGCTATCGATTCGTCCATCGATCGGTCGTGCGTCACCGTCGCCTCCGCGTCCGGTTCCGACTCGGATCCGGTCAAGAATGCCGCCAGCGCGTTGACCGTCGGGTGTTCCCAGAACTCCACTGGTGACACCGGCCGACCCACGACCTCCGACAACTCTCCAGAGAGAACAACCGAATCACGCGACCCGACCCCCAGGTCGTTGAACGTCGCGTCGAGGTCGACGTCATCGGGAGTGCAGCCGATGGTCGTACACAAGTAATCCACCAGCCATCGACGAAGTTCGCCCTCTTCGAACGCCGCCGTCATGCGGTGCCGTCCAGTCGGGCGAAATCGTCTTGCCCATATTTCTCGACACACTCCGAACGACGCACCTTGCCGCTCGTGGTGATCGGAAGCGATCCGGGCGGCACCAACACCAAATCCGCGACTCGCACACTGTGCATCCGCGAAACCGCCGATGCGACCTCTCGCTTCACGCTGAGTAGCTTGTCCTGAGCCTCCTGCTCGGAGCTGCCCCGCTTCTTGACCTCCGCGATCACGACAAGCCGCTCGGCTTGATCGTCGGGAACCGATATCGCCGCGGCACGGCCCCCGGTGATCTCCTGGATGGTGGCCTCGATGTCGTCGGGATAGTGATTGCGCCCATCCACGATCAGTAGGTCCTTGATGCGGCCGACGATGAACAGATCACCCTCGGACATGACGCCCAGATCCCCTGTGCGCAGCCACGGCCCCGCAGGCGTGTCCGGCGAGGGGTCCACGAGCTGGCCCCCGAAGGTGTGCGCCGACCCCTCCTGGTTGCGCCAGTAGCCGGCGGCGACGTTGTCGCCGTGCAGCCAGATCTCCCCGATCTGGCCGGCCTGCTTCTCGATCCGGGTCTCGCGGTCGACGATCCTCAGGGTCGAGGCGCGCGGCGCGCCGACGCTGACGATCTCGATCCCCGCATCACCTTCGCAGCGCCTCGCGTGGCCTGCCGAAAGCTTCTCGGCGTCGAAGCGGACGGCCTGCCCGGCGTGCCCTGGGGGCGTCGACGTCACGTACAGCGTCGCCTCGGCCAGCCCGTATGACGGCGTCAGCGCGCTGTCAGGAAGGTTGAAGGAGGAGAACCGCTGGTTGAACCGTCGGACGGTGGCTGCGTGTATCCGCTCGCTACCGCTGATCAGGCACAGCACATCCGCCATGTCGAGCCCCGCCATGTCGTCGTCGGACGTACGTCGCGCAGCCAGTTCGTACGCGAAGTTCGGCGCCGCCGTGAACGACTTGGTGCGGCTGGCCAGCAACTGCATCCACCGGGCGGGCTTCTGCAGAAACGCGATCGGGCTCATCAGCGTTGCGGACATTCCTGCGGCGACCGGAGCGAATATTCCGAGCAGGAGACCCATGTCGTGATACAAGGGCAGCCACGACACCGGCGAGGTGCCCGGCGGCGGAAACTTCCCAAAATTCTCGAAGTAGTCCGCGAAGACCTGCTCGAGATTGGCGACGATATTGCGGTGCGTCACCATCACGCCCGCAGGCCGACGCGTCGAGCCCGAGGTGTACTGCAGCAGCGCCGTGCCTGTGTGCGCCCCAGCAGGCGCATCCAGCGTCGGCCCGCCATCCAGGTCCAGTGCATCGACCTCGACCAACGCGGCGGCGGACCGGCCAGGCTCGGCTCGCGCATATGGGACGAGATCGCTCACGACGGCCGACGTCGTCAGGATCGTGACCGGTGAGCTGTCCCGAAGAACCGCGGACACCCGTTCGTCGTGTACGCCGTGCTGCGGCACCGACAGCGGGACGGCGACGCGCCCAGCCTCCATCGCGGCCAAGAAGCCCACAACATACTCGAGGCCCTGCGGAGCGACGATCGCGACGCGGTCCCCCGGCGATCCGCACGACGCGATCTCGGCGGCGACGACCCGCACCCGCCGGTAAACCTGCGACCAGGTCAGCGTTTCTGCGAACCCGTCCGGGTCGACCTCGTAGTCGATGAACGTCAAGGCCGCAGAGTCTGGCTGGCGGTCGGCGTGCTGACGCAGCGCAGCGGGGATTGAAGAAGCGATCATCGGTACCACCACACCCTCCGTTCGGCATATTAATTGCTAGGGCCCGCCGGACGACTGGGAGTCGGGCCCGACCCGGGGGTTCCCAGGTAAGAACCTCGTCGAAACTAGCACCATACTTCCGGTTTGTCGGACCGACTGTCCAATCGGGGCCCCAGGACGCGGGCATGCCGCCGATCGCAAACAGCGCTGCGGGTGATAGTAAACCCGATCTGGGTTAGCCGCGATGGTTTTTGGCGATGGTCGAGGCTCGATGCCGTGGGCGGAGCATTTCCATTGCTCAGCAAACTGCTTAGTTTGGCAACTGATGTTTCCAGATGACTCGCAGAACGATCTCGACAGCTCTTTCACCTGCATGGCGGGCGGATGCTGAGCAAAGAATAGATCTTGATGGCGATGGAGCTCCCCGTCGACGTACAAGGACCAGCTGGAAAAGGAGACACTCATCACTGCGGAAACCTGCGGAAGGCCATCGCGAACCCGGGTGTCCCGAACCGAGCTACTCACCCGGTACCGGCTCGTCGCCCCGAAGTAGTAACGCCGAACGTTTTCGATGCGACGACAAGAGGGGGGCGTCCACTCTCCCTCGCAAGCGCCCCATGGAGGATTCCCTGTCGCAGCCAAGCTGCAGGAAATGATGACCCGAGCTGACGAATGCCGAAACTCGTGGCCCAGCGTCGGAGGGCCCGTACGCGGCAGCATGGTAGCCAATGTCGCGTAACGAAATCGCGCACCTCTGCCAGAACAAATTCTTCGCCGTTAATGTCGATTTGCGGACAATCCGACAAGCAAATTTCATTGACACACGGAGCGCATATTTTGAGGCACGTCAGTTTGTCGCATCTGTCGCTGCCGAGCCGTAGCTGCCGTGACGTACGGCGTCCGAACGCGTTCATGGTGAGCAATCAAGAGAGTCGAGGCGCGAACATCGGCTCTCGAACTGTGCTACCAGGTCGAAACACGCTCACGGCCGTAGCTGTACGAGACCGGACGTCACCCGCCGGCGAACCTGCGGTCCGCACCGACGCCATTGACGCACGCATTAACCAAATGTGCGCCGGACCGATTCAGGGCACGGCGGCTGACCGCGACCACAATCGTCCCGCGCCCGCGATCTGGGGCGACCTAGGTGCACTGCTCGAGGACCCGCGGGTAGCTATGCGCGGCTGCAGCACGACCACAACTTCTCCTCAACGTCGTCGACGAGGGCACGCAGGTTGTCGTTCAGATAGAAGTGGTGGCCGGTGAACACCCGGGCGTTGAACTCCGCCGTCGTGCGCTCTGACCATCCCGTCACCTTTTCATAGGTAGCTACTTCGTCGGTGTCGCCGAGGAATGCGAAGATCGGGCACGACACGGTCGCGTCGGGTGCGCACTCGTAGTTCGAGATCGCCTTGAGTCCCCGTAGTGTCGGCAGGATCCTCGCCGCGAATTCCTTGTCCTCCAGAAATGCTGGATTTGCACCAGTCATCTCGCTGACCGCATCGAGGAGACCGCGGTCGGAATCCGGAATGTAGTCATACCCGATCCGGCCGGGTGCGGCACACGCGGATACGAACAGGGCTGCGATGGGATTGCCCGTCTGTTCGTACCGGCGGGCGACCTCGAATGCCACCAATGCGCCCATGCTGTGGCCGAAGAATGCCAATTCGGCGGCAGAATGGTCGCCCTGCGAGAGCGTCTGCCAAATCCGATCGGCGAGTTCGTCGATGCTGGTGAAAGACGCAAGGTCGTGGGTGCCTCGACGTCCCGGATATTGGACGGCGATACATTTCACGTCGGTAGAAAATGTCTTAGCGAACGGAACATAGTACTCTGCGGATCCCCCCGCGTGCGGGAAGACGTAGAGCTTCGGAGTGCGACCGGCCACTTGGCCACCGTACCGTCAGAGTGTCTGCGCGCAACGCCGGGCGCGCGGCATCAACACCTCACCAAGACATCGCCTTGCATCAGGCTGCTAGGCGTCCTCGAGCAGATCCGGCGTGACGGCCGACTCGGTGTCGGGGATGCCTTCTTGCTTGGCCTTGCGGTCGGCCATCGACAGCAGCCGCCGAATACGGCCTGCCACAGCATCTTTCGTCATCGGCGGGTCCGCAAGCCGGCCCAGTTCCTCCAGCGACGCCTGCCGGTGCTCGACGCGCAACTTGCCCGCGGCGGCCAGATGATCGGGAACAGTGTCACCGAGGATCTCCAGCGCCCGCTCCACCCGGGCCGCCGCGGCCACCGCGGCCCGCGCCGATCGACGCAAATTGGCGTCGTCGAAGTTGGCCAGCCGGTTCGCGGTCGCCCGCACCTCGCGGCGCATCCTTCGCTCTTCCCACGTCAGTCTCGTGTCCTGGGCACCCATCCGCGTCAGCAGCGCGCCGATGGCTTCCCCGTCGCGCACCACTACGCGGTCGCTGCCCCGCACCTCGCGGGCCTTTGCGCTAACCCCGAGCCGACGTGCCGCGCCGACGAGCGCCAGCGCCGCCTCCGGCCCTGGGCAACTCACCTCCAGTGCCGACGAACGGCCCGGCTCGGTGAGCGATCCGTGCGCCAAAAACGCTCCCCGCCAAGCGGCTTCGGCATCTGCGACACTTCCGCCGACCACCTGCGCGGGCAGCCCTCGCACCGGTCTGCCGCGCAGATCGAGCAGTCCGGTCTGACGCGCCAGCGCCTCACCGTCCTTGGCCACCCGCACCACGTAGCGCGTGCTCTTGCGGATACCGCTTGCCGACAACACGTGAACGACCGCGTTGTAGCCATACAGGTCGTAGATGTCCTTCCGCAGCCGGCGCGCGATGATCCCGAGGTCGACTTCGGCCTCCACCACCACCCGCCCGGACACGATGTGCAGACCCCCGGCGAAGCGCAGCAACGACGCCACCTCGGCGCGGCGAGCGCTCACCGAATTGACCGCCAGCCGGCTCAGCTCGTCCTTGACCTCGGCCGTCATCGCCACGGGTCGTCACCTCTCGGTCCGTTCACTGTCGATGCAGGCACGGTCGGCTCCTGGATGTTGGGAG
>Ga0163162_10004367_pt1 | contig 13610 bp, 8 predicted proteins | sample S55metaG_FD_115310 | JGI IMG/M metagenome (GOLD analysis project Ga0163162, IMG submission 115310) | Switchgrass rhizosphere microbial communities from Kellogg Biological Station, Michigan, USA - S5-5 metaG | ecosystem: Host-associated > Plants > Roots > Rhizosphere > Soil | place: USA: Michigan...
ACCTGCCGCGGGAAGAGTCGCATGGCTCGCAATCGGGGCAGCGGGTACAGCCCGGTGCACCGTTGGCCGCGCAAGACACCGCGCGCCGGCCTTTTATCGGTAATGCTGCAAATAGTCCTGCACCCCATGCGCCGAGGCCCGAGCAGCAGAACGAGGCGCCGGCCGCAGGGCAACCCCAGGCGCACGCACCGAATGAACCGGCACCGCATGCGCTCAACGAACCGAGACCCGAACCTAGGCACGAGCCCCAACTCGAGCACGAACCGCAACACCCGCATCCCGCGCAACAGCCAGCGGCGCACGAAGACAGGCCGCATCCTGTACAACCTGCTCAGCACGCCGAGTCACGTCCGCAGCCGGCGCGGCCTCCTGAACATGAGCAACATCAAGAGCATCAAGAGCATCACGAGGAACACGCAAAGTGAGAGCAGGCTGGCTTGCCGCGCTGCGACTCAACGCTTGAGTTTCAGATACGCGCGGCTCAGGAGAGGCCGGCTGTGCACCCACAGTCTTGATGCAAGCCATGACGCCGGCTTGTCACGCACTTCAAGTCTGTAGATGGAGTGCCCGCCGGCAGCGTGCCTGTTGCTGACGTTGGGCGCCATATCGCACGTGTAGAAGTGCCGGAAGCCCGCTTCGCGAGCGACTTGTTTGTAGTCGTCGTCGTAGAAACCCTGCGGCCAGCACAAGTGATCCGACACCTCGCCCAAACGCGAGGTGAATGCTGCGCGAGCGCTGATGAGATCCCGCTTCAGGCCAGCGCATTTTTCCTCGCGGTTTTCAGAGACCTTGTCCCAGCGCACATGGCTATGTGTGTGGCTATGAAATTCGAAGGTTCCCGCACGGCGCATGGCCTCGATCTCAGACCATCGCAGGATCGTGCGATCAGGTTCGCCGCCTTCTATCGCCAGATCTCCCTCACGATGCCCCAGCAACTCGGGCAGCGCGCCACCTGTCTGCGCGTTCGGACGGGGCGTGCCTTCACCGGGCCAGCTCGTCACAAGAAAGCACAGCGCAGTGAAGCCGTGCTTCTCCAGGATCGGGTGGGCGTGGACCCAATTATCAAGGTAACCATCGTCGAACGTTAGAACCACGGATCTCGGCGGCAACGGCTCACCCGCAAGGAACGCGCTTAACTGCGCGGCGCCAGCCGTCCTGTAGCCCGCTTCTGCGAGGTACGCCATTTGAGCAGCGAAGTGATCAGGCGAAACGGTGATCATGCCGGGCGACGTGCTGACGTGGTGATACATCAGCACCGGCACCGCACGGGCCCGCAGCGTCACCCGTTGGACCGGCGTTCGCGGATGCCGCGCCGGTAGAAGTCGATGGTTTCGTCGGCCATGCCATCAACCGTGAAGCTTGCATCGGTCAGGAGGCGGCCAGCCACGCCGAGCTGCACGCGCAGCCGGGGGTTGTCGATAAGCCGCGCAATGGCCGCGCGCAACGCGGGGATGTCATGCGGCGGCACGAGCAGGCCGTTCACGCCATGCGTGATCAGCTCGGGCACACCATCCACATTGGTGCCGATCACCGGCAAGCCCGCAGCCATGGCTTCTATATACGATTGTCCCAACGCCTCCTGATGCGTCGGCAGCACGAAGAAGTCGCAGCCGCGCAGCACATTCGGAATGTCGGTGCGAAAGCCCAGGAGATGGATGCGGTCAGACAGACCCATACCGTCCACGATATTTTTGATCTTGTCGAACCAGGGACCGTCGCCAGCCATGACGACGTGCAGATCCGGCCGTTCCGCAAGCATCGGCTGGACTGCGTCGATCAGATCCTCGTGACCTTTCTTGTCGCGCACGATTGCGACCATGCCTGCGATGATCGTGTCGGCACTAAGCCCCAGCTCTGCGCGCAAGGTGGAATGCGAAAGCGCTTCAGGTTTCACGATGCCGTCATAAATCGTTTCAACACGGCCCTTCTGTACACCCGCGGAGATCAGGTACTCGCGCACATGCCGGCTGACCGCTATCACGCGATGCGGTATCCACGTATAGGTCGCAAGCGAACTGATAGGCAGCGCAAGGTGACGCGTACGCACAACGAGTGGGGTGCTTGCGAGGCGTCCGGCGGTGCCGGCCACGATGCTGTCATGGCCGCTATGTGTGTTGAGCACATCGAATTTGCGGCGCGAGAGCAATGACTTGATGGTCAGCATGGACTTCACGTCCGCGCCGCCCTTCATGCGAGCGTGGTGAACAACGAAGCCTTCGTCCCTGGCTCGGACGCCAAGACGCGCTTCCTTCGGGCAGACCACCTCGACCGTATGTCCTCGCGTGCGCAATATGATCATTTCCTTGAGCGTTCGATGCTCCTGGCCGCCCCATCCAGTGGATGATTCGCTGTGTAGTACGCGCAATGACTTCATGGTCTGCTTTTCCGCTATGGGCAAAATGTAACTGGATCGTATTGGTCGGTAATATATCGTAATAATCCGCCCGATTTATAGCTGTTGTTGAAAAAAACTTAGCTGTCAATACGTAATGAAAAGTCGGTTGGCCGGTTTGTTGGCGCAGGGGTGTGCCACCTAGAAAGCCAATGGTGACGAGGCTTTCAGCATGTCGGCATCGACAAAAGATAAGCAAACGTTTGCGACAGGTTGGCGAAAATGGTTTATCTAAAACGCCGATCGTTATGCAATCCCATTGCGCCGCAGAAAATCTCCAGCAACGAGTTAGTTGGGACTCGCAAATAAAATTGGTAGGTATGAGCGACTTCGCCGTAACCGGCTAAAGACTCATGTTCCATACTTTATAGATATGACAGGTGCAGATCGAATATATTTTACATTCAGGTCTGGAGGCTTATATCCTATGGGCCGGCTATGTGCCCAGTCGATTCGCTTGCGCATTGTTCATGCCATCAATCAAACCTCGCCGTTCAGCCCCGAAGGAGGGTCAATGCTTCAACGCCTGTATGCGCGCATCTTCCTGACAACATTGTTCTGTCTTCTTGGATCTCACGCGATGGCTCGCGAGGTTCGCAATCACACTCAACCGATAAGCACCCAGTCCGAAGAATCGCCCAAGCCAGAAGGCGGCATGGTAAGCGATCTGCCTTTGCCGGGCGGTGGCTTCCAACGCGTGTTATACCTGCCACCATCGCGCGATGCCAAAGGCCTGATGGTCATGTTTGCCGGAGGCACGGGGGAACTCGATATCGAGAAAAACGGGGACATCAAGAACGCAAAGAATTTCGTCGTGCGCTCTAGCGATCTTTGGCGCGATCGCGGATATGGTGTGTTGCTGGTCGATGCGCTCGATCATCAATCGCTGCGAGGCCAGCGAAGTACTGCAGCGTATGCCGAGGTCATCGCAAAAGTACTTGCGTTCGCGCGTGAGACGACGCGCACGCCGCTATGGGTTCTGGGCACGAGTCAGGGGTCTATCGCTGCGATGAATGCCGCATCGCACGCAGGGCGAAACGGGATCGCGGGCTTGATCCTGACAGAGTCGGTTTCCATTCTTGGTGGATCGCACGAAACCGTGTTCGATGCGCATCCCGAGAACGTTCGTGTTCCTTCGCTTATCGTTGCGAACCGTGACGATCAATGCAAGGTCGCGCTGCCGTTCATGGCAAACGCGATCGCGCAATCCGTTCGTGACGCGCCCGTTACGGTGCTAAGAGTGAGTGGTGGTGTTCAACGTTCGCAAGATAACTGCGGTTCCTTGTCTCCGCATGGCTACTACGGCATTGAAGAGCAAGTCGTAGATGGCATTGTTGACTGGATGCAAAAAACACAACGCTAGCGTTCGCTTAGAGGGGTTTGTGAGTGATCGTGGCATGGGTTGATTTATGATTGATGCCTCTAAAAAGCCAGTCCGCATACGATGACCACAGACGCTTCACATAACGACCGACCCACGCTGAGTGGTCCAACCATCGAACTCCGTCCGCTCGAGAAAGCGCACCGGGAAGCGCTTCTCGAAGCCTCTGCGGATGGCGAGTTGTGGAACATGAAAGTGACGGTGGTTCCCGGACCGGACACGGTCGATAGCTACATTGCCACCGCATTGGCAGGACGCGATACCGGGTCGGTCATGCCATTCGTGATTGTCAGGCGTGAGAGCGGCGAGGTCCTTGGCAGTACGCGCTTCTGGAAGATCGATCGTATCAACAGGAAACTGGAGATAGGGCACACGTGGTTGCGCGCTTCCGCGCAGCGTTCGGGTGTGAATACCGAAGCGAAGTATCTGTTACTTACTCATGCATTCGATGTCATGAGCGCAGTGCGAGTCCAGTTCACAACCGACGAGCTCAACGAGAAATCGCGAGCGGCTATCTTGCGGATCGGGGCGAAGCAGGAAGGCATCGTTCGGCATGAACGCATCATGCCTGATGGTCGTAAGCGAAATTCAGTGCGCTTTAGCATCATCGATACTGAATGGCCGCTGGTCAAAGAGTCGCTGCAACGGATGATGGCGCGATAGACAACCATCGCTGCGTGGCGCCGCCGTGTCTCTATCTAACTGGCTGATGCAAGCTTTCAGTTTGCTCATAGCCCATTTATGCGACTTCTCTCGCATAAATGGGCTATTGGTTCTATTACCATCGGTCAATAAATCGGCCTCAAAACAATAATCCAATAATCAGACAAAATAACGTCTTCAGTAGTATTTACCCAAAATATTAACAAAAGGTAACTTCATACGATAGCGTTCGTTTGAATAACGAAAGCTGCGTGGATTTTGTTTCACGTGAGAATAAAAATCTCGACAGCTACATTCTCGGGGAAAGATGCAGTGCATCATTCGGTGGGCGAGGAACTATTACTTATTTCCGACTCTTTCCGCCACGTTACACGGATGAAACGTTTTTTTGCGAATATAATTCGTCTGCCTCGACGTAGCCGTAAGTAATACCTGAGAAATCGGAATGCGCCTCCGTGCGCAGAAGTAATTACATGAGCGCGTGGGTGGCGGCGCACGTGGATTTGCCTCAGTCGAAAACACGTAAGCCGTGAAATTCGACTGTCTGCGTGGGCCGTGGCGCCATGCGGCACAGAGGGGAAAAGCCGTTTGATCGTCATGGACGGATCAAGAATAGATTGAACAGTCAGGTGTTCTAATTTTTGAACGGGTAGGTCAGCAACATGTCGCGAAATCCACGCGACGTTTTAGGTTATTTAGGATCACATAGGATTTATGCGTTTACTGATGCCGGTTAAAAGGCAGGGACTGGTCATGCCTGTTTGATGGCGGAACGCGTGAGAGCTTCAGATTCATCAGCACCGAACGCGATCATCGCGTTTTCAGCTTCACCTCTTTCAGTACCTCAATAACGCATACGCTGGACGGCTTTGATCGATCTTGCTGACTCCTCGGGGAAACCTGCTTTTAGCGATACACACGGACAATGATGAGATACTTAAGACTACTTCCGGTTGCGGCCGCAACAATGGTGGCAGCATTTGGCGTTCAGAGCGCTCAAGCGCAATCCAGCATTACGGTCTCCGGCACGCAATACAAGCTGTGCGGCCAAGAGAACGATAACTGCACGTTCTCAGGTACGGGCTCCGTTGTCTTTGGCGCGGTCCCGCCGAATGCACCGTCAAATATGTTGACGAGCCCGCGGACCTTCAGCAATGGAGTGGGATGCTATGTCGGTGCGGTTTCGCAATCCGATCCCGCTTACGGTTATGGCAAGTCGTGCTGGGTCAGCCTGGCATCGGCGACTACGCCGCCTGCCACTACAACGCCTGCGCCCAGCACCCCCGCGCCCAGCACGCCCGTACCCAAGCCTCCAGCAACGACAACACCGGTAACGGCGACTCCGGCGCCCACGGCACCCGCCACTACAGCGCCCGCCACGACCACGCCGTCTACATCGACGCCTACGCCGAGCACTTCGGCCATAACGTGCGGTTCGCCCACGCAAACAGCAGGCGGCTCGGGCAGCGGACTGATCAGCGCGGATACGCCGACCACCGACGGGCTGCGTATCTTCCAAAACAACGCACCGTTCAAGCTCGCCATCACAACGAACTCGCCGGCAGCCGATACTGTTGTGTGGTCCGTTGCGGACGCGAATGGTTCGATCAAGACGCAAGGCAGCTTCCCGGTGAAATCCGGTGCGCAGACGAACAGCATTTCATGTACATCGACATGGTCGGGCTACGGCGCACTGACAGCGACGCTGCAATCGCATGGCGGCACGTTGCCGAACAGCGGCACGCGTCCGATGGGCATCGCGACATTCGGCGTATTGCCGAACCTGAGTTCGGTGCTCGGCACGGTCACGTATGCGCATCAAGACCAGCATCGCTTCGGTATGCAGGGCTTCAACGGTAATATCGCCGCGCTGCGTGCCTTGGGAATTTCGTGGACCATCGACGATCGCCAGGTGTCGGCGATGGAACCGAACGGTCCGGATACGTACACGCCGAGCGTCAACGATCTCGACCCGTTCTACAAGGCCAACCCTGACCAGATGCGCATTGTGCGTCTTGACGGACTGCCGGCGTGGGATTCGAAGACGGGCCAGTTCAACGACAGCTATTACGCGCCGTCGAACATGCCCGAGTTCCAGCGATTCATGGCCAAGGTCGGGACCGATACCAGCCTGATTCGTGCTGCGAATTACCCGAACCAGCAGAAGAACTACTATCAGGTGACGTGGGAGCCGAGTCTTGGCTGGGCAGACAGTGACGCCAACTTCGTAGCCATGTACAAGGCCGCATACGAAGGCATTCACTCGACCGATCCGAACGCAGTAGTGATGGGCACGGGTAACCCGTTCGCCTCGAATTGCGACACGTGCACGACGGGCTATCTGAAGAAATTTGGTGCGCTTGGACTGTGGAATTACATCGATGCGGTTTCGACGCATGGCTACTGGAATGCGGGAACATACCCGTCGCATCCGCCTGAATTGCAGGACTCGGATCCGAATCCGGCGAACCAGGCCAACGCGCTCGACAACCAGATGACGCAGTTGCGCGCTGTCATGCAGGCAGGCAAGCCGAACATGAAGCTGTTCTTTACGGAAGCAGGCGTGAGCTACGATCCGGGTCTCAACTACGGACCTACGGTACCGTCAGCGAACCAGTTGTTCGCTCATGCGGCAGTCGGCGCGCGTGCTCACATCATCACGCTGGGTGGCGGCGCGCAAGTCACAACGCTGTTCTTCGGTCCGGACTATCCGGGCGAAGTAGGCTACGGATCGTTCTTCGATTTGAACAACGCACAAGGTTCTTTCGGTGCAACGAACTTGTCGCCTAAGCCTGAAGCAATGGCATTCGCCGCAATGACGCGCGCACTGGACGGCACGAATACGCTGGGCCGGGTCAACGGCACGCCGTCGGGAACGTTCGCCTACTCGTTCCAGCAACTGGGCAACGGCAAGGTCGTGACCGCAGCGTGGACGCATAGCAATGCTCAGTGGCCGGCAAGCAATGGCCAGTACAGCCAGACGTACACGAGCGCCTATTCACTGCAAGTCGACAATGCTGGAACGTCGGGCAACGTCACCAAGATCGATGGCTATGGAAACGTCAGCACGGTTCCCTATACCAACGGCAAGGCGACGCTGACACTTACCGAGGTGCCGCAATACATCGTCTCGAACAATGCGACGGTCGCCAAGGCCAATTCGACCGTGCCTGTCGGATATACGGGGCAATAAGAAGCCAGGCAGTGGATAAGGAATAGACTTTCGATGCGCCGCAATCAGAACTAGCGGCGCACGAAGAAAGCTTTGAATGCCTCGTGGATGGAACACGAGGCATTTTTATTTGGGCGAGCGAGCCGGGGAAATGCTAAAGAAAAAAGCCCCGAATCTCTTGGGCAGATTCAGGGCCGACCGTGAAGAGACAAGGAGAGGAGTGATCTCCACGGTAAAAGGTGTAGTGCAGAGGGCGTCATGCGCCGTTGCATTGACCACTACCTTAAACAAAACTCGACCGTGGATAAATACGCTCGCAGCGAATTGATTCTTCCGATGTAACGAACAATCGGAGCCTAAGTCCTCAAGTCATGCGAACGCTTCAACAACCGGGGCATCCATAACGCCTGGATGGGCGTATGGCGCCAAATCGTAGTGCGCGTCTGCGAAAATGCAGCGGCCTTGCTGATCGACATCGTTCGACATCAGCGGGCAGTTCTCGAACAACATGGCGATCCATTCAACGAACACGCGGACCTTGGGCGCCAAGTGCCGATTATGCGGATAAACCGCCGCAATCGGCATGGGTGCGGGTTTCCATTGCGGCAATACTTCCACCAGCGCGCCCGACCGCAAATGCGGCAGCAGCATGAATCGAGGTGACTGAATAATTCCAGCCCCCTTTACGCCGCACATCACATAAGCATCGCCGTCATTGACCGCAAGCGTGCCGCGCATCTTGACCGACGTCGTTTGCTGGTCGACCACAAAACTCATTTCATTCATGCGCCCGGTGCCGCTCGAGAAATACTGCACGGCCTGATGCTGACGCAGATCGTCGAGACTCGTGGGTTCGCCATATTGTTCGATGTAAGCGGGGCTGGCTGCGGTCAGCGTCTGAAGCACGCCAAGACGCCGGGCCACTAGACTCGAATCCTCCAATTCTCCGACTCGAATTGCGCAATCAACGCCTTCCTGCACGAGGTCAACGGGTTTATCGCCGAAGCCGACCATCAAGTCGATGTCCGGGTAGCGCTCGCGAAATTCGAGCAGTCGGGGCATCACGATCAAGCGGCCGACAGAGCCGGGCATATCAATCCGCAGCTTGCCACGCGGCCCTTTGCCCGTATTCGATAACGCGTCTTCGGTCTCGTCTATTTCCGCGAGGATTCGCACGCAGCGTTCGTAGTATTCGGCGCCCTCGGGCGTGAGATTCAAGCGCCGGGTCGTGCGTTGCATCAGGCGCACTCTTAAATGCGCTTCGAGGTTCTTGATGATCGTGGTGGTGGAAGCATGAGGCAGATTCAGCGAGTCTGCCGCGCGCGAAAAACTGTTCATTTCCACGATCTTCGTGAACACCTGCATTGCCTGTAGCCGGTCCATGTTGTTTCACTTTCTCAAGCAGAAATGGGCGGGTTCGATCGCGCTGGTTCCTGATGGAGTCCCGATTGTTCCAAGCGAGCGAATTGTGTTCTGGATTATAACCATTTATCAGAATTTCGCTGAAGTCCACAATGCGCTACATCGCAACTTTGGCGGAATGACGCTTACACGTCACACGAAACATGCAATCGACGAGAGATTCGACGCTTAGCGTCGAAGAGGTTTCTATTACGGGTCACGCGCAGCTGATTCGCTTGCGCAGCTATCACCCGGCGTCCAAGGGCGGGCTCTTGCCGATCGTTCTCTATTTTCATGGAGGCGGCTTTGTACGCGGATCGCTGGACGTGGCGGACGCTGCCGCAACGGCGATTGCGCGCGAGACGCCGGCCTGGGTTGTATCGGTGGGTTATTCGCTCTCGCCCGCATTTCCATTTCCCGCAGCGCTCGAAGATGGTTATCGCGCGACGCAATGGGTGGTCGCGAACGCTCGTGCGCAAGGTGCCGACGCAAGGCGCATAGGCGTTGCAGGTCATGACGCAGGTGGCAATCTCGCAACATGTCTTGCGGCCGTCGCACGTGATCGGGGTGAATTCATTTTCGCCGCTCAAGCGCTGCTTGCGCCTTTGCTCGATCCAAGCATGACGCGCATGGCCGATGAAAAGGAAATTGTCGATCCCGATTTAGGTGCAAACGAATGCGCGCAGTGCTACCGCGCTTATTTGCCTAACGCATCGCAATGGTTGCATCCGTATGCAGCGCCTATTGAATCGCGCCGGCTCGCCGGTTTGCCGCCGGCGCTCATTGCTAGCGCCCAGCACGACCTGTTGCACGTGGAAGCAGAAAAATACGCGAGCGAACTCATTGCTGCTGGCGTGCCCACTGAAGTCACACGGCATCGCAATGTATCTCACCACGAACTGGGAACGCATCCGGCCGCACTCGCCGACGTCGTGAGTTTCTTTAGGAAGCGGCTGCCAGCGAAAGCGCAGAAACGTTAAGCCATCTCGGCGATTTAAACCGGAGCAAAAAATGTCTACTCAAATGTCCAAGCCGCGAAAACGCAAATATGCTGTGCTGGGCGCGGCGCTGGTTCTCATCGGAGCCGCTTCGCTCGTCGCATTCCATGGTCGCGGCGATTCGCCTGTCAATGCGGCGGTTGCTGCGGCGAGCGCAGCGCCGCCGACAGAAGTGGATGTCGCCGCTGTCATCGCCAAATCCATAACGGATTACCAAAGCTATTCCGGGCGTCTTGAAGCTATCGATAAAGTCGAAATCCGGCCGCTTGTTCCCGGGACTATCGTGGCAGTGCATTTCAAGGATGGCGCCATGGTCAAGAAGGGCGATCCGCTATTCACGATCGATCCGCGTCCGTATGTGGCAGAGGTGGATCGTGCGTCGGCGCAATTGGCCGCGGCCCAGGCGCGCAACGGCTATACGTCAACCGATGCAGCGCGTGCCGACCGTTTGCTTGCCGATAACGCCATTGCCAAGCGCGATTACGATCAGGCGCAAAACGCCGCGCGCGAAGCGCAGGCGAATCTCAAAGGCGCGCAAGCCGCGCTTGAAACAGCGCGAATCAATCTTGGTTATACAAATATCGTAGCGCCTGTATCGGGCCGCGTATCACGCGCTGAGATGACGGTAGGCAACATTGTTTCCACTGGATCGAGCGCGCCCTTGCTGACCACGCTGGTTTCGGTTTCGCCCATCTACGCATCGTTCGATGTAGACGAACAAACCTACCTGCGTTATCTCAGCCGCGACTCGCGCACAAGCGTTCCCGTATCCCTTGGGCTTGCGAACGAGGACGGTTATTCGCGCGATGGCAAAGTCGATTCGGTCGACAACCGCCTAGACACAGGCTCGGGAACAATCCGCGTGCGCGCGCGTTTTGACAACGGCGACGGCGCACTGCTGCCTGGACTCTACGCACGCGTGAAGGTTGGCGGTGGCGCGCCGCATGCGGCGGTGCTGGTCGACGATGCCGCTATCGGCACGGATCAGGACAAGAAGTTCGTGATGATTGTCGATAAAGACAACCGCGCGCAATACCGAGAAGTCACACTCGGCACGCAAAGTGAAGGGCTGCGCGTGATCGTCAAGGGGCTTCAACCGGGTGAGCGGATCGTGGTCAACGGCTTGCAGCGAGTGCGTCCCAACGACGTGATCAAACCGAATGCCGTAGCAATGTCGAGTACATCGCCCACGCCCAGGAACGCTTCTTAAGAAGTGTTTCCAACGCAGATAAAGATACCGTCATGAACATCTCCAAGTTTTTTATCGACCGCCCGATTTTTGCTGGCGTGTTGTCGATGATCATCCTGCTTGCCGGGGTGATCGCCATGTTCAACTTGCCGATCTCCGAGTATCCGGAAGTCGTGCCGCCATCGGTGATTGTGAACGCGCAATATCCGGGCGCAAATCCGAAAGTGATTGCAGAGACGGTCGCCTCACCGCTGGAAGAGCAGATCAATGGCGTTGAGAACATGCTGTACATGCAGTCGCAGGCGAATAGCGACGGCAAGCTGACGCTGACAGTTACGTTCAAGCTTGGCATGGACCCGGACAAGGCGCAGCAACTCGTGCAGAACCGGGTATCGCAAGCATTGCCGCGTTTGCCTGAGGACGTGACGCGGCTTGGCGTGACGACCATCAAGTCGTCGCCCACGCTTACGATGGTCGTCCACCTGATCTCGCCGAATGACCGCTATGAAGGCACCTATCTTCGCAACTACGCGCTGATCAACGTCAAGGATCGGCTCGAGCGGATCCAGGGCGTGGGGCAGGTCGATCTGTGGGGCGCCGGTGATTATTCCATGCGCGTATGGCTCGACCCGTTGAAGGTTGCGCAACGCAACATGACCGCAACTGATGTAGTCAACGCAATCCGTGAGCAGAACGTGCAGGTTGCGGCGGGCGTGATCGGGTCATCGCCCACCTTGCCCGGCGTTCCGCTGCAATTAAACGTCAATACGCAGGGACGTTTGCAGACCGAAGCGGAATTCCGTGACATTGTGCTGAAGACATCGCCCGATGGGGCCGTCACGCATTTGCACGACGTTGCGCGCGTGGAGCTTGCTGCATCGGATTATGCACGCAGGTCCTTGCTCAACAACAAGTCTGCGGTTGCGCTGACGATCTTCCAGCAACCGGGCGCAAATTCGCTGCAAATTTCCGACGAAGTCCGCAAGACGATGAAGGAGCTGCAAGTCGATATGCCGCCGGGCGTGAAGTACGACATTGTCTATGACCCGACGCAGTGCGTGCGATCGAGTATCGACGCGGTGATTCATACGCTGCTGGAAGCCATTTCGCTCGTCGTGCTGGTCGTGATCGTTTTCCTGCAGACTTGGCGCGCGTCGATCATCCCGTTGCTTGCAGTGCCCGTTTCGATTGTAGGGACGTTTTCCCTGCTGCTCGCATTCGGGTTCTCGATCAATGCGTTGTCGTTGTTCGGCATGGTGCTTGCCATCGGCATTGTGGTGGACGATGCGATCGTGGTCGTGGAAAACGTCGAGCGCAACATTTCTTCCGGTTTGTCCGCGCGTGACGCCACGTATCAGGCAATGCAGGAGGTCAGCGGGCCGATCATCGCGATTGCGTTGACGCTTGTTGCCGTATTCGTGCCGCTCGCATTCATGTCGGGTCTGACGGGGCAGTTCTACAAGCAGTTCGCCATGACCATCGCGATCTCGACGGTGATCTCGGCCTTCAACTCGCTGACCTTGTCACCGGCGTTGGCAGCGCTTCTGTTGAAGGGCCACGATCAACCCAAGGACTGGCTCACGCGCGGTATGGACCGTGTCTTTGGTGGTTTCTTCCGTCTGTTCAACAAGGTGTTTCATCGCGGTTCGGAGAGTTATAGCAAAGGTGTGTCCACCATCGTGAACCGCAAGGCGATGATCCTGGGCATCTACCTGGTCTTGCTCGGCGGCGCGGTGCTCATGGGCAAGATTGTTCCCGGCGGTTTCGTGCCCGCGCAGGACAAACAATATCTCGTGGGCATTGTGCAGTTGCCTAACGGGGCATCGCTCGATCGCACGGAACAAATCGTTCGGCAGATGGGGGAGATCAGCAAGGATGTGCCGGGTGCAATTTCGGCTGTGCAATTTCCCGGCTTGTCGATCAACGGCTTCACCAACTCATCGAGCGCAGCCGTTATTTTCTTCGGCTTGACGCCGTTCGACGAACGCAAGTCCAGCTCGATCACGGCTGCCAATGTCGCAGCCGAACTCAACAAGCGCTTCTCGACCATCAAGGGTGCCTTCATTGCTGTGTTTCCACCGCCGCCGGTGCTTGGGCTCGGAACGTTGGGTGGCTTCAAGTTGCAGATCGAGGACCACCAGGCGCTAGGCTATTCCGCCTTGAACGATGCAACGCAGGCGTTCATCAAACGCGCAGCGCAGACGCCTGAACTCGGGCCTTCGTTTTCCAGTTATCAGATCAACGTGCCGCAACTCAACGTCGATCTGGATCGTGTGAAGGCGAAGCAACTAGGTGTATCTGTCACCGATGTATTCAGCACCATGCAGGTGTATCTCGGTTCGTTCTACGTGAACGACTTCAACAAGTTCGGCCGTGTGTATCAAGTGCGCGTGCAGGCGGACGCGCCATTCCGA